>ERZ772942.769-NODE-769-length-13698-cov-3.380855_pt1 | contig 13698 bp, 10 predicted proteins | sample MGYA00511135_ERZ772942 | MGnify/ENA primary metagenome ERZ772942 (study PRJEB29015, sample SAMEA2738099) | human oral metagenome | biome: human oral; feature: human-associated habitat; material: saliva | place: China | collected 2265 ... | reverse complement strand
TATTGTAGGTAGTAGTGGAGTTGGAAAATCTACTCTTTTCAATCTTATTGCTGGCGTACATCCGGCTACGGCAACTGGATTCGTATCAAGCATGACGATGGTTCCATGAGCGTGTATGGGCACATGGAAACCCTCGACGTGAAGGTCGGCGAGCGCGTCAAGGCCGGTCAGAAGATTGCGGGCATGGGCAACAGGGGTTTCTCCACCGGCCCGCACCTACACTTTGAAATTCACCCCGATGGCAATGCCGCCGTCGACCCGGTGCCCTGGTTCAACGAGCATGGCATTAGCCTCTCGTAGCGCCTAAAAAGCTCCTCGTTTTCTTCCTGGAACACCCATGCGGTAACACCCGTGTGGGTTTTTCGTTTTCCTGCGTCTTCCGCCGTCATACACCACTGTTCAAACAGACTCGGTTCGTAGACTTTTGTCTACCCCCACTTCCCGTTATTACCCGCCTTACCACGAATTATTACGTGAGCTACTAAACAAGAATATGTTTAATGTGAGCTAATAACCGACACCCTTAAAGAACTTAACGCCGCCTCAACTCCTTCCGGCATGCCCCTCAACGCCACCTTACCCAAGAAATCGACATCAAGCAGGCAACATACGAGCAGCTTGCCCATTCGCCCTTGGTGACGTCGTTTATGCTTGACGACGCCATAACGTCACCGACTCTTCGGGCCACCAGTCACCCCGGGTGTGGTGCGAAATTTGTTCGAATACTGACCAGTTTCAACACCACGCCACCTGGGATTTTGCCTCATTTTCGCCGCGGGAATTCAGAAAACCTTTTCTAAAACTAAGCCAAAAGTTAATATAACCGAAACCGCATATGTATCAATCATGTGCTTTTTATGATGAAAAACCATGATTCATATGAGTATCGGATCCACTTTTCCTCAACCTTTTTCCTATATCTCGATTATTGACATGCTATTGAAAACATAATGGGGGTGACAATAGCACACATGTTGGTGACAAAAAGATTGAATACCGTCCCAGCGCTACCCCCGGTTTACATTCCATTAGTTACTCGGTAAGTTACTTGGTAAGTTACCGAGTAACTAATACGCTAGGAACATATTCATGGCAATCAAATACGCACTACTGGCATTACTTGCCGAAAAACCGCAGACCGCGAGCGCCCTGCAACAGCAGTTCATCGCGCTCACCGAGGGCACCCAAACGCTCAACATCGGCCAGGTATCGCAGACCCTGAGCCGCTTGGAGCGCAATAACTTCATTGCCCGCGCAGGTACTGTTCGTAACCCATCCGGCCACCAGGTTGAACAATACGAGATAACCTCCGCGGGCCAGGAATTGCTCACCGAATGGCTGGAGCGGCCAGTGATACGGGCAATGACCGACCGGGATGAGCTGGTGACCAAGATAGCCATTGCCGCCACCCGACCAGACTGGGATCTCATTAGTCTGCTTGATACCCAACGGTCGGCAGTGTTATCCCAGCTCAAAGAGCTCAATAGGCAAAATCGTAAGCTGCCACAGCAACGTACCGCGGCCCGGCTCACCATCGAACGCCGCATCTACGATCTTGAGGCCGAGGCCCGCTGGCTCGATCGGGTGGAAGCCCTCGACGCCCCCACGCACACCGACACCCCGGAAGGACAATAACATGACCACTTCCTCCCCCAATCCCGACACCACTCCCACCGAGGTCTACCCGCTCGAACTTCGTGACATCACCTGCGTTTTTGGCCGGGAGCCTCACACGGTCACCGCCCTCGACCACGTGAGCATGCATGTGCAGCCCGGTGAGCTCGTGGCCATCATGGGCCCCTCTGGCTCCGGTAAATCCACCCTGCTCAATGTTGCGGGATTACTGCAACGCCCCACCGCTGGTGAGGTCCTCATCGACGGCGTTTCCGCCACCACACTCAACGACAAGCGGGCCGCCGCGCTGCGCCGACAACATATCGGCGTGGTCTTCCAACGCTTCAATCTGGTGCCGACTCTCACCGTTGGCGAAAACGTGGCCCTGCCGCTAGAGCTTGACGGTGCGAACGTCGCCAAGCTCAAGGACGACATCGATGCCGCCCTGGCCGAGGTGGGACTCGATGATATGTTTGATCGGTTTCCCGAGGAGATTTCCGGCGGCCAGGCCCAGCGCGTCGCCATCGCCCGCGCACTCATTGGGCCCCGCCGGCTCCTGCTCGCCGACGAACCCACCGGGGCGCTCGACACCGCCACCGGTGATGAAGTAATCGGCATCCTCCGGGACCGTATCGACCAGGGTGCGGCCGGCCTACTGGTCACCCATGAACCACGATTTGCCGGCTGGGCGGACCGGGTCATCCACGTCCGTGACGGCCGCATCACCACCCGAGAAGTATAGCGAGGTATCGTCATGAGCTCCCTCAAAGCAGCCATCCGTCCCACGCTCCGGGATGTGAAACACCACCCGCTGCGTTCCCTGGCGGCCATTCTGCTTATTGCCCTGCCCGCCACCTATGCGGCATTCCTCATTGGGGACACGACATCGGAGTCGCAATTCTATGGGATCACATTCCAACAGAATTCCGCCCAGTTCTTCGGCAGCGAATGCCAGCAAAGCGTTGACGCCTCCGCCTACCGGTGCACCAATGGGACCCGCAGTGGCGTCGCGGACCAAGGCGAAAAATCGAATGAAGATTCGACCGCGGAACGGCCTATCGCCACCATCTCCCAAGATCGCATCGCCGAAGCCGTGGGCAATAACTTCACCGTCAGCATGTTCGTTGATCTGCCGGTTGCCTTGCACTCCGATGCGACCACTGATTCACTGTCGAGCACCATTACTCAGCTGCCCGGCGCGCACCTCTTGCCAGGCTCCCCCGATCTTCAGCCGGGGGACGTGGTGCTGTCAGAATCGGCGGCGAAGCAGCTGAAGGTGGGCATCGGGGACAAGGTTCGAGCCACCGACGTGGGGAAACCGAACGATCCCGCCACATCAAACCGTGAGGACGACCGGATCACCTTGAATGCGGCAGACACCACGTTAACGGTGAAGGAGATTATTCCAAATAATATTCACTCCAGCAGCTATGTGATTGCCCCCACGTTTTTGCCGGCCACGGATGTGCCCAATAATGCGCACGTGACATGGGTTTTTAGCGGTAAGGATGATCTGTCGTGGGATGACGTGAAGGCGCTCAATAAGGTGGGTCTGGTGGTGTCGACCCAGAAGTTTCGGAACCATCCAGAAACGGTGCCGGTGGCGGACCGGTATCCGGAATTTCAAAGCGCTCAAGATCCAATGCAAACCCCCGGCACGGATAATTCAATGATCGCGCAGCTTACCTCATATATCGTCGAGTTGACGTTTTACCTGTTGTTGGCCTGTTTGATGTTGGCGACAATCAGCCCGGTGTTTGCGGTGGCCACGTCTCGGCAAACAAAAGTGTATGCGTTAATGCGAAGCCAGGGGGCTATCCGTCGGCATATTCGGTGGGCAGTCATGGCATACGGCACGGTTTCGGGGGCCATTGGGGCAACCATCGGTATTGTTTTCGGCACGATCCTGGGCTGGGGGCATTGGAAGATTGCGCATCCGGGATGGCCGTTTATCACGGATGCGGGCATGTTAGCCATCGGGTTTTCGATCGCGGTTGTGGGGTCGACGGTTGCGGCGTTTATTCCGGCAATCATTGCGGCCAAGGGGGAGATCATGGCCGGGGTGGCTGGTATGCAGCCGGATCGGATTCGGCGGTGGCGGCGCTGGATGTGGACCGGCCCAGCGTTAGTGTTGATGATGCTGGTGGTGTTGCTGGTGGAGTGGTTGGGGCATCCGATCACCCGCTTCGTGAACCACGACACGTTCTCTGGGGCTACATATGACCTGATATGGTCCGTGCTTGCATTGTTATTGCTGGTTGTAATAACTGGTGGGGTGTTTACCAGCGTTATTGCGTTGGTGTTTCTGGCGGGTGCGATTCGTAAACCATTGGGGGCGAAATTGGCGGGCCGGCAGGTGCGTCGACAAGCGTTACGGTCGGGGGCGATCGTGGCGGCAATCATTGGCAGCGTGTTTTTCCTGACCGTTATGGAGTTGGGTAGTCTGAACACGATCAATAAGGATCGACAGTTCTCATCGGAGATTTATAGCCCATTTGCGGTGGGGATTTCGGGGGCAAGATCAGCATCGACGTTTGAGACTCCTACCATGAATACCACATCGTACGCGGATGTGGTGGCTCATGCCGCTTCGGACCAGTCACGAGAGGTGTTCGATGTGGTTGCGGCCCGGCTAGGAAAAACCACGGAGTTTCCGGTGGTAATGCCTGGCTCGCATATGCGATTGACGTTGGCGGATGAGTGCCAGGTGTCGCCCACAACGAAGGCGTATACGTATCACGGCAAGGATGCGAATACTGATCCCGAGGCGGCGAAGCATTGCCGGTATTTGCGAATGGATGACGCACACCTGTTTCTCCCGTTTGCGATGCAGGACTCCGATATTGTTGTGGGCGGGCCCGAGGTGTTGCAGATCTTTAATCTCACCGATGAGCAGCGGGCTTCGGCCACCCAGGTGCTTCACGACGGCGGGGTCGTGGGAACCACCGCTATCGTTGCAGAACCGGGTCGGCGGAAGATTAGCGTAGAGAAAGACACGCCGAATCAGGTGACAGCTGAATCGCGGCCGGTAAAAACGAAGACGCAGGAAGTGCCGTTTACGGCGGCCCTGCCGGAGCAGCTACATGGCTGGGTTGTGAGCCCACAGGCCGCAGAAAAACTAGGCATCGACCTGGTGTTTGATCGTTACGTTGTGATGACGGAGCGGCCTGGTACGGTGACGGATCAGGTGGAAATGACCGAACAGATCGATGCCTTCAACCACTATTATCATGCTCACGTTCTTGCGGTGGAAAACTCAACATATGAATCAATATATGTGTGGGTGCTGTTTGTGGGGATCCTGCTGATTGTGGGTTTGGTACTCATCGTGGCCGCCCCACAATTACGGGCCCAAAACGAGCAGTTGTATGCCTTGGGAGCATCGACGAGCCTGGTGCGGCAGATCGGCGGCTACCATGGGGCGATCACCGCCATTTTGGGCACCTGGCCAGCGATTATCCTGGGCCATATTGTGGCGCTGCTGCAAACGGATTTCAGCGAGCGGGACATCAACGGTGAGGTGCTGAGCCTGGGATCCGTGGAGAATTTTAGTCCCCACTGGTATCTGATAGTGGTGCTGGGCTTGTTGGTGCCGGCAATTTCCGCCACCTTAGGGTATGTCACCACCCGGTCGAATCGGATGCTGAGCTACCGGCAGGATTGATTCGGCTACAGTTTTTCGAGCGGCACCCCACCGATGAGCATGAGCTTCACGGTACCAGCAGAACCAAAATCAATGGTGACGCTGGTGTGGGGGCCGGAGCCGTCGACGCTTTGGACGGTGCCCAGACCGTATTTGTCGTGGTTGACTTTATCGCCAACCTCCAGGTGAAGGTTGGCGGCCGGCGTCGACGACCGGGAGCTGCGGGGGATTTTCGGTTTCCGGTATGAACCACCAGGCTTGCGACCGGAATACCCACCAGCCCCACCATATCCTCCGTAGCCGCCATAACCACCGACGAAGCTGCCGCCACCCCAACCGCTTGCACCCCAGTCATCGTCCCAGCCGCCGGCACCGGGTTCTTCCCGCCGCCAATACATGAGTTTTTCGGGAATGTCTTCTAAAAATCGGGAGGCAGGGTTGGCCACCGCATTACCCCAGGAGGCGCGCAGCATGGCGCGGGTGAGGTACAGGGTTTCGCGGGCGCGGGTGATGCCCACATAGGCGAGTCGGCGTTCCTCGGCGAGTTCCTGCGGATCCCCCAGGGCCCGCAGGTGCGGGAACTGGCCATCCTCCCAGCCGATGAGAAACACCACCGGAAATTCCAGCCCCTTGGCGGTGTGCAGGGTCATGAGGGTGACCACGTTCGTACTATCGTCGGGCAGCTGGTCGGAGTCGGCCACGAGGGAGACTTTTTCTAAAAACGCGTGAATGGATCCCGGCTGGGGCTCCCCCACCATCGGCTCGGCCGGATCATCCCCTTCCACGCCTGCACCAGTTCCTGCACCCATGGCGGCATAGGCCATGAGGTTGGCGGCTTCGGAGCTGAATTCCCGGGCCACGGACACGAGTTCGTTCAGGTTGTCGAGTCGGGCACCATCCTGGGGGTCGGTGCTGGCCTCCAGTTCAGCTTTGTAGCCGGTGGCGTCGAGGATGCGGGACACAACCACACCGATGTCGGGCAGGCCGGTGATGGCGTTGGTGGCCTCGGCGGCGTCTGCCCGGAGGCCGTCCATGAGTTCGAGGAATGCGGCAATGGCGTTTTTGGCACGGGTCCCCAGGGCGGTGACTTTGCCGTGGGCGGCGTCGACAAGCGCATCGGCGAAGCTCATGCCGAAGTTTTCGGCGTACAGGTTGACGGTGGCAATCGCGCGGTCGCCAATGCCGCGGCGGGGCGTGTTGATGATGCGCCGCAGGGAAATTTCATCGGTGGGGTTGTCAAGAACACGCAGGTAGGCGATGAGATCACGGATTTCTTTGCGCTCGTAGAAGCGGGTGCCGCCCACCACCTTGTAGGGGATGCCGGTGCGGATGAAGACTTCTTCGATGGCCCGGGAGGAGTTATTGGTGCGGTACATGACGGCAATGTCCCCATAGCCGACACCCGTGTCGAACAAAGCGTCGATTTCGGTGGCAATGAATCGGGCTTCATCGTGTTCGTTGTCGGCAACATAGCCGGTGATTTTCGCGCCGGCACCATGGTCAGTCCAGAGTTTCTTTTCCCGCCGGCCATGATTGTGGGAGATCACGGCATTGGCGGCAGAGAGGATGTTTTGGGTGGAACGATAATTTTGCTCCAACAGGATTGTCCGTGCTTGGGGATAGTCGCGTTCGAATTCTTCGATATTGCGGATGGTGGCGCCACGGAATGCATAGATGGATTGGTCGGAATCGCCAACCACGCTGAGTTCACTAGCATCAGGTCCGGTACCAACAAGCGTGGAGATGAGAACGTATTGGGCATGGTTAGTGTCTTGGTACTCATCAATAAGAACGTGACGAAAACGTTTTCGATAATAGGCGGCGATTTCGGGATGGGTGGTAAACACCCGAACGGTTTCCCCGATGAGATCGTCGAAGTCGAGAGCATTGGCGGCCCGCAGCCGCCGCTGGTATTCGGTGTACACCTCGGCAATGGTGCGGTCGAAGGGATTGCGGGTAGCGGCCGCCTCGTCACTAGCTGCGTCGGGGTCGGTGAGCTCGGTTTTCAGCGCGGAGATAGCGGCAGCCAACAGCCGGGGTGGAAATTTTTGGGCATTGATCTGTAGGTCTTTGGCGATCATGCCAAGGAGCCGCTTGGAATCATCAGCATCATAGATGGTGAAGTTGGTATTGAGCCCGGGCAGCAGGTGCGCCTGCTCCCGCAGAATCCGCACGCAGGCGGAATGGAAGGTGGCAACCCACATACGAGTGGCGGTGGGGCCGACCAGGTCGATCACCCGGTCGCGCATTTCGGCGGCGGCCTTATTAGTAAAGGTGATGGCAAGTATCTGCCCCGGGGCGACGCCCCGCATACGCAGCAGGTAGGCGATGCGCCGGGTAAGCACGGCAGTTTTCCCGGAGCCAGCACCCGCGACAATGAGCAGTGGGGAACCGGAATGTTCCACGGCGGCGCGCTGCTGCGGATTCAGGTCGGCTATAAGATCATCGGCGCTCCCCTCCGAACTCGCCCACGTCTGATGTGCCGACGAGTCGTCCCACACGGCAGGAACCGGGTAGTCGAGAATGCCGGCGGCCGCCTCCGGGTCGGGAGGAATGGTGTCGTATGCTGGGGGTTCCTCCGGTGGGGGCGGTAACGGTTCGTCGGCGCGTGGTGCCTCCGGCGGCGGGGTGGCGGAGTAGGCTTCGAATCCGGTCACGCCGGCAAAAAGGTCAGGCTGCTCCGGCTGGTCGGAATGCGGTGAGGGGTTTTGTGCGGCAGTCATTATTCCTCCAATTTACTGCGTGGGTCGGACACGAAACATCTGGCACAATAATATTCATGACTGATGCATCTGATGTGAATATTCGTTTTCCCTCGGGTACTGATGATCCGCTGTCGGATGCGGAAATTCAGCAGTATCGGGAGGAGATCAACCGCCTGGACCAGGTGATTTTGGATGCCATTAAGCAGCGGACGGCGATTTCCCAGGCAATTGGGAAAATCCGCACGTCGGCGGGCGGCACCAAGCTGGTGTACACCCGGGAGGTGGCGATCATTAACCAGTTTCGGGAGGAACTAGGCCCGGAGGGCCCCGAGCTGGCGCAAATCCTGCTGCGCATGGGCCGCGGCAGGTTGGGGTAAGGCTAGGCCTCAAAACATGTCCGGGGGCGTGGTTAGCATGCTGAGCATGGCTAATCGCACATATCTTTACGCCCAAAAAGACAACGAATTCACCGGCATTGGGGAGTTTCGGTACGACACCCCATTCCTGGCACTGCTCTTCACCCATGTTGACACGGTTGCGATACCGTCAATACTTTTTGACCTCGGCGACATCAAGGTTGGGGCGTTTCGCGGCAGACTGGAAACCACGCAGGTCACCGATTTTGTGACCAAACTGCGGGCGCTTTTCGACGCCCACCGCTCGAAAATCCTCCCGAAAATCTGGGAGGCGATAGAACCCAGTTTCGCAGATATCACGGAAACCATTGACCGCATCACCGCCGGCGGCTACACCCACGTGCTCATGGACCCCGTGGAGCGGGTTCTTCTCATTGCCGGAAGCGACGAGGAGATTCTGGAAGAGGTCGATCGGATTGAAAGTGAATTGGACGACTGCGACCCCGACTGGTGGTTAAAGTACACGGAAACCACACTGCGTTCCGGCGCGCTGCTTGATGAGGAGCAGGCCTGGTGGTTCCTGCGGGAACTGGGTTTGACCGGGTTTTTCTCCCCGATCCTATACTTCAACCTACAGTAGGGAAATGTATTTCGGCTCCAGGTATTCACCGATTCCCTCCATGCCGCCCTCCCTGCCCACACCGGATTCTTTCACCCCACCGAAGGGTGCGGCCGGGTCGGAAATTGTGCCCTTGTTAATGGCAACCATGCCGGCCTCGATGCGTTCGGCAATGGTCAACGCCCGACCGGTATCGCCGGCAAACACATAGGCGGCCAGGCCGAACGGCGTGTCATTGGCCATGGCAATACCCTCGTCCTCGGTGGCGAAGGTTTGGATCGCAACCACCGGGCCGAAAATCTCGGAGTGGGCGATGTCCGCGGTGGTCGGCACATTGGTCAACACGGTGGCCGGGAAATAGCTACCACCTGCCGGCAGGCCCGTGGGAAGCACACCCCCGGACGCCACGGTGGCGCCCTGGGCGAGGGCATCATCGACAAGTTTCTGCACCGTAGTCACTTGGTCGGCGCCGGAAAGCGCCCCGAAGGTCACCCCCTCATCGGTGGCCCGGCCCAGGCGGAAACCGGCCAGTACCTCGGAAACTTTCGCGGTGAACTCCGCCGCGATCCTCTCATGCACCAGGAACCGGTTCGCGGCGATACACACCTGGCCGGCACCCCGCATTTTGGCCACCGCCACCGCCTGGGCGGCCTGATCCACGTCGGCGTCCTCGCACACCAAGTAGGGAGCATTGCCACCAAGTTCCAGGCTGACCCGCAAACTATGGCGTGCCGCCCGAGCCGCCAACTGCTGCCCCACCGCGGTGGAGCCGGTAAAAGTGAGCTTACGCAGCTGAGAATCATCCAACAGCGCGGAAACGTTCGAAGCATTCTTCGTCGGCAGCACGGCCACCACCCCGCGAGGCACCCCGGCGCGCGCAAGAAGTTGCGCAAGATACAGCATGGTGAGCGGGGTTTTCGATGCGGGCTTCACGATCATGGTGCAGCCGGCCGCCAGGGCCGGGCCCAGCTTGCGGGTGCCCATGGCCAGGGGAAAATTCCAGGGGGTGATGGCGAGGCAGGGACCCACCGGTTGGTGGGTCACCACGATCCGGCCGGTGCCGGTGGGGTTGTGGCGGTAGTCGCCCCGGATGCGCACGGCTTCTTCGGCGAACCAGCGGAAGAATTCAGCACCGTAGCTTACTTCGGCGCGGCTATCGGGCAGGGCCCGGCCGAGTTCCAGGGATTGCAGCCAGGCCAGCTCCTCCCCGTGGTCGAGAATGAGTTCGAAAGCGCGGTGCAGAATGGTGCTACGCTCCCGGCTGGGGGTGTTCGCCCAATCGGCGCCGGCCCGGACCGCGGCGGCCAGGGCCCGGCGCGCATCAGCTTCACTCGCCGACGCCACCCGGGCGAGTCCCGTGCCGTCGGAGGGGTTGATGACGGGGAAGGTGTCATTGGTGTCACTAGGAACAAATTCACCATCAATGAAGAGGTTGGTGGGAGTGGTGGCGAGCAGCGCAGTGATGTCCATGGGGATCCTTGATAGCGAGTGGAAGTGTGTTACTTACGTTACTAGTGTATCCCCACTCCGAATTCCTGGACATACATGTCCAAAAACTAATAACCTGGAGCTATGGCCCGGCCACCCCAACCCATCGACCCGAAACGCCGAACCCGGCTCCTCGCCACCGCCCGCGTCGTCTTCGCCACCCATGGTTTCACCAACGCCCGACTCACCGACATCCTGCGGGAATCCGATTTTCCCCGCAGCTCCTTCTACTATTTCTTTCACACCAAAGACCAGCTCTTCGATGCCGCATTCGCCGACGGGCTCCGAGAACTCGCGGGCTATGTCACCGTTCCGGTCGTCGACAAGCTCACGCGGGACACATTCTGGCCGGCGCTCACCAACATCATCGCCGGAATGACCGCCGCTGCCACCCGCCCCGACCTCACCGCGGTGGGCACCATGTTTTACCTGGCTGACAAACCCCACTCCCCCAACCTCACCGAATTCGAACACGCCATCGACAAGTGGACGGCGCGCATGGTCGACCGGGGTCTACGGCTCGGGCTGCTCGACCCCACCATTCCCCCACGCCTCCACGTTGACCTTGCCTACGCGGTTGCCACCAGACTCGACGCGTGGGCGCTCCGCCACCCGGACGCCCCCATGGCGGACCTAGCAAGCACGCTTTTACCCCGCATGCTGGGAAACCCCACCACACCTCACGATAAGGAATGACGCATGTCCACCATTCTCGTCGCCGGCGCCACCGGCTACCTGGGAAGATTCATTGTTGCCGAACTGCATCGCCGCGGCTACCAGGTCCGGGCCCTAGTCCGCGACCTCGGCCGGGCGGAAGCCCCAGGTATCTACGGCTCCCCAGGTCTCACTGGCCTGGTAACGGACTGGCGTATCGGCGACGTCACCAACCCACACGTCACCGCCGACCTCGCCCACGGGGTCACCGGCATCATTTCCGCGCTCGGCGTCACCAGGCAAAAAGCCGACCCGTGGGACATTGACTACCGCGCTAACCTGGCAATCTTAAACTCCGCACACCGCCACGGGGTGAATAATTTCTGCTATGTCCATGCGTTGGGTGCCGAGCATTGCCCGGCGCGGATCACTCGGGCGAAAACCGCGTTCGTGCGGGAGCTCCAGGCAAGCCAGGTGACTGCCCAGGTGATAAGCCCCACGGGCTATTTTTCGGACATGGCCCAGGTCCTCGACATGGCGCGCCGGGGTCGGGTGGTTTTGTTGGATGATGCGGTGCGGATTAATCCGATTCATGGGCTGGATGTGGCGCGGGCATGTGTGGATCGGCATGTGGCTGGGGTTTCGGGTGAGTGGCGGATTGGTGGCCCGGAGATTTTGACGTGGCGTGAGGTGGCGGAGTGTGCGTTTCGGACTCTGGACCGGCCGGCGCGGATCACAGTGTTGCCGCGGGTTGCGCGGGGGCTGTTGGTGCGGCAGCCGTGGTGGGATGGGGTGCGGTTTGCGGCGTGGAGCATGACGCATGATTCGGTGGGTGAATCAATTGGCCGGCAGCGACTCTTGGATTTCTATAACGTGATCTTGGCTTAAGTTTCGGGCAAATATTACCTGATGCGACTACGGTTGGAGATGTATTGTGCGCCCAAGTTATATGGGTATGCGATACGCATTACGTCACTATTTTCCGCAGTTTGAAATGGAGCGCATCTCTATGACCACCGATATTACGACGACCGACGCCTGGGCTAAGGTGGCGCAGGCACAGCAAAGCTTGGCACAGAAAACTTTACGGGAGCTTTTCGACGCTGACCCGCAGCGAGGAGAGAAGCTGAGCTTTACTGCGGCGGATCTGCATGTGGATCTGTCGAAAAATCTTGTGGATGATTCTACCCGTGATGCCCTCATTGAGTTGGCTCAGGCTGCTGGTTTGTCGGAGCGCATCGAGGCCATGTTCCGGGGCGATAAGATCAATAACACGGAGAATCGCTCGGTGTTGCACACCGCCCTGCGGCTGCCGGTGACTGAGGATTTAGTGGTTGATGGTCAGGATGTGGCAGCCGACGTGCATGAGGTATTGAGCCGCATGCGGGATTTCGCCACTTCGTTGCGGTCGGGGGCTTGGTTGGGGTATACCGGGCACACGATTAAGACCGTGGTGAATATTGGTATTGGCGGCTCGGATTTGGGGCCGGCCATGGCAACTCGGGCGCTGCGCACCTATGCCACCGCCGGTATCAGTGCCAAGTTTGTGTCCAATGTGGACCCGGCCGACATCATTTCGGTGTTGGATGAGTGTGATCCCGAGTCCACGCTTTTCGTGGTTGCGTCGAAGACTTTTACCACGCAGGAAACGCTGACTAATGCGCATGCCGCTAAGCGGTGGCTGGTAGAGAAGTTGGGGGCGGAAGAGGCTGTGGCTAAGCATTTCGTGGCCGTGTCCACTAATGCGGAGAAAGTAGCCGCCTTTGGTATTGATACCAAGAACATGTTTGGTTTCTGGGAGTGGGTTGGTGGCCGCTATTCGGTGGATTCCGCTATTGGCCTGTCGCTCATGGCGGTGATTGGCCCGCAGGATTTCATGCGGTTCTTGGAGGGCATGCACGCGATGGATGTGCATTTCCGGTCCACGCCGCTGGCAGAGAACGTGCCGGTGCTCATGGGGTTGCTTGGGGTGTTGTATAACGATTTCTTTGGGGCTCAGACGCATGCGGTGCTGCCGTATTCGGAAGATTTGGGCCGGTTCCCCGCCTATTTGCAGCAGTTGACCATGGAGTCAAATGGCAAATCGGTACGACGGGATGGTACGGCTGTGACCGTAAATACCGGGGAAATCTATTGGGGTGAGCCAGGTACTAATGGCCAGCATGCGTTCTTCCAGTTGATGCACCAGGGCACGAAGCTGGTGCCCGCCGATTTCATTGGGTTTGCCCGGCCGAAGCAGGACCTGCCGACGGCCGATGGTACGGGCAGCATGCATGATTTGTTGATGAGTAACTTCTTCGCCCAGACGAAGGTTTTGGCCTTTGGTAAGACCGCGGAGGAAATCGCCGCGGAGGGGGTGGCCCCAGCGGTTGTTCCGCACAAGGTGATGCCTGGTAATCGTCCGTCCACCACGATTATGGCGGAGGAGTTGACGCCAGCAGTGTTGGGCATGTTGATTGCGCTCTATGAACACATCACGTTTGTGGAGGGGACGATTTGGGATATTAACTCCTTCGACCAGTGGGGTGTGGAGTTAGGCAAGCAGCAGGCTAATGACCTGGCCCCGGCCGTTTCTGGTGCGGTCAAGGTGGATTCTGGTGATAGCTCAACCGATACGCT
>ERZ772942.766-NODE-766-length-13727-cov-2.431758_pt1 | contig 13727 bp, 7 predicted proteins | sample MGYA00511135_ERZ772942 | MGnify/ENA primary metagenome ERZ772942 (study PRJEB29015, sample SAMEA2738099) | human oral metagenome | biome: human oral; feature: human-associated habitat; material: saliva | place: China | collected 2265 ... | reverse complement strand
CCGCGTGCCTTGGCCAGCGCCAGCTGATGGGGCTGGGTATGCGAATCCACCAGCAGCAGCGTGGGCTGGCTGTCTTCCAGCATCAGCGACAGCCGCTGTTCCGGGCTGGCCGGGTCGATGGGCACATAGACAGCGCCCAGCCGCAGGATGCCCAGCATCAGGGCGATGGCTTCGGGCCGGCGTGACAGCAGCATGGCCACGCGGTCGCCTGCCCCTACGTCCAGCGCCTGCAGGCGCGCAGCGTGGCGCAGCGAGATCTCGCGCAGGGTTTCGTAGCTCCAGGTGACGCCGGGCGTGCCGGGCATGCGCACGGCCGTGGCATCGGGGTGGCGACGGCACTGCAGGTCGAAGCGCTCGATGACGGTGGCCTGCGGCAGGCGCGCGTCCCCGTCGGTGGGGCCGGACCAGGTCTGCAGCACCAGCGGCCGGATGTTGGTGGCCAGATTGGAGAACTGGCGCAGCTGCTGCGGGCCCTGCAGCACCAGCTCGATCAGCAGGTGGCGCAGCAGCCGCCGCCAGCCATGCAGCGCCACGGCATCGTAGCGGCCGCTGGGTGAGCAGATGGTTACGTCTTCGCCGACAAAATGCAGCGAAATGTCAGCCTTTTTACGGGACGTCGACGATTCGGTATCGGACGGGATGGCATCATGCCCAACAGGCATGGCGTTCACGGCGTCGGTTTCGGCCGGCAGCCCGGTCGGGGCGGCTTCCTCGACGAACAGCGCCAGCCCGGTCTCGCCTTCCCAAGTGTTGCGTCCATTGTCCACATGCTGGCGTGCGAGCGCCAGCAGGCTGGCGGTGTCGCCCAGTTCGCCGGGTAGCGTGCCGCCACCGATGCGGTGGTCAGCCAGCATCCAGGCGGCCAGCCAGGGTACAAGCCGGGGTTCGTCCTGCCCCCGGCGCGCTGCCAGGGCCGTGGTCAGATTGGCGGGAAGCTTGATCGAGATGGAAGCCACAGCTGCGAAAATCCGGTTGGATGAGAAAGATGCCGGATGGTTTCAGTCCTCCCCTGAGGGTAGGTGATTCATTCCAACAAGCAATCTATAGACGCATGATCGGTTTTGAACATGGGGCCAGTGGCAGGTGGCGTGTTTTCCGCGACGCATCCACCGATGCAACGGGAGCGCAGCCTGCCCGACCCGCCAATGCTAGCGTGACTGTTCAGGGTCGCCCATCTGAACGTTTGTCACATATTTTCAGTAAAACAATGCTGAGGGTGTTGCTTCTGGGCATCGGTGCTGGTATGAGCCTGGCAGCCTGCACGCCCGACAGCGATCCGCCGGCGGCTGCGCATCGCGGCCACGTCGATACCCATCCTGGTGGCGTGGCCACCGACAGCAGGAGCCCGGACCACATGTCTTCCTTCAATGGCGGAGAGCCGACCAGCCCGAAACTGCGACTGGCCGTCCTGGGGGACTCCGACAGTCATTCCTTCCATGATGCGGTTTCGCTGCACTACGGCACGCCCGAGGCGCGCGGTGGGGCGCAGCAGGCCAGTACCTGGCAGTGGACCGAGATCCTCGGGAGGCTGCGTCCCCGTGACATCGATCAGGGGCCTTTCGGGGAGGTGGGCAGCAGCGGGGCTGGCGCCTGGCTGCGGCGCAACGTGATGGGCAGTCTGGTGCGGCAGCACAAGGAAGACTTCCGCTACAACTTCGCCTTCAGTGGCGCCACCTGCGGTGCGCTCAACAACCCCACCTTCGGGCAGGTGCCCGGCCTGCTGGCCGAGATGGCCCGTGATCCGCAAGGCTGGCAGGACGTACCGTCGGTGGTGCTGATCCGCATCGGCATCAACAGCCTGGGCAAGCGCGAGGACCTGCAGGCCTTTGCGAAGACAGGGGCGGATGCCGACAATCTGGCCCGGGTGCAGGCCTGTGCCGACCAGGTGGCCCAGGCCGTATCGGCGCTGAAAGCCCGTGATCCGGCGCTGGACATCATCCTGGTGGGGATCCTGAACAACGTCGACTGGCCGCCGCTGCACGCCAGCTTCCGCAACGCGCAGGAACAGGCCAACATCGCCGCCGTGCTCGATGCCTACGACCAGCGCCTGCGCCAGATCGCCGAGAGCACCAAGGGCGTGCATTTCTTCGACGACCGGGCCTTCTTCCGCCACTGGTTCGGTGCGCGTGATGCCCAGGGCCAACCGGCCTACAAGCACGTGAAGCTGTCCGGCAAGCGCGAGGTGGGCGTCACGCAGGGCGATGAGCCCTGGAATGCCGTCATCGGCGACGGCCACGCCGGAACGGTCTGGAACGGTCTGTGGGCCGCCGCGATGGTGGATGAGTTCAACCGCATCAAGGGTCTGGACATCCCGCCGATCCAGCCGGTGGAAATCGCGCGCGCCGCTGATCCGGACGGGCGCTTCGGCCTGTCCGAGTGAGGTTGCCCCGGGGCCGGCTTCGCTCGCTGGCCCCGGGGGGGCTGCTCAGCGCAGCAGCCGCTGACCCGGTCGGGCGAAGTAGAACCATTCCCGTCCCGGTGGTGTTCCGGGGTTGGGGAACACCACGTAGCCATCTTCCGGCGCCGTCAGCGGAAGGCCGTCGGCACGGAACGCAATGGGTTCGCCCGCTGCCACGCGGTCGAACGAGCGCCAGTCGCGGGCGAAGCGGTCGCCGGTGGCGTGCCGGTCGAAGACATCGTACAGCTCGATCAGCTCGAAGCGTGCGGCCTGGTCGTCGGCTGGCGGGGTGAACTCGCTGCGCGAGAAATCCGGTGAGGGTTCAGCGGCCGGCGGGGCATCGTGGTCATGGCAAGTGGCAGGGGCCGCGCCTTCCTCGGGCAGCAGTCCGCCCATGTCCAGCAGGCGCAGTGCATTGTCGATGGCGGCACGCGCCACGGCCGGTGCTTCCGGATCCAGGTGCTGTCCGCATTCCACCGTGACGGCGTAGCCGCCATGGGCCCGCATGTATTCGGTGGTGCCGATCCCGTAGGAGATGCTGCCGTTCTGGCGACGGCGCACGCCCTTGGCGTAGGCGGCCAGCCAGCCGTAGACCAGCCGACGGGGGCCGATGGCCTGCGCCAGGCGCTCTTCCTCGGCCGAACGCCTGAAAGGCTCCAGCTCCTCCTGGTTGTCGGCAGGGCCGAAGAACACGAAGGGCTCGCCCGGCGCCGAGAAGGTGTGCAGGTCCACCAGCACGTCGTGGCTGGCCAGGATCGGCCCCAGGCGGGTGGCGATGCGATCCTCGACGTTCTCGGGCGACAGGCTGGGGCGGAAGTCGCGGTTCAGGTTGCGGTCGCCCTCGCGGCGGCCGGCAGCCCAGGCCACCGGATTGGCGACCGGCACGAAGGTGAGGGTGCCGCGATGCAGGATGCGACGGCCCTCGGCGAATTCCGCCAGGATCTGCCGGATGGCGGTGGGGCCCGCCGTCTCGTTGCCATGCACGCCCCCCATCACCAGCAGGCGCGGGCCCGGGCGCAGCGCATGGTACTGGTGGACCTCGATGACGCGCGAGGCGCTGGGTTTGGTGGGCTTGGTGGCGTTGGTGAGCGAGTCGGCCATGGTGAATCGGGTGTGAATCGTGAAAAGGACCAGACGGATCCTTGGGGTAGCCGTCCGGCCTGATGTCCCGGGCGTGTCTGACCCCGGGGCATCCATGAAAAGGACTTGGACGAGATTACCAGAACCCGGCCAGGGCGGCAGGCGGACATGACCATGATGCTGGGTACTGGGTACTGGGTACTGGGTACTGGATTCCGGATGCCGGAGCAGGGCAGGCTCAGGCTCCAGGCGCCTTCCTGGCCTGCGGCGTGGGCCGTGGCGGGTGCGCGGGTCAACGTCACGGGCCTGGTACCCGTTTCAGGATCCGGCACGGACTGCAGGTGTCCGGAGCCGAGCCCCGTCTCTGGCTGGTCTGTACCGCGCCGGATGGGCCGGGGGATACGTCCGGGTTATCCGCCGCCATCGGGGCGGAGCCCCGTTATGATTGTGCAGAGGGAAGATTCATGGAGCGACAGTCGATGCAGCATATTCCGATGGCACGGTCGGGCGCCTGGCGCCGGCTGGGGCTGGCAGCCACGATGGCCGGCGCGCTGCTGCTGGCGCTGGCCGCCTTTGCCCTTCCCCGGCTGCTGGACGCGCCACCTATTTCGGCGCCGAGGTCACGGCCTACCACCAGCAGGAACCGCCCCTGCAGGGGCTGAGCTTCCGCTTCAAGCCCGACGCGGACCAGGCCAACAGTCTCGAATACCAGACCTATGCCGGGCTGGTACGCGAACAGCTGCTGGCGCATGGCCTGAAGGAAACCGGCAGCAGTCGTCCGGACGTGGACGTGACGCTGGACTATTCGGTGGACAACGGCCGGCCGGTCAACTACAGCCAGCCCAACTACGCCTATGTCTTCCAGGGCTATCGCCAGGTGGCGCATCAGCGCACCGATGCCAACGGCCAGGTCGTTACCTACTGGGAGACGGTGCCCATGTATGGCTATGATCTGGTGGGCTATTCGACCTACCAGCGCACCATCTACCGCAAGCAGGTCAAGCTGGCGCTGACGGGCACGAAGCCGCTGCCGGGCAGGCCGGCGCGCCTCTATGAAGGCTCTGTCGTGTCGGATTCGGAAGATGGCGCCCTGAACAACGCCGTGCCGCTGATGGTGAAGGCGCTGTTCCAGGACTTTCCGGGGCCCAATGGCGTGACCCGTCACGTGCAGGTACGCCTGGATGGCGACGAGAAGGCTGCCGATGAAACTCGCGCGAAGGGAGAAGGGCAGCCCTCGGGCAAGGCGGTGAAGGAAAATGCGGCACCGAAGGGTGCCGCGGGCCGGCAGGCTGCCGGCTCATCCCGTCCGCCCCGCGAAGGGCACTGAGGGCAGGGCTCAGCTGCCCGAGCGCTGCGGCCAGGGGGTGGGCAGACCGATGCCCAGCTGCCGTGTGCGGCGCTCCATCCGGCGCACCAGGCGCTCGATGTCCTGCTCCTCGGCATCGTCCAGCCGGCGGGCCGGTTCACGCAGTCGGGCGCTGCGGATCACGCCCCGCACCTTCAGCAGCTGCTTGACCACGGCCGGGCCGATGACCAGCTGCTTCTGGTGGCGCATCAGCGGCAGGTAGGCGTCGAAGACATCCTCGGCGTCGTCGCGCTTTCCGGCCTCGAAGAGCTCCTGCAGCTTGATCAGCGCTTCGGGGTAGGCAAATGCGCTGAAGGCACCATCTACCGTGCGGTCGAGAGCCTGCGGGAAATGCAGGCCGTCGTTGCCCTCGAAGAGGGCCAGGCGGCGCACCCCCTTGGTCTCGGCATCGCGCAGCGCCTCGGCCTTGTCCAGACCTGAGCCCAGACCCTGACACATACCCACCAGGCGCTCGAAGTCCTGCAGCATGCGGATGAGCAGGTACGAGGCGATGGTGACGCCGGTGACGGCCGGCTGGTCGTGCAGGATCCAGGGGATCTCGCCCAGCCGCTCGCTGACACGCTCGAAATAGTTGTAGATGTCCTCGTCGGTGCGCAGCGTCACATCCGGGCTGATGCGCACGCCGGCCGCACCTGCATCCATCACCCGTCGGCCCAGCAGTGCCAGGTTGTCGATGCCCGGTGATGAGATGTCGACGATGGCCGGGATGCGGCCGTTCAGGTGCCGGATGCCGGCACGGACCACCGACAGGCGTTCGTCGTTGGTGAGCTTGTCGGCCTCGGAGCCGGCCCCCAGCAGCAGCACGCCACTTGCACCGCAGGCGACCAGGAAGTCCATCTGGGCCCGGATGCCATCCAGATCCAGGGTCCCGTCGTCAGTGAACGGTGAAATGGCTTCGGCAAACACGCCGCGCGTGGAGGTCGTGATCAGGGGGCGATCGTTCCAGTTCAGGTTCAAACCACTTTCCTTCGAAGATTCACGTGATGATCTGCGGCATCCGTGACGGTGCGCCAGGCGCAGGAAGCCGGGCAGCAGAGCGTTCGGGGGCTGCACTTGTCGTGCGGCGAAGGCTGCCGCTGCAGGCCGGGCGGCCGCTTCGGATGCCGACGACATGCCTCGCCACCGAGGCATGCCGACACCCCTAGAAGTCTACATGAGCTGCCCGCACACGGCCTGCCCGGGGCGCCGGATTCAGAAAACGTTACATACTTGTGCGGCTATCAGGAGACGCTGGCAGCCGGATCGACGTCGGTGCCGACCAGGGGACGCTCGCGGGGGACTCTCGTTCGGGCAGGCGGGCCCCTTCATTCGAATGAGCACGAGTGAGAACCGTTCAGGTGCATTTCACCCTCCTTTGGGGTGAAAATCCGTTTTCATGCTCAGTTTTGACAATCGTTTGCAAAAAATTTCCAAACGACGTGACAAACCCGAATCTCATGTTATTATGCGTTCCGCGTCGCGCCCGTAGCTCAGTTGGATAGAGTACTTGGCTACGAACCAAGGGGTCGTGGGTTCGAATCCTGCCGGGCGCGCCACCCATTCAAGGGCCTGAATTCAAAGCGAATTCAGGCCCTTTTTCTTTGCCCTCAGGCTGGACGCACGAAGCCCTCCCGGGAAAGGGCGTGCGTGCTAGAGCAGAAATGCCCCGACCCCGTGGGGCCCGGGCGCTGTCTGTCGGTTCTCGTGTGTGGATCAGTCCGGGCTGCTGCCCAGGAAGCGCCGCATCAGGTCGGTCATGGTGCGGACCTCGAACTTGTCCATGATGTTGGCGCGGTGCGCCTCCACCGTCTTGATGCTGATGTTCAGGTCGCCGGCAATCTGCTTGTTCAGGCGGCCGGCCGCAATCAGCTCCAGCACCTGCTGCTCGCGCGGGGTCAGGCGGGCCAGCAGTTCCTGGCGCTGCTCGCGCCGCTGGGCATCGTTCTGCTTCACGCGGGCTTGGTTGAAGGCGTTCTCCACCGTGCTGATCAGCTGCTTGTCGTCGAAGGGCTTTTCCAGGAAGTCCACGGCGCCCAGTTTCATGCGGGCCACGGCCATGCCCACGTCACCGTGGCCGGTCATGAAGATCAGCGGCAGGTCATAGCGCTGGCGCAACAGCTCGTCGTGCAGCTCGATGCCGCTCATGCCGCCCATGCGCACGTCCAGGATCAGGACCGCGAAATGTCCGGGCGTGTAGGCGTTCAGGAAGCTCTCGGCGCTGTGGAAGGTGCGGACGTTGAAGCCGCTGCCTTCCAGCAGCCAGCGCAGCGAATCGCGCACGGCTTCGTCGTCGTCGACGATGTAGACGAACCTTTCAGGCTGCGGAGGGGCGGTGGAGGGGGTTTCGTTTGATGGGCTCATGGTTCTGTCGTCTATCCAGATGATGGGCACGGCGCCATGGGCGCCGGGATCGCGGTTCCCAGCGTCCGTGGCTCTTGGAAATTATCGATCAATCTTCGGGGCTGCCACTGCGGGAAAACGCGTATCCCGCACCGGGAGGATGGGACCGGACCGAAGGGCCGGTCGATGGCAAGGGGGCAAGGCGGGGCATGCATGGAGAAGGGTGGGTGCTCATGCGGATGCGGTGTCGCCATGAGTCGACCCCTCGTGTACCGGCAGCGTGAACTTGAAGATGCATCCCCGGGGCTGATTGCTTTCCACCCACAGCCGGCCGGCGTGGGACTCGATGATGCTGCGGCAGATGTTGAGCCCCATGCCCATGCCTTCGGGCTTGGTGGTGAAGAAGGCCTCGAAGACCTTTTCCTGCTGCTCCTCGGGGATGCCGGGGCCCTGATCCGCCACGGCAAACAGCACGTTGTCGCGTGTGGCGCTCACCTGCAGCGTCAGGGCGGCATGGTCCTGCCCGCGCATGGCGTCGATGGCGTTCTTCATCAGGTTCAGCAGCACCTGCTCGATCAGGATGCGGTCGGCCGACAGGCGTGGCAGGTCCGGAGCCAGGTCGATGGTGATGGCCACGCCATAGCGCTTGGCAGCGATCTCGGCCAGCGCCAGCGCCTCGGTCAGGATCTCGTCCACGGCGATCTCGCGCTGCTCGGCCGTGTTGCGACGCACGAAGTTGCGCACCCGCTGAATGACCGAGGCGGCACGCTGCGCCTGCCGGGCGATCTTGTCCAGCGTCTGGTCCACCATGGCTGGATCGGCGGGGGCAGGGCTGCCGGGCTGCAGTCGCTTGGCCAGGCCCAGGGCGTAGTTGCTGATGGCGGCCAGCGGCTGGTTCAGCTCATGGGCGATGGAGGAGGCCATCTCGCCCATCGTCACCAGCCGTGCCGTCTGCTGCAGCTGTTCTTCCTGCTGCTTCTGGCGTTCACGGATGGGGCGCAGTGCCGTGATGTCGGTGGCCACCACCAGCTGGGCCGGCTGGCCGTCCACCCAGCGGATCACCTGTACCCGCACCTCGAACCAGCGGTCGATGCGCGGAATGTAGACCTCTTCGCCCATCCAGGAGTCCGCCACCGGCCAGCCGTTGAGCAGCGCCAGGTGGCCGGCGATGTCGTCGCCGAACAGCGCGTGGTAGTGGTAATTGCAGAAAAGCAGCCGCGAAGGTGCGGGAGCCGGCGACTGCTCGTCCGTTGATGGGGTGATGATGTTCAGGGGGACGATCGGTGGCGGAGGCGAGACCACCGAGACGGCCGCGTCAAGCTGGTTGAGCACGGTCTCGAAGCGCTCGTGGGCGTCGATCAGCTCGGCGCGGATCCGGTTCGGTTCGGTGATGTCGGTCACCGAGGCCATCCAGCCCGCCTGCTGGCCCTGATCGTCGATCAGCGGCGAGACATACAGCCGAACGTCGATGATCCGGCCATCCTTGCGTCGTGCCCGTGTCTGAAGACCCGACGGGGGGGCGCCACCCGAGATCGTCAGATTCAGGTGGGCCATGTTGAGGTCATGTTCCTCGGGGATCCAGTACGGGTAGGGGGGCAGCTGTCCCACCATTTCTTCGGCCGGATAACCGAGGATCTGGCACAGCGCCCGGTTCACGTAGGTGATGCGGCCGTCGTGGTCGATCACGCGTAGCCCCGTGCTGATCGAGTCCTCGATGGCGCGGCGGAACGTGGCCTCGGTGGTGAGCGCCTGCTCTACCAGCTTGCGGCCGGTGATGTCATGCGCCACGGCGTAATAGAGTGACTCGGGCGAGCGGGAGTCCACGCTGATCGACCAGCTCAGCCAGCGCCAGGCATTGCGAAAGCGCACCCGGCATTCCAGGGGGCCAATGCGTTCCTGGGGCGTGGTGAAGGCCTCGATCACGTCCAGCCGGTCCTCCGGGTAGACATGGTCCCAGAAGCGCGTATTGCTCAGGTCCTCGCCGAAATATTCGACAAAGGCCGGGTTGCCGCGCACCAGGGTGCCGTCCGGGCGGATCACGCAGAACACGTCCTGCGACAGCTCGAACAGCCGGTCGCGCTCGCCCTCGGCGCGCATCCGGTCATGGGCGCTGCGCCAGAGCAGGATCAGCGACAGGATCGATGTGAGGGCCAGCGTGAACAGCCCCAGCTGGGTCAGTCGTTCGGCCAGGGAGGGGGAGTCGTCGTCGTAGGCCACCGCCCGCAGCATCAGGCCGTCACCGGGCGGGTCCAGCGGAAGCTGGTGTGCGGCGCGCGTGTCGATGCGGTGTGCCGAGGCTGTGCTGGCCAGCAGCCGGCCGCGCGGCCCCACCAGGCTGAACCGATAGCGGTCGCGCAGGTTCTCGGGCAGCATGTTTGCCAGCAGCGGCTCCAGCCCGATGCCGGCCACGGCCACGGCCACCAGACGCCGTCCCTGCACCACGGGCAGGTACAGCTCGGTCACCATCTCGCCCCCCGGAATCATCAGCGGCGCCGAATAGCGGGGCTGCCACGACTGCATGCTGGCCAGCCAGGCGCTGTGTCGGGGCGACGCACCGGGCGTGTCCTGGAAGGCGGGCAGCAGCAGGGTGTCGCCATCCTGGGTGGGCTCTCCGGCCTCCAGACCGGTGCCGATCATGGCGCCCTGGGCCACGGTGGCTTGAAGGACACGTCCCTCGGGCGTGACCAGGGCCACGTACCGGGTCTGGGGGTAGCTTGTCAGAAAGCCCGCGGGGTCCTGGGCGGCGCCGGCTCCTTCGTCGTCACCCGTCGGGGGCATGGTGCGGCTGCCGGTCCCCTGGCGCAGGTCGGCCAGCCACAGCGGCGCCAGACGAACCAGGTGTGCCTGAAGCTCGCGCAGCGACAGCTTCAGCGACTGCTGGGCCCAGTCGGTGTCGCGCAGAAGCGATGTCTGCCGCTCCTGTCGTTCGATATGGCCCACATACCAGAGAAAACCGGCCATCATCACGATGAACAGCACCAACCCCGCCATGTGCGCCAGTCCCAGAAAGCGCCAGGCCAGCCAGTCGGACGGAATGCGGATGTTCGACAGGGGGGCGCGCCGGGCTGCTGTCAGGCTGCCGGCCTCGGTGGGCGTGGCGTTCGCGTCGTCGTCGGGCGTCATGGGCAGGTCGTCATCAGGGTCATGCTGTGCTGCAGCAAGAAACGGCCGGTTGATGGCGTGCGGCCGCGCCATACCGCCATTTTCCACGGAATTGCGCGCTTGCGGCGAATTTTGCGATGCGGTGCGGGATATCGTTCCTTGAAATTCGGCTTGCTTTCCATTCCACCGTACTTAGAATCCGGGGATCCATGTTTCCGTTCCGGTGAGAGGCCAGCATGTCTGAAGCTGCAAAGAACACCCCCAACCCCGTCGAATCATCCGACACCGATCCGATCGAGACCCGGGAGTGGCTCGATGCGCTGGATGCGGTCATTCAGCATGAGGGCCGCGAGCGCGCCCACTACCTGATGGAGCAGCTGCTGGACACCGCTCGGCGGCAGTTCGGCGACATGCCGTTCTCGGCCACCACGGCCTATGTGAACACCATCCCGCCCGCGCTGGAAGCCCGCTCGCCCGGCAACCACGAATACGAAGAGCGCATCCGCAGCTTCATCCGCTGGAACGCCATGGCCATGGTGGTGCGTGCCAACAAGCATGAAACCCCCGACGGCGGCAGCCTGGGCGGCCACATCGCCTCGTTCGCCTCGCTGGCCACCATGATCGGTGCCGGCATGAACCACTTCTGGCATGCACCGCACGAAGGCCACGGTGGCGACCTGATCTACTTCCAGGGCCACTCCTCGCCCGGCCTGTACGGCCGCGCCTTCATCGAGGGCCGCCTCACCGAGGACCAGCTGAACAACTTCCGCCAGGAAGTCGATGGCCACGGCCTGCCGTCGTATCCGCACCCGAAGCTGATGCCGGACTTCTGGCAGTTCCCCACCGTCTCCATGGGCCTGGGGCCGCTGATGGCCATCTACCAGGCACGCTTCCTGAAGTACCTGCATGCCCGGGGTCTGGCCAACACCGCGAACCGCAAGGTCTGGGTGTTCTGCGGCGATGGCGAGATGGACGAACCCGAATCGCTGGGCGCCATCGGTCTGGCTGCCCGCGAGAAGCTCGACAACCTCATCTTCGTCATCAACTGCAACCTGCAGCGTCTGGATGGCCCGGTGCGCGGCAACGGCAAGATCATCCAGGAACTGGAAGGCGACTTCCGTGGTACCGGCTGGAACGTCATCAAGCTCATCTGGGGCTCGTACTGGGACAAGCTGCTGGCCCGCGACACCGACGGCACGCTGCGCCGCGTCATGATGGAAACGGTGGACGGCGAATACCAGGCCTACCGTGCCAATGACGGCGCCTACGTGCGCAAGCACTTCTTCGGCAAGGATCCGAAGCTGCTCGAAATGGTCGCGCGCATGTCCGACGAGGACATCTGGCGCCTGAACCGCGGCGGCCATGACCCGTACAAGGTGTACGCCGCCTTCCATTCGGCCGTGCACAACAACCATGGTCGCCCCACCGTCATCCTGGCCAAGACCGTCAAGGGCTACGGCATGGGTCGCGTGGGCGAGGGCAAGAACCCCACCCACCAGCTCAAGAAGCTCGACGCCGACAGCGTGCGCGGCATGCGCGACCGCTTCAACATTCCCATCCCCGACGACAAGCTCGACGAGATCCCGTTCTATCGTCCGCCCGAGGACAGCCCGGAGATGCAGTACATGTTCGAGCGTCGCAAGGCGCTGGGCGGGTTCCTGCCGCATCGTCGTACCCATTCCGACGAGCAGCTGTCGGTGCCGCCGCTGTCGACCTTCCAGACGGTGCTCGACCCCACCGCCGAAGGGCGCGAGATCTCCACGACCCAGGCCTTTGTGCGCTTCCTCACGCTGCTGCTGCGTGACAAGACCCTGGGCCCGCGTGTCGTGCCCATCGTGCCTGACGAGGCCCGCACCTTCGGCATGGAGGGCATGTTCCGCCAGCTGGGCATCTACGCCCCCGAGGGTCAGAAGTACGTGCCGGTCGACAAGGACCAGGTGATGTACTACAAGGAAGACGCCAGCGGCCAGATCCTGCAGGAGGGCATCAACGAGGCCGGTGCGTTCTGCTCCTGGATTGCGGCGGCCACGTCGTACTCCACCAGCAACGTCATCATGCTGCCGTTCTTCGCCTACTACTCGATGTTCGGCTTCCAGCGCGTGGGCGACCTGGCCTGGGCGGCGGGCGACATGCAGGCACGGGGCTTCCTCATCGGCGGCACCGCCGGCCGCACCACCCTCAACGGCGAGGGCCTGCAGCACGAGGACGGCCACAGCCACATCATGTCGCTGACCATCCCGAACTGCGTCTCCTACGACCCGTCGTTCGCGCACGAGGTGGGCGTCATCCTGCATGAAGGCCTGGTGCGCATGGTCGAGCGCCAGGAGAACGTCTACTACTACGTCACGGTGATGAACGAGAACTACGCCCATCCGGGTCTTCGGAAGGGCGACGAGGAAGGCATCATCCGCGGCATGTACCTGCTGCATGAAGGCGCGCCGGCGGCCGACGGCACGAAGGCTGCCAAGGTCGATGCCAAGGCACCGCGTGTCCAGCTCATGGGCTCGGGTGTCATCCTGCGTGAGGTCATCGAAGCTGCCCGCCTGCTGAAGGAAGACTGGGGCATCGAATCCGACATCTGGAGCACCACCAGCTTCACCGAGCTGCGCCGCGACGGCATGGCCTGCGATCGCTGGAACCTGCTGCACCCGACCGAGAAGCCTCACGTGCCGTACGTGCGCGAGCAGCTCGACCGGCGCCCGGCTGGTCCGGTCATCGCGTCCACTGACTACATGAAGCTGTTCGCCGACCAGATCCGTCCGTACATCCCGGCGGATCGCCGCTTCAAGGTGCTGGGTACCGACGGCTTCGGTCGTTCCGATTTCCGCTACAAGCTGCGCGAGCACTTCGAGATCAATCGCCATTTCGTGGTTCTGGCGGCGCTCACCGCCCTGGCCGAGGACGGCGTCATCCCCCTCACGAAGGCCGCAGAGGCCATCCAGCGCTACGGCATCGATCCCGAGAAGATCGATCCGGTGCTGGCCTGACGAACGAATACCGACTGGAGGCAATACGCAGCCATGAGCGCGATTGATATTGTGGTTCCCGACATCGGTGACTTCTCGGATGTCGAGGTCATCGAAGTGATGGTCAAGGAAGGTGACGAGGTCGCTGCCGAGCAGAGCCTCATCACCGTGGAGTCCGACAAGGCCTCCATGGAGATCCCCGCCACCGAGGCGGGCCGCATCGTCGAGATGAAGGTCAAGCTGGGCGACAAGGTCTCCAAGGGTTCCGAGATTGCCGTCATCGAGCCGGCCGCCGGCGAGGGCGCCGGGGCGCTGCTGCGCCTCCTCGTGCGCGTGCGCAACAAGGTCCCGATCAACCACGGCTCGAAGGGCCTGCGCGAGGCCGTGCGGGACGTCCTGAAGAACTACCGGCAGGCCTCGCGCTGCACCTACCCGCAGCTCCTCGGGCGCGCCGTCGCCGCCGTCGTCGAGAACCACCCCGGAGCCGGGCCCGGGG
>ERZ772942.756-NODE-756-length-13852-cov-3.261361_pt1 | contig 13852 bp, 11 predicted proteins | sample MGYA00511135_ERZ772942 | MGnify/ENA primary metagenome ERZ772942 (study PRJEB29015, sample SAMEA2738099) | human oral metagenome | biome: human oral; feature: human-associated habitat; material: saliva | place: China | collected 2265 ... | reverse complement strand
GGTGCTATTTCCCTTCCTTTTCGGAGGGGCTTTCATTGAGGGTTAGCGTGGCCGCCATTATCGAGGTTTCGGATGACGGATTTCCCTTCCTTTTCGGAGGGGCTTTCATTGAGGGCCGTCAGAAGGAATCAGCGTGACCACCTCAGCATTTCCCTTCCTTTTCGGAAGGGCTTTCGTTGAGGCATTTGCCACTGGACTTGGTCACGGTAGTAGACGGGGATTTCCCTTCCTTTTCGGAAGGGCTTTCATTGAGGCGTTCATGGTGAAGGTGGGTGGACGCCCTGGTATTAGATTTCCCTTCCTTTTTGGAAGGGCTTTCATTGAGGTTGGCAGGACAAAATCGCTGAGCCTCAGGGTAATGTGTATTTCTCCACTTTCTAGCGGAGACCTTCATTGAGGCGGCGGGCTCATCCCTGCTTGCGCGGGAAACACCTCAACCTTCCCTACGGTTTTGTGGGGACTTTCCCTAAGACCTCCCTGCTCCGTTCCTGGGCTCGCCACAGCCCAGGAACGGAGCTTTTTCGCTATATAACGAGGTTAAAAAACCAGCTACGATACACATCCACCAGCTATTACCTGCATCATCCATACATCCAAGTAGAAAAACTCAACACGCCGGAATAACGTCATAAACTCGCTGATAAGCCAAAAAAATCCGTCGCAGTGCTAACCTCAAAATCAAGCAGGCAGAGTAGACTGCTTAGCATATTCACTCACACAAGGAGACACCGATGTCTACCCCTTACAGTGCAGGCGACGAACTTCCTATCTCACTCGTCATGCACACCGTGTACTGCCCCCGCCGCGCATGGATCGAATCCAACGGTGAAAAGACCGACACCTCGCAAATGCAAGAGGGACAATCCGCCCACAAACGAGTTGACGACCCCAAAACATCCCGCGGCACGCAACAGCGCGCAGTCACCATCTCATCAAAACGCCTCGGGCTCACCGGACGATGCGACGCCATCGAACCGCAAGAAGACGGTTCTACCCGCATCATCGAATACAAATCAACGCCCGTACGCCGCAATGCATCTGTTACACCTGCCCACAGGGTGCAGCTTGCCCTTCAGAAAATCTGCCTCGAAGAAGCTGGCGAAACCGTCAGCGAATGCGCGGTGCACTTCACCAACCACAACAAAACCGTGCCCGTCGACATCTCAGACGAAGACATCCGCATCGCAGAAGAATACGTGCACACCACCCGCGCACTCATCGACAACCCGACAGCACCGCAACCCCTCGAAGACTCACCCCGCTGCAGCTGGTGCTCCCACATCTCCGTGTGCCTACCCGACGAATCCCACGGAAAAGCAAACATTACACGCGTCGTCGCCAGCAACCCCGACAGCCAAGTAGCGCACCTCACCACGCAAGGATCAAGAGCGACCGTCCAGCAAGGGCGCCTCATCATGCAACACCTCGGCGAAACAATCAGCAGCGTACCCCTCGAACGCGTGCACAGCCTCGTCGTCCATGGAAACATCGACGTTTCCTCCGCGCTTCTACGAGAACTCATGTGGCGCAACTGCACAATCATCTGGTGCTCCAGCACCGGCCGAGTCTATGGCTGGTCGCAACCCGGCACCGGACCGAATGGACTGGCCCGCGTGCAACAACACGTACTCTCAGCGCAGGGGCACCTGCCTATAGCGGCCGCCATGATTGCCAGCAAAATCGCAAACCAAGCGACCCTGCTACGCCGCAACGGCCACGCCGCAGATGCATGCCGCACTATGCGAGACATTCAGAAGCACACGCCGCAAGCTACCTCAATCCCGGAACTGCTCGGCCTCGAAGGTGAAGCCGCCTCGCTCTACTTCGGCAACTTCGCGACCATGCTTAAAGAAGATGTGCTCACCGAACTCGGCTGGATCTGGACCGGGCGGCAGGGGAGAGGCGCCAACGACCCCATCAACATTCTGCTGAACTACGCCTACGGGCTGCTCAGCTCAGAATGTATTCGAGCAATCCTCACCTGCGGGCTTGACCCTCACGCCGGGTTCCTGCACAGCAGCTCACGCAATAAGCCGGCGCTCGCGCTTGACCTCATGGAAGAGTTCCGTGCCGTCATCGCGGATTCTGCGGTGGTGTCTCTCATCAATAGGAAGCAGGTCAAGGCGTCGACCTTCACCACGGTCGGTGGCAGCTACCGGCTCACACCCGAAGGGCGGAAGACCGTCATCGCCGCGTTCGAGAAGCGAATGGCCACGGAGATTACCCACCCCACTTACGGGTATTCGGTGACGTGGCGCCGCGCTATTGAGGTGCAAGCCCGCATGCTCCTGGGCGTAATTAACGGAACTACCCGCGAGTACACGGGGGTGACCGTACGATAATGCGTGACGATGCTCGACGAACACTTATCGCTTACGACGTTCCTGATGACCGGCGGCGCACCAAACTGGCCAAGCTCATTCTTAGTTATGGGGACCGTATTCAGTACAGCGTCTTCATTGTGGATGCGGCCCCGGCTAAGGTGCGACGCATCAAAGATGAGGTTCAGGACCTTATCGATCCGGACGAGGACTCAGTGCTCTTCTGCGACCTGGGGCTGCTGGCTAGGCTTGACGAGCCGACCTTCAGCTACATTGGCCGAGCGCGTGAGGTGACCGAATCGGATGCGCTCATTCTCTAGCCGCGTGCTGCTCATCTGCTAGCGACGCGCGGCAGGGGCGCGGGGAGGGGTGGAGAGAGAATGACGAGTTCGATTGCGGACTGGTAGTAGAGGTGGGGATAATGACCTTTGGAGGCTTTGTCTGTCTCCGCGAGAACCTGGCACGTGACGTAATCTTAGCGTGTCGCTCGCGTGATGTTTTGGCTTGTCAATAGTGTTTAAAGGCCTGATTGGCTGCTGGGATATACTTTTATTTCCCCACTTTCGGGTGGGGACTTTCATTGAGGGGGCAACCCGCTACGGTCCGGGTCAATCCGCCTCGCCGGATATTTCTCCGCCTTCGGGCGGGGACTTTCATTGAGGCCCCCATTCGCCTTTCATCGTGTGCATGACAAGACGGGATTTCTCCGCCTTCGGGTGGGGACTTTCATTGAGGCGACCGATTATCGCGTGCGGCTCCAAAAGACGCGCAAATTTCCCCGCCTTCGGGCGGGGACTTTCATTGAGGCGCGGCCTGGCTCTCTTCCTTGTCTGGTGAGAACGGCCTGCATTTCCCCGCCTTCGGGCGGGGACTTTCATTGAGGCAGGGCGGGGGTGGTTGGCACAGGAAACACTCCGAGAAATTTCCCCGCCTTCGGATGGGGACTTTCATTGAGGCACCGCCCGGTACATGTCCAAACCGTCGCGATAGGTCTGGGATTTCCCCCGCCTTCGGGCGGGGACTTTCATTGAGGCGACCAGCTCGACCGCCTTATTGACCGTGTGAACGCTAGTTTTCCCGCTTTCGGGTGGGGACTTTCATTGAGGTTCGCGGTGCATCAGCTGTGCGGCTACATGCGCCACGATTTCTCCGCTTTCAGGTGGGGACTTTCATTGAGGTCCCGTACGCATGGCTCCGGGTATGGTGCAGGAGGTCATTTCCCTTCCGTTTTTGGAGGGGCTTTCAATAAGACAGATCAACATCCTCAAAGATGACCGTGAGACCGTTTATTCTGTGCCTTGAGGTGTAGACCTTCATTGAGGCTTGTAGGGCACCGCGCCGTTGTATTCGTCAATCGTGATTTCTCCGCCGTCGGGTGGGGACTTTCATTGAGGCAAGGTGAAGGCAAAGACTTTGGATGCGAACAAGGCAATTTCCCCGTCTTCGGAGGACGATGCTGCGGTAGGCATAAATATTGCGTGATGTACACTTTGGATACGTAATCCGCGAGAATCTCGTGCCACAGCAGTCTCTGCTGCGCGATAACATGCTAGTTTTGCTAGCTATTTCCCCGCCTTTGGGTGGGAACTTTCATTGAGGCGCCGATACGGTCGATGCGCGGTTGAGACAGCAGGCTATTTCCCCGCTTTCGGGTGGGGACTTTCATTGAGGCAAGCGCCCCGGTGAGCTGTGGGATTCCACGGTGTGGAATTTCCCCACCTTCGGGTGGGGACTTTCATTGAGGCCAAACCCCCCGGGTTTCGCTACCAAACCCCTCACGCTTTCCCCACCTTCGGGTGGGGACTTTCATTGAGGCTTCCTAACTGATATGCTGTCGGCTGCGCCGGGCGATTTCCCCGCTTTCGGGTGGGGATTTTCATTGAGGCCCTGCTGGTCAAGGTGCAGGGGTGCCGTGGAGTGGGATTTCCCCGCCTTCGGGCGGGGACTTTCATTGAGGCAATCCGCTAACTCGCATGTTGATTGTCGCCGCACAGATTTCCCCACCTTCGGGTGGGGACTTTCATTGAGGCTGACGGGCACGAGAAGAGGGGGAATTTCCCCGCCTTCGGGCGGGGACTTTCATTGAGGCTGGATGGTGCCTCGCACTCGGTTATCGGCGCCGAGATTTCCCCGCTTTCGGGCGGGGGACTTTCATTGAGGCATCAGCGCCGCAACCTTAATCGGCTTGATGGTCTTATTTCTCCACCTTTGGGCGGGGACTTTCATTGAGGTATGCCTGTCACGGGGTTCGGTGCTTCGGCGTATCCAGCCATTTCCCCGCCTTCGGGTGGGGACTTTCATTGAGGCTGGGTCGATGTGGCGCTGGAGGTTGAGGAAGCTTCCATTTCTCCGCCTTCGGGTGGGGACTTCGTTACGACGCTGGACGTGAATCGGGAAGCCTCACGTGGGTTGCGCAGCCTCGTTCTAGAAGCCAATTCGGTTTCTAGAACGGGGCTCTTCTCTTTAAACATGAAGACGGGGCTATATGTGGCACCTACTGCGGATTTCTCATGGCAGCTATCTGAGTCTGAAATGACCAAATCGGATGCGCGTAATCTGTAACAGCGCTATGGTGAAGTCATGAGCAGAGAAGAGAACCGATTGCATCGTAGACGAGAGGTAGGGATAATGAGAGAACAGACGATATATCAGGGTTTCTCGTATCCATTTCCCAAACAAATTTTGACCGTATTCTATGGTCTAGGCTTTCATTGAGGGATCAAAATTTATGTTGGAAGCCTTTATCGCTGTTATCTCTCCTGCGATGGGAAGTCGCTGGAGCTTTCTCTATAAAATTGGCCCTTCACTGGTAACTCTGCCGGTGGAGGGCCAAATATTTATATATCAATATATAAGTTGGGAGCTCGAGGGTGTTGTAAGTGGATTATCTTAATGCTAAGGTTGAGATATCAACCGGTTCAGAAGTCTCTGCAACACCCTGCTGAAGTGACTCTAACCCCGATCTTGGAGGTGAAGGATAATGACCCCGATTATGATGTAGACAAAAAGCCGCCCGCTACGCGAGGCGCAACGGGCGGCTTTTATTCAAATTCGTGAAACCGCATCAAGCGGCGGTCACGTTTTGCGCCAACAAAACATGACCGATTCAGTATACCGGGGCTCCGGAAAAGAATCCTAATCCCAGACCGATACTGACCGCTTGTGTGGTCATATGCTTACCTTTCATACCCTGTGCTGTCACTACCCAAAACACGGACGTGACAGCACAGGGGAGAAGGAAAAGGCATGCCGAATTAGCAACGTGACGAAAACACGCGCACCATTCGGGAAAGCAAGGTAGCTTAAAGCTATACAAGTAAATGTGCACGTCCAACGCATCGAAGCAAACGTGCACCCAATATATAAGGAGACAACCATGTCCCAGAACGAGTCCCAGAACACCATCACCCTCGCCGATCTTCTCGATAACCTCGAGCTCGGCCGCGGCTCCGTCATCACCTCCATCACCGAACTCGAACCCGCAGCAGGCCCCCACGCATCCGTGGCACCCGCCAAGTTCGTTGATGACAAGAAGTCCGTCTTTGCCTACGAAACCCGCTACATTGTGGAAGAGATTCAGAACCCGGAAGACTCCGAAGACGCCGAAAAGGTCGTCAAGGGCAAGTCTCGGAAGGTCGTTCTCATCGACAGCAAGCAGTCCGAACTCAACCGCGCAGAAGCCGCCATCGAACAGGGCCGCCAGTACGGCGACGAAGCAGCCGTCAAGATTCCCCGCGCCGTCGTCACCTACAAGACCGAAAACGGCCCCGTAGAATACAGCGACATGGAGCTTTCCCACCGCATCTTTGACGGCCACTTCCGTGCCGGTCGCGTCGATGATAAGCCCATCACTGAAAACGACCAGTACCGCGCACTGCGCAACTGCACCCCCGCAGATATGAGCGCACTGCTCAACACCGCCCCCGCAGCGCTCCTCTTCGGCGCATGGGACTCCACCCGCAAGAGCAATCAGGTCCGCCTGCGTAGCGCCCTCGTCGGTGAAATTATCGGCGTCCTCGCAGACCAGGAACCCGGTGCTGAACACCGACAGGCACGCCGTGGCGGCGCCCGCGTCGACGCCGTAGCCGCCAGTGTAAAGCTTGCTCCCAAGGATATGGAATCCTTGGTCAATGACCAGGAAGCGGAACTGAGCCCGGGCAATGTCGGAGCTCGTCGCAACGAAATTAAGAAGGCCAAGGCTGACGCCCGCATCTCCGCTTCCACTCTCGGCCTGGGTAGCATCCCGCCCTCGCTCGAAGAAACCGGTGCCGTTGCATGCCGCCGTATCATCCGTTCCTGGGTTCTGAGCCTCGCTAGCCTGCGTCAGCTGCGCTTCGGCACCGACGAAACCAAGAACGTTGCTGCGCGTGCACTCCTTGCCGCGCTCGGCCTCAATGCTATCGCCCGTGCGGAGCGTGAACTCTACATCCGCGCTAACTGCGACCTGATCGAATCCGCCGCACCCGTTGTCACCCTCGACCAGCGTTTCGGCGAGAAGAAGGAATTCGCGCCCCTGACCGTTAAGCAGGCCGACCAGCTTCTCCTCGAAGCTATCGAGAACGCCAAGAAGGCTGGCGTGGCTGACTGGAACGGCCAGACTTTCAAGGTTGAAGGCAACTCCAGCATCATCGCGAACGCCACTGCGGAGGACGCTGAATAATATGATGAACCTCGGAATTCTTGCGAGGTTCCCGCTCGGCGTATACCAGGGCCACAAGGCAGACGGAAGCCCCGACGCCTTCCCTGACCCTGCCCGCTTGCAGGCCGCACTCCTCAGTGCGGCTGCGCAGGGACCTCACGCAATTATCGAAAACGGGCAGCTGGCCCCCTCGGAAGAATCTCTCAAGGCCCTCAAATGGCTTGAGGAGAACCCCCCGACCGGGCTGCAGCTTCCCGACATGTGCCCCGTGTACCGCTCACCCAACAAGATGAGCCGCTTTATGTACCGCGAGGTAGCGCGCTCCGCCAAGGGGCGGCAGACTGAGCCTCGTGCAGTATCCGACGGCTGGGCTGTATCCGACACCATCGGCTGGCAGTACGATAAGGTGCCCGCCGACATTGCGGAAACCATCACCCAGCTCTGCGGAGAAGTACCCTCCCTCGGAGAAGCCAGCAGCTTCACCGCCCTCTACACCGGAGACGTGGAACCCACCCACACCATCGACACTAAGTCGGGTCCCTTCGAAGCAGGCGGCATGCCCGTCCGCGTGCCCGTGCCCGGTCGAACCGATGCGCTCATGCGTGCCCACGCAGAAGCGTACCCCGTCAAGGTTCCCACCAAGGCAGGCGACAAGACCGCAGCGAGCGACACGATGCGCCCCTCCCCGGTACCCACCGCAGGCCTGGGATCCATCAAGTACCAGCCTGTGGAGGCTGAAACCTCCACCAGCCCCTGGGAATACTTGTGGCTCCTCGAAATAGACGGTGAAGAGCTGAAGTCCGAACAGTACGTCAAGGCAAGCTCCCTGCTGCACAAGGCTCTCGTAGCTGCCGCAGGATTCGGGGCGCCCAGCCTCATCACCGGCAGGTACCCCAAGGGCCACAAGCCGGCCAACAGCCTGGCACTGCAGTACCTGCCTACCCGCTACCTGCCTGACTACCTGCGTCGTGAGGTGAAGTCTCAGGGAGTCCTGCTCGTCTTGGTCCCGGCAAGTGCCCCGACCGATGAAGCAGTAGAGCTCGGTATTGCGCTCAGGAGTGTAGAAACCCTCTACGCTCAGGACTTCCCGCGACTGACCGTGAAGCTTCGCCAGAAGCGCCTGCCCGCGCAGGGTTTCTGGGATACTCCCAAGACCGGGTACAAGCGTCTGTGGCGTACCCTCAGCGCGGCCGTTCCCGAATCGCGTGTTTTCAACCGCCCGAAGAAGACTGAGACGAAGGCCTGGACTTTCGCTGACGCCGCTCTGCTTTCCATGGCTTACGTGTGGCGTGACAGCTTCGAAGCGCCCGAAGCTGAAACCTCACGTGAACGAATTCGTAGCTTGAGGGACCAGATCGCTAAAAAGGCTGAGGCCAAGGTCCTGGAAGCCCACCGTGTAACCCAGAACCCCGCTGCCTACGCCTACAAGCTGCCCCGCACTCTGCCCGCAGAACCGTGGCGCGGCGTCGTAGACCTCGGCAACCTGGCAACGGACACTACCATCGTAGCCATCGGCCAGTCCCGCCACATGGGCGGCGGCCTGCTGGTTCCGTTCGATGTGCCCACTGAAGAATACGACCGCCACGAGAAGGAGGAAAAGCATGACTAGCTCCGCTACTACGCTGCCCTCCATCACTCGTGAAGAGTTTGGCGATTTCTTTGCCGCGCTTGATGCTGCACTTGATGCCGCACATAACAGCGCCGCACCTAACGACGCGCCCAAAGAAAAGCGAGAGCACTACCCCTTCAGCTGGCAGGAAGAAGTGCTCGACCACATTTGCGAGCACGGCGTATGGCCGGAACGTATTAACGCACCGACCGGCTCCGGTAAGTCCTCCGTGGTTGATATTCACCTCTTCGCGAATGCGCTCGCAGCGGTTGGCGCCGCGCCGCGTGTTCCCCGTCGCCTCTGCGTGACCGTGGGACGTCGTGCGCTGGTCGACAGCCAGGCAGATCGCGCCCGCGAGATTCTCCGCTGCATGAATGACGTGCTCGCTGATGAATCCGGCGAGCCCGATATTCTGCGTAGGGTTGCTGAAGCTCTCCAGAGCTTCCAGACCCGCAACGACGAGGAGGGGCGCGCCCCCTTCGAAGTTGGCCACATCCGTGGCGAACTCTCGAACCGCGCCCTGCCGGTAACCGACATTTCGGCCTGCGCAATCATTGCCGCAACCCCCGACATGTACGGTTCGCGAGCGCTCTTCCGCGGTTACGGTAGCACTAAGGCTGCCCGCCCGCGTGAGACCGCCCTGCTGACCATGGACACCGTCATGGTGCTCGACGAGGCACACATGAACCGTCAGCTGTTGCACACCACTCAGCGTATTGCGCAGTTGCAGAAACGTGAGGCTGACCTGGGTATTCCCACCCTGCAGGTGGTCGAGACGACCGCTACTCCCTCCACTGAGGACAGCGAATCGACCACCCTGGGCGTGGATATTGAGGCTCTCGATAGTTCGAATGATAAAGAGCTGCGCGAACGTGTCTACTCGCATAAGGAACTGATGCTTCGCCCCATTGATAAGTGGGATGGTAAGCCCGGTAATCGTGCGGTCGTGGATGCTGCTGTGGGGGCTATCAAGGAGTTCCTGGCCCACCGTGAGGCGGGCGCAGGCTCCAAGGAAGCCCACACTATTGGTTGTATCGTCAACCATGTGCGGACAGCTATCTCTATCAAGGAAGAACTCGCTAAGAATCTGGCAAAGGAAGAGGTTCAGCTTCTCGTAGGACGCATGCGCCCCTCGGATCTGGAAAAGCTACAGAACAAGCACCGCGACCTCTTCAGTACCCGCGGTGATGAGTCCGTGAAGGTTGTTGTGGCCACCCAGACTCTCGAAGTTGGTATCGACGTTGACTTTGCTGACCTGGTGACCGAGCTGGCGCCTGCCTCCTCCTTGGCGCAGCGCTTCGGACGTGTTAACCGTCTGGGCCGCCGTAAGGATTCTAAGGTCGTCGTTATTGAGCCTGCGAGCGGTGACTCGGTGAAGAAGGACGCGCCTCCCTACAAAGCGGTTGACCTGAGTAACGCGTACGCATGGCTCGAAGCGCTCAACGATACTGAGAACCCGTCGGTGAACCCCGCTGCAATGGTCAAGAGCCCGCCGGTACAGTCCTCCCCGGAGCGTCTGCTCTACCAGCGCCCGGAATGGCCTGACTTGCTGGAATTCTCGCGTACCGACGAGAACCCCTACGATGAGCCGGACCTTGACCTGTGGCTGCACGACTCCCTGGACGCCGAAACTGCGATGGGTGGTGTTATTGTGCGCGATAACCTGCCGAGCAACACTTCTGCCGCCATGGAGATTCTCAAGACCAGCTACTTCGCACCGCGCGACCAGGAAACCTTCCCCGCGAATCTGAAGATTCTCAAGGAGATTCTGGACTACCAGGACGAGCACGGTGTGAAGCCGCGTAAGTTCCTCTACCGTCAGGGTGAAATTTCTCTGTGGCAGGATGCTGACCACGGCGATGAGAGCAACCATTTGTTGGCTCCCGGTGACGTTCTGCTTCTTGACACGGGCAGTGTTCCATTCACGAACCAAGGCATTGCCGTGACTCAGCGTGAGCTTCCCTCCACGAAGGACAAGCTGGAGACCGTGCCCTTCCCCAATGGCACCAAGCTCTACGTGTACGAAAAGTGCGCGGACCGTGAGAAAGACTTCAGGGATTACCTGGGTCTCTCACCCGAAGAGGTAGCGGAACTGCTCGACAGCCAAAGTTCGGGCAGCGAGACGAGGATTGCTTCTGAGCTTTCTATCGAGGCTGAGGATGGTCAGGAAGTTATCTCCTGGTACGCCGTTGTGACCGACGAAGAGTCTGTTGAAGACTCCGATATCGCTCAGGAATTGGCCCCGACCGATCCTGTTCTTCTGGACGACCACCAGAACGATGTTGCCGAGCGTACCCGCCAGATTGCCGAGAACCTTGGCCTGGCACCGGAATTCTCGGAGGCCCTGGAACTGGCGGCAAAGTATCACGACGAGGGTAAACGTGACCTGCGTTTCCAGCAGATGCTAGGTGCGGACCTGCAGGCGGACGCTCTCGCAAAGAGCGGCCACCGTTCCGTGGCAGAGGCGTACCGCGCCCGTAGCCGTAGCGCCCTGCCGAGGGGCTGGCGTCACGAGCAACTGTCTGCACTCATGGTTGCGGCCTCGCCCGAAAAGGTGGGGGAGCACCGCGACCTGGTATTGCGCATCATTGGCTGCAGTCACGGTCACGGCCGGTTCTCCTTCGCCCACGACGCAGGCTTCCTGCTCAAGGAAGGCTACCTGCCCGAGGGAACGGACTACGAAGCGCTCAAGGAACAGGCGACCCGACTCTTCAATGTCGGTTACTGGGACACCCTCATGGAGCAGACGAGCCGCACCTACGGCCCGTACGCTACCGCCTACCTTGAGGCTGTTGAACGCGCAGCAGATGCCCAGATTTCACGGGAGGGACACTAATGGCAACGTTGACTATTGCCGGTGACTACACCTCGGCATTGACCCATTTTGCCCTCTATGGGCTGTCCCTGATGGTCGAGCAGAAGCACCCCGGAACCGTCACTGTCGGTTGGTCTCAGGAGGGTCAGCCTCGCGCCCAGATGCATGCTGAAGGCGTGTCAGAAGAAGAAATTGCCGAGTGCGTGCACTCCTACGTTTCTTCCCTGGCTGCTGAAGACAGCTGGGTGAACGTCGACCAGTCCTACGGTGCGGGTAAGGAAGCTGCTGTTTTCTCCCCGTTCTCCCCGCGTATTCGAGGAATCGACGCGGAGAAGTACCCGGATGACTGGGCTTCTCACCAGAAGACCCGACAGGCTCATCTGGATGCGCTGATGGAACGTGACGACCTGCTGTCCCTGCTCTGGATCTCTGGCCTGGGTGAACCGGCATACTGGCGTTTTGAAGCCAAGGCCCCTCGCCCCGACCACGGTGCATCCCGCTGGGAGATGAAGACTCGCAATAAGGGCCAGGAGTTCGTTAAGGACCGCCTGCGCCTGATGTGCGCGGACCTGGCCACCTGGGAACCTTCCGCGATGCTCAGCGGCATTACCGGGCAGACCCTGTACGACTCGCTGGATAATAAGCCGGAATCCCGAACCGGAACCGGTTTTACTGTCCCGCAGCCGACCGATACCGCGCTCGCCTTCTGTGCGCTGGTGGGTATTGCGAATTTCCCGGTGATTCACCAGATTCACCGGATTGGCGTGACCCCCGGTGCCTACCCGTACAACGCTTTGCACCCGCGGCTCATGGTGCTTCCGGTATCCTCCGGAAGGGTTACGCCCGCCCGGCTACGAACCGTGCTGCGCAGCCACCCCTATCGTAGGGTGGTTGACGAGGTCGGTAAGGCGATGGAACGCGGCTCTTTGAGCCCCGACATTTTCGTGTCCGAGCTGGCGGATGAGAAGGCGATCCTTCGTGAGAAGGGCGTTCAGGCGTTTGTTGCTTTCCCCATCGCGAAGGTGGGTAGTGACTCGGCTCCTGAACGTCAGGTTCTGAAGGGTAGCGCGATTCCGCTGGGCTAACCTAGCCGCTTATAGGAGCGGGCAAATATGCCCGCACAATGCAGAGGAGGGGCCCTCCGGTCGTATTGCCGGAGGGCCCCTCCCTTTGTGCATCGTTCAGCGGATATTCGGTGGCTAGCTCTCTAGCGCACTAGCGTACCCAGGGGAGTACCCCCTACGCTGCCGCCGCTACAGCTCCCTTGGCTGCGGTGCCGCTTCGGGTCCACAGCAGGAGCGCCGCCACGCTGTTGATGATGTAGAAAATGTATTTGCCGACGTTCGCGAAGTTGCCCTGGGTCAGCGCCTTGATGCACTGCACGGTGTTGTACGCGAACCAGAACTGCCACTGCATCGTCAGCTTCAGCGCGTTCAGAATGTTGGCCGACAGGGACAGTCCAAACACCACGGACGTGATCCAGAACAGGAACGAGGTCTTGCCATCGTAACCGACATAGTTCGCAATCAGATAGTAACCGACATAGTTCGCAATCAGGGAGAACGCGAACGAACCGACCACAATGCCGCTAATAATCAGCTGGCCCTTCTTGCCGGTCGGCGGTTCCATCGCCTTGCCGCGTTCGGAGTTCTGCCACCTACGAATCGCGAAGGTGTACACGATGAACGTGACCGGGTAGGTGATGATTGCTGCCTTGTTGCCCAGAATGTAGTCGATCGCTCCGGATAGCGCCGTATTAATAATGCCGAGCACGTTGCCGATGTTTGAGAGGCGGCCGGTCAGGCGGGTAGACATCATTGAAATACCCACGTTAATCACGGAAATTACGCCGAGGGGAATGAAGTTCGTGATTGGGCCCCAGTCGACGTATTTAGCGAGGCTGGTGCCCAGGTATCCTGAGGCGATTGCGATGGCGATAACCAGTGCCACGCCGAAGATGTCGGCGTACTTGGACTTGGCGAAGAAGAGGAGGGCCTTCTCGATTGAGAATTCCTTGGCCTCCATGGGTAACTCCTTTGTTGAGAATATAGGAACAGTGATAGGGTACCAATAACTATAACTCTTTGAAAAGGGGTTGAATTGGCGTGTCACACATAAAACTTCAGAAACCCACATATTCCACATCTCGGAACACCGCGGCATTGGGTAATTCAAAATCACCCCATCAAAAACCCATACCAACTTCCGGCAAACTTTGCCAGATAACGCCCCTACTTCGTTGAATACCGAAAATGGGCGTAAAATCACCGCCGTTTCGTCTTCGCTTTAAAGGGGACCTTAAGGTACGCTAGATGACTGGGTCAGGGAACCGTGCCGGTCTCACTCACCGCGCATCCGCCCGACAGACACCCGCACCCCGGTATGCTACGTCTCACTCACGCACACAGGGGAGGGAACCCAACGTATCGGCCTCACTCACCGTTTACGCCGCTGTCCGCGCATCCTGC
>ERZ772942.752-NODE-752-length-13905-cov-6.843755_pt1 | contig 13905 bp, 10 predicted proteins | sample MGYA00511135_ERZ772942 | MGnify/ENA primary metagenome ERZ772942 (study PRJEB29015, sample SAMEA2738099) | human oral metagenome | biome: human oral; feature: human-associated habitat; material: saliva | place: China | collected 2265 ... | reverse complement strand
TTCTTCGTAGGTTTGCTTGGTGCTAAGTTCGAGCAATGGGTTCGTAAATGGGTTCCAGATGTTCTTGACCTTCTCTTGCGTCCACTTATCGTCTTCGCAGTAATGTCAGCTTTGGCCCTCTTTATTATTGGTCCTGTCTTCCATACTGTTGAAAGCTATGTTCTTGCTGCTACAGAATGGATTCTTAACTTGCCATTTGGTCTTGCTGGTCTTGTTATTGGTGGTGTTCACCAAGTTATCGTCGTTACAGGGGTTCACCACGTCTTCAACCTACTTGAAGCTAACCTTGTTTCTAATACTGGTAAAGACCCACTTAACGCAATCATCACAGCTGCTATGACTGCCCAAGCTGGTGCGACACTTGCAGTTGGTTTGAAAACTAAAGATGCTAAATTGAAAGCACTTGCTTTCCCTGCAACTCTTTCAGCGGTACTTGGTATCACTGAACCAGCTATCTTCGGGGTTAACCTTCGTTTCGGTAAACCATTTATCATGGGTCTTATCGCCGGTGCTGCTGGTGGTTGGTTGGCATCAATCCTTAACCTTGCTGGTACAGGATTTGGTGTAACAATCGTTCCTGGTACTCTTCTTTACCTTAACGGTCAAGTGCTTAAGTATGTGATCATGGTACTTGTAACACTTGCTCTTGGTTTCGTTCTTACTTGGATTTTCGGTTACAAAGAGGAAGAAGTTGAAGCTCAAAAAGAAGTTGTTGCTGAAGATATTGCATCTGCAGAATCAGCTCCAGTTGCATTGCAAGCTGAAACAATCGCTGCACCACTTAAAGGTGAAGTTGTAGCTTTGGAAAATGTTAATGACCCAGTCTTCTCATCAGGAGCTATGGGTAAAGGTGCCGCTATCAAACCTTCAGGTAACCAAGTAGTCGCACCATTTGATGGTGAAGTGCAAATCGCCTTCCCAACAGGTCACGCTTACGGTCTTAAATCTGATAAAGGTGCTGAAGTGCTTATCCACATCGGTATCGACACTGTCTCACTTGACGGTAAAGGATTTGATGCTAAAGTTCAAGCAAATCAACGTATTAAAAAAGGTGATGTCTTGGCTACCTTCGATAGCTCAGTAATCACTGAAGCAGGTCTTGACGATACAACTATGGTTATCGTTACAAACACTGCAGACTTCGAAGATGTTTCATCAGTAGCGACTGGTTCAGTTGCTGAAGGTGCAGACTTCATCGCAGTTAAATAATAAGCTAGAAAAGTCGAAGCCAATTCGGCTTTTTTAGTTAAATGGCTCATAAAGATAAGTGTGAAGCAGAGCAGTCTGTGTCTCCTTAAACAAGGTCTCATTTAGATTGTCTTTTGCCTAGCTTTTCTTTATAATAGTATAAAATAGTTATTTATTGATTACAAAAGGAGATAGCTTTACCTATGGCTAAACTTTACGGAAGCTTGGAAGCTGGTGGTACAAAATTTGTTTGTGCTGTTGGCGATGAGAAATTCCAAGTCGTTGAAAAAACTCAATTCCCAACAACTACACCTTACGAAACAATTGACCGTACTATTGAATTTTTCAAACGTTATGAAGATCAATTGGCTGGAATTGCAATTGGTTCATTTGGACCAATTGATGTTGATCCAAACTCTGAAACATATGGTTTTGTGACTTCAACACCAAAACCACATTGGTCAAATGTCGACCTTCTTGGTTTGATTGCTAAAGAGTTTAATATTCCTTTCTACTTTACGACTGATGTTAACTCATCTGCTTATGGTGAGACACTTGTTCGTAAAGGTGTTAAGAGTCTTGTTTACTACACTATCGGAACTGGTATTGGAGCCGGTGCTATTCAAAATGGTGAGTTCATTGGTGGTATGGGTCACACTGAAGCTGGTCACGTATATGTACCTCTTCACCCAAATGATGTTTCCAATGAATTTAACGGAACTTGTCCATTCCACCGCGGATGTTTAGAAGGTTTGGCTGCTGGTCCATCACTTGAAGCCCGTACAGGTATTCGTGGCGAATTGATTGAGCAAAATTCTGAGGTTTGGGATGTTCAAGCTTACTACATTGCTCAAGCTGCTGTCCAGGCAACTGTGCTCTACCGTCCAGAAGTTATCGTCTTTGGGGGTGGTGTTATGGGACAAGAACACATGCTTCGTCGTGTCCGTGAAAAATTCACAGCTCTTTTGAATGGTTACCTTCCAGTGCCAGACGTGACTGAGTATATTGTGACACCTGCTGTTTCAGGTAATGGCTCTGCGACACTTGGTAACTTTGCACTTGCCAAAGATGTAGCTGACAAACACTCACGCAAATAAGCAAAATATGTAAAATCGCTTTAAGACATGATCTTAAGGCGTTTTGCTCTATACAGGAGGATGTAATGGAACCTTTATTTTTAGATTCGCCAATGCATGAAAAAATCTGGGGAGGTAATCGCCTTAAGACAGAGTTTGGTTATGATACTCCCAGTGAACACACTGGCGAATACTGGGCAATTTCTGCCCATCCTAATGGTGTATCCTATGTCAAAAACGGAAAGTATGCTGGTTTCCACCTGGCAGAGCTTTACAAGGATAAACCAGAACTTTTTGGAAATCCCAAGACTAGTGTTTTTCCTTTGTTGACAAAGATTTTGGACGCTAATGACTGGCTCTCAGTACAAGTACACCCTGATGATGCTTATGGACTAGAGCATGAAGGTGAGCTAGGAAAGACAGAATGTTGGTATATTATTGATGCTGAAGAGGGTGCAGAGATTATTTATGGTCACAAGGCTAAGACAAAGGAAGAATTGGCATCCTTAATTGAAGCAGGTGATTGGGACGGACTTTTGTCGAAAACTCCTGTTAAGAAAGGTGACTTTTTCTTTGTACCAAGTGGTACCATGCATGCTATTGGTCCAGGTATCCTTATCTTAGAAACTCAACAATCTAGCGATACCACTTACCGTGTCTATGATTTTGATCGTAGGGATGATCAGGGCAATAAACGTGAGCTTCATATTCAACAGTCTCTTGATGTCTTGAATTTAGGGGACCCAGAAAATAGCGTCCCAGCAACTGTTAAGACCTTGCAATTAGAGTCGACTTGTTTGACATCAAACTCCTTCTTCGCCGTATATAAATGGAAACTCAATGGCTTGGTTGACTTCAAACAATCAGCTCCTTATTTGCTTTGTTCAGTACTTTCTGGCAATGGGACTATGACTATCGATTCACGCATTTATTGTCTAAAAAAAGGTGATCACTTCATTCTTCCAAATGATGTGACAGATTGGGAAATTGATGGACAATTGGAGATGATTGTCAGTCACCCTAACGAGGCTTAAGTATGAGTAACGAAAAAGTTTTAGTTGCACTATTTGAGCGTATTGAAATCGGCAAATCCTATTATTTTGAGGGAGCTTACTATCGTCTGAAGGACTATGGAGATCACATTTATGGCTTACAACGGGCCATTCCTGGGATGTGCGGTGAAAAAACGGCCTCCCCTAGCATCAAATTTTACTGGAAAAATGGTGTCTTGGACTATCAATTCTACGTTGATTTTGAAGCTAGCCCTATGATAATGAAGGCCTATAACGGCACCGACCATGCCTTCTTTGAGCAGGCTTTTGAAAATCTCTTGCATGATTTTGAGGATATCCTAGAGAGCCAAGAGAACTCTAAGAAGTAGGTTTCAAGTATTATTGTCGATATTTTCAGTGAATCTAATAAAAAAGTTTTCGTTTATTTGCAAATCCATTGTGAAAGCCCTTAAACTAGGGCTTTTTTCTTTGTCAATCCTTGAGTGATTTCTTGTTTAAAGGGGGCTTTTGTGGTAAAATATGGAGATAAAGACTGTCGAAAGGAAAAAAGATGGCAAATATATTACGCAAAATCATTGAAAATGATAAAGGCGAAATTAAGAAACTAGAAAAAACTGCCAAGAAAGTCGAGAGCTATGCTGATGCAATGGCGGCTCTTTCAGATGAAGAACTTCAGGCAAAAACAGAAGAATTTAAAAAACGATATCAAAACGGAGAAAGCCTAGACCAACTCTTGCCAGAGGCATTTGCAGTTGTTCGTGAAGGGGCAAAACGTGTCCTTGGACTTTTCCCATATCGTGTGCAAATCATGGGTGGTATCGTTCTTCACCATGGTGACGTACCAGAGATGCGTACAGGGGAAGGGAAAACCCTGACTGCGACAATGCCTGTTTACCTAAATGCTATTTCAGGTGAAGGTGTACACGTTATCACCGTTAACGAATACCTTTCAGAGCGTGATGCGACTGAAATGGGTGAGCTTTATAGTTGGCTTGGTTTGTCAGTAGGGATTAACCTTTCAGCCAAATCACCAGCTGAAAAACGTGAAGCTTATAACTGTGACATCACTTACTCAACCAACTCAGAGGTAGGTTTCGACTATCTTCGTGATAACATGGTTGTTCGTAAGGAAAACATGGTACAACGTCCATTGAACTATGCCTTGGTCGATGAGGTTGACTCAGTTCTTATCGACGAAGCTCGTACACCATTGATTGTATCAGGTCCTGTAAGTTCAGAAACTAATCAGTTATATCACCGTGCGGATGCCTTTGTTAAGACCTTGACAGAGGATGATTATGCCATTGATATTCCAACAAAAACGATTGGTTTGAATGACTCAGGTATTGACAAGGCTGAAGAATTCTTCAACTTGGACAACTTGTACGATATTGACAATGTTGCCTTGACTCACTATATTGATAACGCCCTTCGTGCCAACTACATCATGTTGCATGATATCGACTATGTGGTCAGTCCTGAGCAAGAAATTCTTATCGTTGACCAATTTACAGGTCGTACCATGGAAGGACGTCGTTTCTCAGATGGGCTCCACCAAGCCATTGAGGCAAAAGAAGGTGTGCCAGTTCAAGAAGAAACGAAGACATCTGCCTCAATCACTTACCAAAATATGTTCCGTATGTACAAGAAATTGTCAGGGATGACTGGTACTGGTAAAACTGAGGAAGATGAATTCCGTGAAATTTACAACATGCGAATCATTCCGATTCCAACTAACCGTCCAATTCAACGTATTGACCACGATGACCTTCTTTACCCTACCTTGGACGCTAAATTCCGCGCTGTGGTACAAGATGTTAAACGTCGTTATGAAAAGGGGCAACCAGTCCTTGTTGGTACGGTTGCCGTTGAAACATCTGACTTAATTTCTAAGATGTTGGTTGAAGCAGGTATTCCTCATGAAGTGCTTAATGCCAAGAACCACGAAAAAGAAGCGCATATTATCATGAATGCGGGTCAACGTGGTGCCGTTACGATTGCGACTAACATGGCCGGTCGTGGTACCGACATCAAACTTGGTGAAGGGGTTCTTGACCTTGGTGGACTCTGTGTCATTGGTACAGAGCGTCACGAAAGCCGTCGTATCGATAACCAGTTGCGTGGTCGTGCGGGACGTCAAGGGGACCCAGGGGAATCTCAATTCTACCTTTCACTTGAAGACGAATTGATGCGTCGTTTCGGTTCTGATCGTATCAAACAAGTCTTGGAACGTTTGAATGCTGATGATGAAGATATTGTTATCAAATCACGTATGTTGACACGCCAAGTGGAAGCGGCTCAAAAACGTGTCGAAGGAAATAACTACGATACTCGTAAACAAGTCCTTCAGTACGATGACGTTATGCGTGAACAACGTGAAATCATCTACGCTGAGCGTTATGATGTTATCACAGCGGAACGTGACCTTGAACCTGAGATTAAGGCTATGATTAAGCGTACGATTAACCGTACGGTAGATGGTCACAGCCGCAATGATCAAGAGGAAGCTCTTAAAGGTATCTTGAACTTTGCTCGTCAGGCCTTGGTTCCTGAGAATGCCATCTCACTTGAAGATTTACAAGAAGTGGGAGAGGTAACGAAACGTAGTGTTAATTATGATGCTATCAAGGTTTATCTGACTGAGTTAGCAGACGACGTTTATGATCGTCAAATTAAGAAGTTGCGTTCAGAGGAAGCTATCCGCGAATTCCAAAAAGTCTTGATTTTGATGGTTGTTGATAATAAGTGGACAGACCACATTGATGCCCTTGATCAATTACGTAACGCTGTTGGTTTGCGTGGTTATGCGCAAAACAACCCAATCGTTGAGTATCAATCTGAAGGGTTCAAGATGTTCCAAGATATGATTGGGGCAATTGAATATGATGTGACACGTACAATGATGAAAGCACAAATTCATGAGCAATCTCGTGAAAATGTGAATGAGCGTGTTTCGACAACAGCAACAGGCAATATCCAGGCCCACCAAGCAGATGCTAATGGTCAAGAAATTGACTTTAGTAAGGTTGGTCGTAATGACTTCTGTCCATGTGGCTCTGGTAAGAAATTTAAAAATTGTCATGGTCGTAAACAATTTTAGGAAAAAAATAGGTAATTATTATGGTTTTTAAAGCAGTAAGTGAAAAAATTGATTTTGATGCAGTTAAAGAATCAACTACATTAACAGGTGAAGCCCTTGCCAAGAAACAAGCTCGTGATAAAGAGCTTGAAGCAATCATCAAGGGTGAAGATGACCGTACGCTTTTGGTTATTGGTCCATGTTCATCTGATAATGAAGAAGCTGTTCTTGATTATGCTCATCGTTTGGCTAAACTTCAAGAAGAAGTTAAAGATAAAGTCTTTATGGTTATGCGTGTCTATACAGCTAAACCTCGTACAAATGGTGATGGCTATAAAGGACTTGTACACCAACCTGATGCTGAAGGGAAACCAAACCTAATTAACGGTATCAAGGCTGTGCGTAACCTTCACTACCGTGTTATCACTGAAACTGGTATCACAACTGCTGACGAAATGCTTTACCCAGAAAATCTTCCTTTGGTAGATGACCTTGTGTCATACATTGCCGTTGGTGCACGTTCTGTAGAAGACCAACAACACCGTTTTGTTGCGTCAGGTATTGATGTTCCAACTGGTATGAAGAATCCAACATCAGGGAACCTTAACGTGATGTTTAACGGTATCTACGCCGCACAAAACAAACAAAACTTCCTCTTTAACGGTGAAGAAGTTGAAACTCCAGGGAACCCATTGGCACACGTTATTCTTCGTGGTTCAACGAATGAATATGGTAAAAACGTACCTAACTTCTACTATGATGATGTGCTTGAAACAATTGAACACTATGAACAAATGGGCCTTGAGAATCCATTCATCGTTATTGATACAAACCATGATAACTCAGGTAAACGTTACTTGGAACAAATCCGTATCGTTCGCCAAACTTTGATTAACCGTGACTGGAATGAAAAAATCAACAAAGTTGCACGTGGTTTCATGATTGAATCTTACCTTGAAGATGGCCGTCAAGATGCGCCAGATGTCTATGGTAAATCAATCACTGACCCATGTCTTGGTTGGGATAAGACAGAAGAATTGATTCGTGAAATCCACGATACTTTGTCAAAATAATAAGGTAACAGAAACCATATATGGGGAGTGAACCGTTTGGATGACCAAGCGGTTCGCTCTCTTTTCACAAAGAGAGGGAAATAGATGGGAATTCATCAAAATAGTCCGCTGATTGATGTAGCGGAAGTAAGGAAATTGCATGCTCTTACGGGAGACGCACTAGTAACTAAACAGGCTAATGATGAGGCCTTGGCAAAAATCATCAAGGGTGAGGACAAACGTCTTCTCTTGGTTATTGGTCCATGTTCATCCGACAATGAAGAAGCGGTCCTTGATTATGCTCACCGTTTGGCCAAACTTCAGGAAGAAGTGAAGGACAAAATCTTTATTGTTATGCGTGTTTATACAGCTAAACCACGTACTAATGGGGACGGTTATAAGGGGCTTATCCACCAGCCAGATGCAGAGGGTGATGTAGACCTTCTTGCTGGGGTTAAGGCGGTTCGCCACCTTCAGTCACGTATTATTACTGAAACAGGCCTTCCAATCGCTGACGAGATGCTTTATCCGTCAAATCTTTCCTTCTTTGATGATTTGCTTAGCTACCACGCTGTTGGAGCACGTTCGGTTGAGGACCAAGAACACCGCTTTGTAGCTTCAGGTATTGATGTGCCAATTGGTTTGAAGAACCCAACGTCAGGGAATTTGAATGTCATGTTTAATGGTATCTATGCTGCGCAGAACCAACAGCATTTCCTTTACAATGGCGCTGAAGTTAAAACAGATGGTAACCCACTCGCTCACGCTATCTTGCGTGGTGCCAACAATGAAAATGGTCAGAACATTGTCAACTACCATTTCGAAGACTTGGTTAAGGCTTTGGACAAGTATAGTGCATTTAATTTGGAAAACCCATTTATTCTTGTTGATACAAACCATGATAACTCTGGTAAAAACTTCATGGAACAAGTTCGCATTGTGCGTGAAGTCCTTCTTAACCGTGAGTGGGATGAGCGTATCGCGGATACCGTGCGTGGCTTTATGATTGAGTCTTACCTTGAGGATGGTCGTCAAGACACACCTGAAGTTTACGGTAAATCAATCACAGATCCTTGTCTTGGTTGGGATAAGACTGATAGCCTTATTCGTGAAATCCACAATCAACTTTCGTAACAATTATGATTTTTGGACATGGTATAGACTTGCAGGAAATTTCAGCTGTAAAAAAGGCTTATGACCGCAATCCACGCTTTGCAAAAAAGGTATTGACACCAAAAGAGTGGGAGCGTTTTGAATCCCTTTCTGGTAATCGTCAGATGTCCTATTTAGCAGGGCGCTGGGCCGGTAAGGAAGCATTTTCAAAGGCTTGGGGTACAGGTATTGGAGCAGTCGGTTTTAAGGATATTGAAATTTTGACCAATGACAAGGGAGCTCCAGTAGTGACCCAATCACCTTTTGAAGGCAAGGTTTTTATCTCGATTTCCCATAGCGGTGATTTTGTTCAGGCAAGTGTCATTTTAGAAAAAAACTAAGAGATAGATGTTGGAAGAGGATAGCTTATGATTTCAAGTTTACATCGACCAACCTTGGCAAAGGTTGATCTATCAGCAATTTCAGAAAATATTGAACAAGTGGTTAGTCACATCCCTAAACAGGTAAAGACTTTTGCAGTTGTTAAGGCCAATGCTTATGGTCATGGCGCTGTCGAAGTGGCCAAGCATGTATCTAAGCAGGTGGATGGTTTTTGTGTTTCCAACCTAGACGAGGCGCTTGAACTTCGTCAAGCTGGCTTAGAACAACCGATACTTATTTTAGGAGTAGTCTTGCCAGACGAGGTTCCTTTGGCTATTCAAGAAAACATCACGCTGACGGTAGCTTCGCTAGAGTGGTTGGAAATGGTTAAGGATCAAGGGCTTGATTTAACTGGTTTGACCTGTCATATTAAGGTTGATTCAGGTATGGGTCGTATTGGGGTGCGTAGCCAAGAGGATGCGGATAGCTTGATTGCTGGTCTTAAATCACTTGGTGCGGATGTCGAAGGTATTTTTACTCATTTTGCAACGGCTGATGAGGCAGATGATAGTAAATTCAAGTGTCAATTGGCCTTCTTCACGGATTTGGTTAATAACTTGGTGGACCGTCCTCGCTTGGTACACGCTAGCAACTCTGCGACAAGCATCTGGCATGCAGAAACAGTCTTTAATGCGGTGCGTCTGGGTGTCGTCATCTATGGTCTCAATCCTAGTGGCAGTGCTTTAGACCTTCCATATAGGATTCGTCCTGCTTTAAGTTTGGAGACTGCACTTGTTCATGTTAAGACCCTACCAGCAGGTCAAGATGTGGGTTATGGTGCAACCTATACGACGACAGCTGATGAGGTTATTGGAACCATTCCGATTGGCTATGCGGATGGTTGGACCAGAGATTTACAAGGTTTCCACGTTATTGTGGATGGACAGCTTTGTCCTATTGTTGGGCGTGTGTCTATGGACCAGATCACTGTTCGACTTCCTAAGGTTTATCCCCTAGGAACTCCTGTCACTCTTATGGGGGAAAATGGGGGAGCAAGCATCACTGCGACAGAGGTGGCTGAAAAACGTGGCACTATCAACTACGAAGTCCTTTGTTTGCTTAGTGATCGTGTACCTCGTAGCTATGACTAATATAAATAAAGAGAAATCCAGTTTGATACTGGATTTTTTGATTTTGTGACTTTAAGTCCGTTTCGCTCCGAAGGTGCGAAACAAATAAACCACCCGCTATGCGGGTGCGCATCGAAGGTTATACCGTCATAACAAAAACACTCCAAACGAGTTACAATATAGGTGTTCAAGCCAATTGTAAAACGAAAGGAGTTAAAACTATGGCGCAAAAAGCTCACAGTTTATCACATACAAAATGGATGTGTAAGTACCACATTGTATTTACACCTAAGTATAGACGAAAAATAATCTATAATCAATATAGGAGTAGTCTTGGAGAGATTTTTCATAGACTATGCCAATATAAAGGCGTTGAAATAATAGAAGGTCACTTAATGCCAGATCATGTTCACATGCTAGTAAGTATACCACCACGAATGAGTGTAGCTAGTTTTATGGGATATTTAAAAGGTAAAAGTGCCTTAATGATGTTTGATAAACACGCCAATTTAAAATATAAATTTGGGAACAGACATTTTTGGGCAGAAGGATATTATGTAAGTACGGTAGGACTAAATGAAGCCACAATTAAGAAATATATCCAGGAACAAGAGAAGCATGATATCGCTTTGGACAAATTAAGCGTTAAAGAATATGAAAATCCCTTTAGGGATAATGGTAAGTAATGCGAATGCCTCTTTGAGAGGCTTGTGACGAGTCAAAAGCAATAAGGCTTGAACAAAGTGAAAGCCAGCGTCTTTAGGCGCTGGCTGGTATTATGGGCTTATAGCCCTTGATCAAACCACCCGTTAGACGCGTGGTTATGATTTAGAGATTATTTATACTAGTTAAATCTAAAAAAACATACAATTTTGTATGATATAATAGGTCTAAAAATATAAGTGGTAAACGTGTAGTTAATTACTATCAGTGTTGAGAGGAGGGAGAATATGTCGAAACAGAAAGATAAATATCTAACACTAAGAAGTCAATTACCAGAACTAATAGACGAATATATAGCTTACCTTCAAGTAGATGTTGAAGAACCTTCTCCCAAAATGGTCGAACGTTTGTCAGTGATTCAGAAATTTTTAAATAGCTATGCAATTACGATTGATAAAGAGGGTATCTCCCTATCATTGACAGACTTAGAAAAAATACCACGAGAATTTGTTCAAAATTATTTGGCAAATTTACGTCTGAAACCAGCGGGAAAAAGATTTATTCTCTATACTTTGGCAGGATTTTGGAATTATCTTACGAATACCTCTTTTACAATTGAGAGAGGGATGCCGTTGTTTTACCGGAACGTGTTTAATGAATGGAAGATAGTTTATAAAGAGAGTTACCACAACATAATATATTCCGAATCAAAGAAGAAGACTATTTTGTATACGCAGCAAGAGCTAGAAAGCTTGCTTGATTTCATGGCAAACAGTTACGTTACAACTCTACCAACTCAGAAAAAGGCTGATAATTGGGAAAACGAGAAAGAGCGAAATATTGCTATATTTGCAATCATAATTGGTACTGGAGCAAGTACTCAAGAAGTTGTTAACTTGACAGTAAGGGATATTGATATGCGAAAAAAAGGAATTTGGGTTGTTAGGAACAATGAGAAACAATTTATCCGTTTTCTTCCTTTCACCATTCCTTACATAGCTCCATTTGTTAAGGAACGACGTGGACGCTGGGACTTAGACCCTTCTATACCGTCATTATTTTTAACCATGTTGAAAAAGCCAATGGGGAGAAATACAATAGGTCATTTGGCAAAGAACATTGGTCATGCTTATGGTAAGGTAATCACTCCTAGTATTTTAAAAGACAGCCACGCCTCTATTGTTTATAAAGAGACAGGTGATATTAAGAAAGTTGCTGAAATACAAGGATATAGTTTGGATAAGAATCACCTTATAAGATTTATTGATTGATAGTATGAACTTATCTCCATATTAGCCAAAAGACCTCTTAAGGTCTTTTTTATGTCACTGGGTTACGAATAGTGACTCCTAAGTCTATAATGAATTTATAGAGAATTAAGGAGGTCTTATGCTTAGAAAAAACAATGAAAAAAGAGGTTGTCTTGGCAGTCTGATTTGGATACCGATAGCTATTGTTGTTATGTTTTGTATAGCTGGATATGGTATGTCCCAAGGAATTAATGTACCTGGTATTTTATCTAGTGGCTTTAATGTTATTAGTAAAGGGGAGCATGCCAATTCAAGTGATGTCGGAAAATTATTTGGGAGATTTATTCCCAAGTCAGAATCTTCGGAAACAGGAAACAGTTCTTCTAAAACAAGTGGTGTAAAGTCTGATGCTTTCAGCTATAGGCCATTGCCTTTTGAAAACCATAAGCTAATGGTCAATGGAGATTTGGATAGTCTTGGTAGAGCAACATATGGTCACATCAGACTAAAGTACTCGGACAAACCACAAGATGATAGGGAAAGTAAAATTAATGTTGATCCAGTCGGTTGGCATAATTATCGTTTTAAGTACGAAGATGAGTCTGGAAAAGTCAAAAAAGCTTATCTGATGAATCGTGGCCATCTTATTGGTTATCAGTTTTCTGGATTGAATTCTGAAATAAAAAATCTAGTACCTATGACACGCTATTTGAATGCAGGAACGATGTCTGATAGTAAAACGGATGCTAATAATCCAAACGGTATGCTATACTACGAAAATGCACTAGCCAAATGGTTGAAGAAAAACCAAAATATGTACTTAGATTATTGTGTTGTTGCAAACTATACTGATAATGAGTTAGTACCTAGGACTGTAACGCTTTACTGGACATCCTTTGATGAAAATGGGATACAATATGGAGTTGAACTATCAGAAGCAGGATTAGCAACGAGTGATGGAAATGTGAGTTCGGTCACACTTCAGAATGTTTCAAAGAATGCTAATATTAACTACTTAGATGGTACAGCCACAAGTAATTACTAACATTGACTATAGAATGTTTTATGCTAAAATAAGAATCAGCGTAAGCGTTTGAACATAAATTAAAAAAAGGCAAACACAGTTTCTAATGTTTGTCTTTTTTGCGTCTAATGAACGGATTATTTAATAATAAAACATTAAAAGGCGTAGCTAAAAGGATTGTAACCGCTTGCTAAAAACAAATTTTCATAAAAATCTTCCTTTTAAAAAGTAGGATTATGTTAAAATACTAAAGAGGTGTAAATTATCAGATTATTTCAGACGTACAGTGTAATTTGTAGATATTTCATAATTTTACGGCCTTTCAAAAATAGGATTAATTTTATTTGTAAGTAATGAAAAGTTTGAGAACAATTTAGTCACGTTCTACTTCAACGTATAAGTATTAGTTTAGGTGACGGCAAAAATTAATTATCCTACCATATTTGAATAGAATTTTTTGAGAAATGGTTTAACCTTTACTTTGTATAGCACAGACTTTTCTGGAAAGGAGTATTAAGACAGATTTTACGAAGAATAAATAATTTGATAATCAAAAAGACACTCAAAGAGTAACTTGAAAGATATTATCGCAATAGGAGATATTTGAATGAAGGAAGTTTTAAAATTAAGAAAACGCCGAACAGGTCAATGGGTAACTGTTGCTGGGTTGGTATTAATTGGTGCGTGTATGACAATCGGGAATACAGTGGTTTTTGCAGATGATACTCAAACATACCCGATTGAGGCATCAGATAGTAATAAATTTAATTTAACGGACTCCCCCTCTCCTTTAAGTAGTGAAAATTTAGGAACAAATAATCGGGGACATGAGGTAGCTACTTTACCATCTACAGGACAGGTTGATTCAAGTGCCAAAACCACACCAGAATATTTGATGAGTGAATCGTCAACTGTTTCTTTAGTCACAAGTGATGTGGCGACTACAGAGACCTCAAC
>ERZ772942.743-NODE-743-length-13993-cov-9.310231_pt1 | contig 13993 bp, 12 predicted proteins | sample MGYA00511135_ERZ772942 | MGnify/ENA primary metagenome ERZ772942 (study PRJEB29015, sample SAMEA2738099) | human oral metagenome | biome: human oral; feature: human-associated habitat; material: saliva | place: China | collected 2265 ... | reverse complement strand
CGAGCCCGGGCTCCTACAGCTCCCTGGCCGCCACCATCGTGGCCGCGCTCATCGGCGTGTGCGTGGGCTTCCTGCCCCACAACTTCAACCCGGCCACCATCTTCATGGGCGACTCCGGGGCGATGCAGCTGGGGCTGGTCTCGGCGGCCTCCACCATCATCGTCACCGGGCAGATCGACCCCGGCAGCTTCGACGGCTCGCGCGCCCTGCCCGCCTTCATGCCGATCCTCCTGCCGCTGGCGGTGCTCCTGCTGCCCCTGACCGACATGATCATGGCGATCGTGCGTCGGGCCAGGAAGGGTCTGAGTCCCACCCACCCCGACCGTATGCACATGCACCACCGGCTCCTGGCGGCCGGGCACTCCCACCGCCGCGCCGTGCTGGTGATGTACCTGTGGGCCGCCGTCGCCTCCTTCCCCGTGGCCGCGATGGCCTTCTTCCCCCTGCCCTGGGTGATGGTGGGGGCGGGCATCGCGGTCCTGTTCGCCTTCGTCGTCACCGTCGACCTCATGCCCGGGGTGCGCCACGCACTGCACTCGATGCTGCACCGGCGCCAGGACCGCCAGGAGCAGCGGATCGTCGTCTCCCGCAATGTCTCGGGAACCGGCGAGGTGACGCGCCCGGCCGAGGGGCAGGCGCCGCACGGGTCCGCGTTAGCAGCACCGTCCGAGCCGACAGAAGGGGGACGCCAGTGAGCGAGACGGCCCGCACGAACGCCCACACCCTGCGCGAGGCCTCCACCCGACTGCGCCGGATCCTCTCCGTGGCTGCCGTGGTCCTGGTAGCCGGCGAGGTCCTGTGGTGCCTGATCGGCGGAGCCTGCGGAGCCGTGGCCCATCCGCTGGGCACGCTGCTGGCCGCAGCGGGTTCGACGACGGTGCTTCTGGCCGCGACCTGGTGGTTCCTGGACCGCATGGTCCGCTCCGGAATGGGAGCCCTGGTGGCCTGGATGGCCGGCGGATACCTGGGAAAAGTTGCGATCCTGGCTGTGGCGCTCCTGGGAGGACGGGCGCTGGCGTGCGACACTAGAGTGATTGGGCTCTCACTCATCGCTGCGATTCTGGTGGGCATGTTCGCTGAGGCGACTGTCCTGGCGCAGGCGCGAATCCTTGCGGTGGAGCCGAAGAGGGGTGGCTCGACGGACCGGTCCTGACCGGGGTGCGGGTTCGGTCACAGGGGGAGGTGAGTGCGACGAGCCGAGAGGAGAGTGCCGGTTCGCTTCGTCAAGACCTTGTGAGGCGCTAGCATTACCTGTGATTAGCAGGCCTGTGAGGACAGACCTCGAAGCGTGAGAGACATCGGGAGGATCTCCTGTCCACCAACACCGTCACCGAGAACGGCACGGCAGCCGACGACGTCGCCGTGCCGCGGACGGCTGACGCCAAGCCGTTCGTCAAACCGCTGTGGTACTGGGTGCTCCTGATCGTCCTGGTCGCCGTCATTGCGCTGACCGCCGTGCCCGCCTTCACTCAGCACCCTCACTCGCCCAGCGTCGGGGACTTCTTCCCCGGGGCCATCTTCGGTGAGGGGACTTTCCTGGAGTTCAACCGCCTCACCTTCGTCCGCCTTGTCATGGGGGGCCTCCTGTGCCTGACCCTGGGCCTCGCCGCCGCCCGCCGCTTCAGGATGGTTCCCGGGCGCGGGCAGGCGCTGCTGGAGATCATTGCGGACTTCGTGCGCAGCAATGTGGCCCTCATGCTTCTGGGCAACAAGAACGGCCGCCGCTTCGCGCCTCTGCTCGGCACCCTCTTCCTGGGCGTGCTCGCCATGAATCTCTCCGGCATCATCCCGGGGCTCAACATCGCCGCCTCCTCTGTGGTGGCAGTTCCCATGGTGTTCGCCGCCCTGACCTACATCACCTTCATCGGTGCCGGGATCAAGGAGCAGGGGGTCGGGCACTTCTTCGCCTCCCAGCTCCTGCCTCCGGGCCTGCCCAAGCCGATGTACCTGCTCGTCACCCCCATCGAGTTCCTCTCGAACTTCATCGTGCGGCCGGTGACACTCACCCTGCGTCTGCTGTGCAACATGGTCTCCGGGCACCTCCTGCTCGGCATGACCTTCTTCGGCACCACCAGCTTGCTTCTGCACCTGCAGGCATCCTCGACGATCAGCCTCCTGACCGGTGCCGCCATGATCGTGGTGACGCTGTTCGAGGTCTTCGTAGCGGTCCTGCAGGCCTACATCTTCACCATCCTCAGCGCCGTCTACATCAAGCTCTCCATCGAGGCTCACTAGACGTCGTAGGACGTCGCCCGAGACTCTTCCACCGACCCCACCTGCGCCACCCGGCGCCAGAAAGAAGGAACCGCATATGTCCCTCACCGCGCTCGCATACGTCGGCTACGGCCTGGCCACGCTCGGCCCGGGCATCGGCATCGGCCTGCTGGTCGGCAAGACCCAGGAGGCCACGGCCCGTCAGCCCGAGGTGGCCGGACGCCTGTTCACCAACATGATCATCGGCGCGGGCATGGTCGAGGCCCTGGGCCTCATCGGCTTCGTCCTGCCGCTCGTCGTCAAGTGATGCTTCCCCTGGCTGCCGAGGGAGGGCAGGGCGGAGGCACAGCCTTCATCCTGCCCCCGCTCTATGAGATCTTCTGGGCGGCGGTCGTCCTCCTGCTCATCCTCCTGGTGGTGGGCCGCTACGCCCTGCCCCGGCTCTACGCCGTGCTGGACGAGCGCGCCCGGCGAATCCAGGAGGGTCTCGACCTGGCCGACAAGGCCAAGCAGGACCAGGCCGACGCCGAGAAGCGCGCCGCCCGGCTCGTGGATGAGGCCCGCCGCGAGGCCGCCCGCATCCGCGACAACGCCCAGAGCGAGGCCAAGGAGATCGTCGCCCAGGCCCGCACCGACGCCCAGGCCGAGGCCGCCGGTATCGTCGAGGGCGCCCAGCGCCAGATCCTGGCCGACAAGCAGGCCGCGCAGATCTCGCTGCGCACTGACGTCGGCATGCTCGCCTCCACTCTGGCCGAGCGCATCGTCGGCGAGCAGCTCAAGGACACCGCCCTGTCCGAGCGTGTCATCGACCGCTTCCTCGACGAGCTCGAGGCCATGCCTCCCGTCGAGGGCGTCGACGCACCGGTGACCACCGGCTCCGCCTCCGAGCCCGCCCCGGAGGAGAAGCCGTGAGAACCGGGACCGGAGCCACCCGTGAGACCGTGAGCCAGGCCTGGGGCCCGGTGCTCACGGCGGCGGGCGTCGAGGGTCAGGAGCTGGGCCGCCAGATCCTCGCCCTGGCCCACCAGGTCGCCGTCAACTCGCTGGAGAGCCCCCTGACCGACCCGGGCCGCGAGCCCGAGGACAAGGTGACGCTCGCACGTCGGCTCTTCGAGGGGACCGTGGACGGGCGCGTCGTCGACCTGCTCAGTGCCATGGTTCGCGGCCGCTGGTCCAAGCCGGTCGACCTCATCTCCGCCCTCCACGACCTGGGTATCGAGGCGATTCTCGCCGGCGCCCACGCCGACGGCACGGTCGGTGAGATTGAGCAGCAGCTCTTCGATGTCCACGAGCAGATCGCCGACGACCGCGAGCTGCGCGATGCCCTGGCCCCCTCGCGCCGCACCCGCACCGAGGCCCGTGTCCGCCTGGCCGAGGCGGTCTTCGCCGCCCACATCAGCGCCCCGGCCATGAGTCTGCTGCGCTGGTGCGTGCGTCACCGCACCGAGGGCGGGCCGCTGCGCAACCTGCGTCGCGTCGTCGAGCTGGCCGCCGCCATGCGCCGGCGCACCATCGCCGACGTCGTCACCGCCATCCCCATGACCACCGCCCAGGAGGAGCGCCTGCGCACCATTCTGGAGCGGCGTCTGGGCACCCGCATCGACCTCAACTGCGAGGTCGATCCCGAGGTCATCGGCGGAGCGCGCGTCATGATCCGCAACCACGTCCTGGACCACACCGTGCGCGGCGCCGTCGCCGAGCTGCGCACCCGACTGGCCGGCTAGCGGGCACCGCGCCTAGCGCTGCCTCCTGCACCGGCCTCCACAACTTCACCACTCACCTAGTGCCGACGTCGCTCACGCCTCGCGCCGCCGGCCACCAGAACGCAACCAGCAAGGAGACGAGATGGCAGAGCTGACCATCAGGCCCGAGGAGATCCGCTCGGCCCTGAACGAGTTCGCCGAGTCCTACAAGCCCGCCGAGGTCGCGGCCGAGGAGGTCGGGCACGTCGTCTTCGCCGCTGACGGCATCGCGCACGTCGAGGGCCTGCCCGGCGTCATGGCCAACGAGCTGCTCACCTTCGAGGACGGCACCGCCGGCCTGGCCATGAACCTCGAGGAGCGCCGGATCGGCGTCGTCGTCCTGGGCTCCTTCGACGGCATCGACGAGGGCCAGGTCGTGCGCCGCACTGGCGAGGTCCTCTCCGTGCCCGTGGGTGACGCCTACCTGGGCCGCGTCGTCGACCCGCTGGGCCGGCCCATCGACGGCCTGGGTGAGATCGAGGCCGAGGGGCGCCGCGCCCTGGAGCTCCAGGCCCCCGGCGTCATGGCCCGCAAGTCCGTCCACGAGCCCCTCCAGACCGGGCTCAAGGCCATCGACTCGATGATCCCGATCGGCCGCGGCCAGCGCCAGCTCATCATCGGCGACCGCCAGACCGGCAAGACCGCCATCGCCCTGGACACCATCCTCAACCAGAAGGAGGCCTGGGAGTCCGGCGACTCGAACAAGCAGGTGCGCTGCATCTACGTGGCCACCGGCCAGAAGGGCTCCACCATCGCCGCCGTGCGCGCCACCCTGGAGGAGCGCGGCGCCCTGGAGTACACCACCATCGTGGCCTCGCCGGCCTCCGACCCGGCCGGCTTCAAGTACCTGTCGCCCTACACGGGCTCGGCCATCGGCCAGCACTGGATGTACCAGGGCAAGCACGTCCTCATCGTCTTCGACGACCTGTCCAAGCAGGCCGAGGCCTACCGCGCCGTCTCCCTGCTGCTGCGCCGTCCGCCGGGCCGCGAGGCCTACCCCGGTGACGTCTTCTACCTCCACTCGCGCCTGCTGGAGCGCTGCTCCAAGCTCTCCGACGAGCTGGGGGCGGGCTCCATGACCGGGCTGCCGATCATCGAGACCAAGGCCAATGACGTCTCGGCCTACATCCCCACCAACGTCATCTCCATCACCGACGGGCAGATCTTCCTCCAGTCCGACCTGTTCAACGCCGACCAGCGCCCCGCCGTCGACGTCGGCATCTCCGTGTCCCGCGTGGGCGGCGCCGCCCAGGTCAAGGCCATGAAGAAGGTCGCCGGAACCCTCAAGATCACCCTGGCGCAGTACCGCTCCATGCAGGCCTTCGCCATGTTCGCCTCCGACCTGGACGCCGCCACCCGCGCCCAGCTCACGCGCGGTGAGCGCCTCATGGAGCTGCTCAAGCAGCCCCAGTACACGCCGTACCCGGTGGCTGAGCAGGTCGCCAGCGTCTGGGCCGGCACCAAGGGCTACCTCGACGACATCGACGTCTCCGACGTCCTTCCCTTCGAGGCCGCCTTCCTGGACCACCTGCGGCGCAACACCGACATCCTCGACACCATCGAGTCCACCGGTCAGCTCACTGACGAGACCGAGGAGGCCCTGGTCAAGGCCGTTGAGGCCTTCCGGCGCACCTTCGCCTCCGGTGAGCAGCTGCTGGGCGCCCAGGTCGCCGAGCCCGAGGAGGAGCCCGCCGCCGAGAGGACCACCGAGCAGCTCGTGGTCAAGAGGGGCTGACGTGGCAGGAAACCAGCGCGTCTACAAGCAGCGCATTCGATCGACCCAGACCCTCCAGAAGGTGTTCCGGGCGATGGAGCTCATCGCCTCGTCCCGGATCGGGCAGGCGCGCCGCAACGCGCAGGAGGCCTCGCCCTACGATCACGCCCTGAGCCAGGCGGTGGCCGCGCTGGGGACCTACTCCCGCTTCGAGCACCCCATCACCCAGGAGCGCACCGATACCAAGCGCGTGGCGATCCTCGTGGTCACCTCCGACCGCGGCATGGCCGGCGCCTACTCGGCCACCATCCTGCGCGAGACCGGCCGCCTCATCGAGGAGCTGGTCAAGGAGGGCAAGGAGCCGGTGATCTTCACCTTCGGCCGGCGCGCCCAGAGCTACTTCAGCTTCCGGGGCACGCCGATTGAGTTCTCCTGGACCGGGCAGTCGGACCGCCCCAGCGACGAGGCCATCGAGGAGGTGGCCACCACCCTGCTGGACTACTTCCTCCAGCCGGCCGAGGCCGGCGGCGTCGCCGAGGTCCACATCGTCTTCACCCGCTACGTCTCGATGGTCTCCCAGGTCCCCGAGGTGCGTCGGATGCTGCCGCTCAAGGTGGTCGACGTCGAAGGGGCCGGCGAGCTCGACGACGCCGGTAACGAGGCCCTGGAGAAGGAGCTGGCGGCCAAGCACGGCGGCTCCATGCCGCTGTACGAGTTCGAGCCCGGGCCCTCCGAGGTGCTCGACGCCCTCCTGACCCGCTACATGGGCTCGCGCATCCGCAACGCCCTGCTGCAGTCGGCCGCCTCCGAGCTGGCCAGCCGCCAGCAGGCCATGCACACGGCCACGGACAACGCCGAGGACCTCATCATCACCTACACCCGCCTGGCCAACGCGGCGCGCCAGGGCGACATCACCCAGGAGATCACGGAGATCGTCTCGGGTGCCGACGCCCTGGGGTCCGAATAGGCCGGGCAGCCCCCGACGTCGTCGAGAACCCTACACAGACTCACCTCACCGAGCAGGACCCCTCTCAGCTCTGGAAGATACGGAAGAACGCACATGGCTGACACCACCACCCCCGGGACGGGACGCATCACCCGCATCATCGGCGCCGTCGTCGACGTCGAGTTCCCGCCTGATGCGATCCCGGCGATGTACAACGCCCTCAAGGTGACCGTCCAGGCCACCAGCGCCGGCGAGGAGCCCCACGAGATCACCCTGGAGGTCGCCCAGCACCTGGGTGACAACATCGTGCGCACGATCTCCCTCAAGCCCACCGACGGCCTCGTGCGCGGCACGCAGGTGCGCGACACCGGCGCGCCGATCTCCGTGCCCGTGGGCGACGTGACCAAGGGCCACGTCTTCAACGTCACCGGCGATGTCCTCAACCTCGGCCCCGGCGAGCAGCTGGAGATCACCGAGCGCTGGCCCATCCACCGCCAGCCCCCGGCCTTCGACCAGCTCGAGTCCAAGGAGCAGATGTTCGAGACCGGCATCAAGGTCATCGACCTGCTCACCCCCTACGTCCAGGGCGGCAAGATCGGCCTGTTCGGTGGCGCCGGCGTGGGCAAGACCGTGAACATGCTCGAGCTGATCAACAACATCGCCAAGGAACACTCGGGTCTGTCCGTGTTCGCCGGCGTAGGTGAGCGTACTCGTGAGGGTAACGACTTCTACCACGAGATGTCGGATGCCAAGGTCATCGTGCAGGACGACCTGTCGCAGTCGAAGGTGGCCATGGTGTTCGGTCAGATGAACGAACCCCCGGGCAACCGTCTGCGCGTGGCGCTGACCGGCCTGACCATGGCCGAGCGCTTCCGTGACGAAGGCCGTGACATCCTCTTCTTCGTCGACAACATCTACCGTTACACCCTGGCCGGTACCGAGGTGTCCGCTCTGCTGGGCCGGATGCCGTCCGCCGTGGGTTACCAGCCGACGCTGGCCGAGGAGATGGGTCGCCTGCAGGAGCGGATCACCTCCACCAAGACCGGCTCGATCACCTCCATCCAGGCCGTGTACGTGCCTGCCGATGACCTGACCGACCCGTCGCCGGCCACCACCTTCGGCCACCTGGACGCCACCGTGGTGCTGTCGCGTGACATCGCCTCGCTGGGTATCTACCCCGCCGTGGACCCGCTGGACTCCACCTCGCGCCAGATCGACCCCAACATCATCGGCGAAGAGCACTACAACGTCACCCGCGGCGTGCAGGCCACCCTGCAGCGCTACAAGGAACTGCGCGACATCATCGCCCTGCTGGGCATGGACGAGCTGTCGCCCGAGGACAAGCTGGCCGTGGCTCGCGCCCGGAAGATCCAGCGCTTCCTGTCGCAGCCGTTCCACGTGGCCGAGGTCTTCACCGGCGCGCCCGGCAAGTACGTGCCGCTGAAGGAAACCATCCGCGGCTTCAAGATGATCATCGACGGCGAATGTGACGAGCTGCCGGAAGGTGCGTTCTACATGGTGGGCAGCATCGACGAGGCGTTCGAGAAAGCGAAGAAGCTCGCCAAGTAAGCAGCCACTTCGATGAAAATGGCGATGTCGGCTGACTAGAACATGCAGCGGATGCGTCAGATGCGCCTACGGCGGCCCTGGCTTTCAAAAGCCGTCGGCCTTCGGCGCAAGTTGAAGCATCCCGCATGTCCTCAGTCACATCGTCCCACCTGACCCGCGAGAACCCATACGTCATGAACACGATTCAAGTCGAGGTGGTCAGCGCCGAGGAGTCGATCTTTTCCGGGGCAGCCGAATTCGTCGTGCTGCCGGGCGAGGTCGGTGAGCTTGGTGTCTATCCCAACCATACCCCGCTGATCACCCGCATCAAGGCCGGTGCGGTGCGCATTCGGGTGCCAGGCGAGAGCCGCGACGAGCTGATCTTCGTTGCCGGCGGCATCCTGGAGATCCAGCCGAACCTGGTCACCGTCCTGGCCGACACCGCGATCCGTGGTACCGACCTCGACGAGGCTCGTGCCAACGAAGCCCGTCGCGCCGCAGAGGAAGCGCTCACCAATGCCAAGTCCAAGATGGACCTGGCACGTGCCCACTCCGAACTGGCAGCAGTCACCGCTCAGATCCAAACCATTCGCAGATATCGGTCACGCTGATCTTGTCCTTGAAGAACGACACCTTCCTTCGCGCCCTGCGGGGCCAGGTCACCGACTACACGCCGGTGTGGCTCATGCGTCAGGCAGGCCGCTACCTGCCCGAGTACAACGCCACCCGTGCGCGGGCCGGCAGCTTCATGGCGCTGTGCAAGACGCCCGAGCTGGCCTGCGAGGTGACGCTGCAGCCCTTGGAGCGCTTCCCGCTGGATGCCGCCATCCTGTTCTCCGACATCCTGACCATTCCGGATGCCATGAACCTGGGGCTGAGCTTCCAGCAGGGGGAAGGTCCCCGTTTCGAGAAGACCATCCGGCACGAGGACGACGTGAAGGCGCTCTTCGCGCCGGATCCGACCCAGGAGCTGCGCTATGTGCTGGACGCCGTCCGCACCATCCGCCAGGCCCTGGATGACCGTGTGCCGCTGATCGGCTTTGCCGGCAGCCCCTGGACACTGGCCTGCTACATGGTCGAGGGCCGGGGCGGCACCGACTTCCACACCATCAAGACGATGATGTACCAGCGTCCCGACCTGCTGCACCGGATGCTGGAAATCAACGCACGGGCGGTCACAAACTATCTGAACGCTCAGATCGAAGCCGGTGCCCAGGCGGTGATGATCTTCGACACCTGGGGCGGCATCCTGGCCGACGGACCCTACCAGCGCTTCTCGCTGGCCTACATGCGCCGCATCCTGTCCGAGCTCACCCCGTACCGCAAGGAACGCAACGAGAAAGGCGAGACGGTTCTGGAAAGCGTCCCCACCATCCTGTTCACCAAGGGCGGCGCCCCCTGGCTGGAGGCCCTGGCCGCCAGTGGTGCCGATGCCATCGGCATCGACTGGACGATGAACCTGGCCACCGCCCGCAAGCGCGTGGGGCCCACCTGCGTGCTGCAGGGCAACCTTGATCCCATGGCGCTGCTCACCTCGCCTGAGCAGGTGCGTGAACAGGTCGTCCGCACGCTGGACAGTTACGGTGCAGCCAACACGGGTCGGGGCCACGTCTTCAACCTGGGGCATGGCATCTCGCAGTTCACGCCCCCCGAGCACGTCTCGGTACTGGTCGAAACGGTCCACGAGCACAGCCGCAAGCTGCGGCGCTCGCCCTTCGCCTGATCCGCTCTCACCTTCAGCAGAAAGCCCGCACCACGCGGGCTTTTTCATGTCCACATGCCCACATGCCGCCATCGGGCAGGCGTGCACGCGTCCATTCGCAGGCGATACAACACGCCGATCGACAGCACTTTCCAACACCAAACTAACTGTGCGGAATAGCAGCGCGGCCCCCATGAAACTGCCGCATAATCGAACGTAACCGTCTGTCAAATGGAAAGTGCCCAACGACACTTTCAGCCGACAGGCGGCAGACCTGCGTGCTGCCCGTTACCCCCTCATTCCTCACGGGTCGCCTCGCCAGAACCAGCAGGCATCGCGGCCGATGGCCGCCGCGCCCTCCCGAACCTCGCGTACAGAAGAAACAAGGAGCGTTTTCATGGCCACTTCCAAACCCAGCAAGAAAGACGGCAATTGGCCCCGCCTGGTTGCCGATGTCGGCGGAACCAACGCCCGATTTGCACTGGAAGTTTCCCCGCTTGAGCTGGAGCACATCGAGACCCTGCCCACCAAGGACTATGACAGCCTGCATGCTGCCATCCGCGCCTATCTGGACAAGGCGGGTCAGCCCCTCATCAAGCATGCGGCCATTGCCATCGCCAACCCCATCATCGGCGACTGGGTGCAGATGACCAACCACCACTGGGCATTCTCGATCGAGACCACCCGGCAGGCGCTGGAACTCGATACCCTGATCCTGCTGAACGACTTCACGGCACAGGCGCTGGCCATTCCTCACCTGCCCAAGCGCGAGCTGCTGCAGGTGGGCGGAGCTGCCCCCGTGGAAGACGCCCCCATCGCCGTCATCGGTCCGGGCACCGGTCTGGGCGTCTCGGGCCTCATCCCCAACGGCCGGGGCGGATATACCGCGCTGGCGGGCGAAGGGGGCCACGTCAGCTTCAGCCCGTTCGATCACACCGAGATCCACATCTGGCAGTACGCCAACCGCAAGCACGGCCACGTCTCGGCCGAACGCTTCCTGTCGGGCGCGGGCCTGTCCCTCATCTATGAAGCGCTGGCCGACCGCGAAGGCATCGAGCGCCCGCCGCTGAGTGCGGCAGAGATCAGCAAGCAGGCGCTCAGCGGCTCTTCGCCGCTCGCCCGCCTGAGCCTGGACATCTTCTGCGCCATGCTGGGCACCGTGTCGTCCAACCTGGCCCTGACGCTGGGTGCACGGGGCGGCGTCTATCTGTGCGGCGGCATCATCCGTCGATTCATCGACTATTTCGTCACCTCGCCGTTCCGCAACCGCTTCGAGAGCAAAGGCCGTTTCGAAGGCTACCTGGCCGTCATTCCCGTCTACATCGTGCTGGCCCAGAACCCGGGTCTGATCGGTGCTGCCGTCGCCCTGTCCAATCAGGTCGACGCCTGATTGAGGGCTGGCATCCGGGGATCCTGTTCATCCTGAAGGGATCCTCGGAGCCCCGTCCCTCCCCCGCCCACCAACCGAGGATCCGTCCATGGCAACAATTCCCACTGCGGCGCCACCAGCAGGCACGCATCAGAACAATAACCAGGCCCTCACCGTCCTCACCAGTCTGTTCTTCATGATGGGTTTCATCACCTGCATGAACGACATCCTGGTACCCCACCTGAAGGAAGTCTTCTCGCTGAACTACGCGCAAGCGCTGCTGGTTCAGTTCTGCTTCTTCACCGCCTACGCCATCACCTCCATCCCCTTCGGCAAGTTCATCTCGCGCCTGGGCTACAAGAACGGGGTGATCGGCGGCTTTCTGATCGCCGCGACGGGCTGCCTACTGTTCTATCCGGCCGCAGGCTCCAAGTCCTATCCCATCTTTCTGGGCGCCCTCTTCATTCTGGCCAGCGGCGTGACGCTGCTGCAGGTATCCGGCAACCCCTACGTGACGCTGCTGAGCCCCCCGGGCAAGGAAGCCCGCACGCTGACCCTGGTTCAGGCCTTCAACTCGCTGGGCACCACCGTGGCCCCCTCCATCGGCGCCCTCTTCATCCTCAGCACCGAGATCATCTCGCCGGACCAGCAGAAGGCGATGAGTGCGGCTGACCTGGCCAGGTACCAAGCAGGACAAGCGGCATCCGTGCAGGAGCCGTACCTGATTCTGGCGGGCATCCTGATCCTGCTGGCCGTCACCGTGTTCTTCATCCGCCTGCCGGCCGCAGAAAAGATCGCGCAGGAGGTCTCGGCCCACGCGCATGACGACCGCACCAGCGCCTGGCATTACCACCACCTGAAGCTGGGTACGGTGGGCATCTTCTGCTATGTGGGCGCCGAAGTGGCCATCGGCAGCCTGCTGGTGAGCGTGATGGGTCTGCCGGAAGTGGCGGGCCTGAAGGAAGCCACCGCAGCCCACTATCTGACCTACTACTGGGGCGGCGCAATGGTGGGGCGCTTCCTGGGCAGCTACCTACTCAACATCATCCAGCCGGGCATCTACCTGTCGTTCAACGCCCTGATGAACGTGCTGCTGATCTCGCTGGCCATCGCACAGGGCGGGCACGTGGCCATGTACAGCCTGCTGGCCTGCGGCTTCTTCAACTCCATCATGTTCCCGACCATCTTCTCGCTGGCCACGCGTGGCCTGGGGCGGCACACCAGCCAGGCCTCGGGCATGCTGGCCACGGCCATCGTCGGGGGCGCCATCGTGCCGCTGTTCCAGGGTGTTGTGGCTGATACGGTGGGCCTGCTCCCCTCGTTCTGGGTGGCGGCCACCTGCTACTGCTACATCGTCTACTTCGGCCTGTTCGGTCACCGTGTGAAGGACTGATGAAACGCGGCTGAGGAGAACGTCCTGACCGGCTGTGGCGAGGATCCTTGCAGGAGGAATCCTCGCCAGACAACGGAAAGTGCCCTGCAAGGGCCTTCCAGCGGCTCAGGACAGCATGGCAAGCCTGGCTCAGATCAGACCAGACATCGGGCGGCGACAGCCGCCCTTTTTTTGCCCTCAGCGAGTGGGCCCGCCTTTCTCATGGGGCACTCACGCCTGACGGAAGTCTTTGCAGCGCAGAGTCTTTTTCACTTATCCATAAAGTTATCCACAGAAAAACACTCTGGGCAGTTGCCAGGGGCTTGTCAGCCTCCAGCCGCCAAAGAGCATCTATCTCATTGTTTTATAAGGACATATGTCCGTTGTTGGCTTGCTGCATCGCTGGAAAAGATGACAGCCTCTCGATTTGACAAGTTCACCAGGACTTGTCCTCACAAAGTTATCCACAGAAAACTCCCCTGATCTGCGCAACCAGTCCTCCCTGTGTCATCCAGACAACGCGTCTTTCAGGCCATGAACGTGAGAAATCCGTGTGCCCAAAATTCAGGCAGCACCTGCCCATCCCGCATGGATACAGGGCTCGACGGGCTTACCCTTCCCCTTCCCACACACTTATCCACTGATTCTGTGAAATAACCCACGTCCGGCGACCATTGACGGGTCCCTGGTCTGCCGTTCAAGCGACAGCCGTCGACCACTGGTCGGCTTCACTCTTGCCCTGGATGGCACAGTTGCCAAGCCCGTCCAAAAAAACGGCAATCCCGGAAAACCCGCATCAACAGTGGGCTTGTGCCGGTTGCGAATGGAGATCCCACAGAGTTATCCACTGTTTTTGTGCACAACTTCGGGCCTTTCTCACGCTGTTTTCGTAACAAAAACTCACGCCGACCGACCGTCTGTCGGGCATGGCCTCTCCCCAGGTCAAAATTTAGGCAACACCCTCAAGACCCGCATGAACACTGGATCTTCCAGGCTTGCCCGGACCGAGTTCACATACTTATCCACTGATTCTGTGAAAAAGCGCACATCTCCCGACCGATGAACGGTAACCGGCCTGTCACCTTTGCATCCCTTAAGTACGGCTTCAGGCGCCGCCAAGTCGCTGGACTTGTCAACAGGTAGAGAACGATTCCTGTTCAGTCACGTAAATACCAGAGAGATACCCACCGCGCAGGGGCGCTCCCGAGCACCGATGAACGGCATGCAGGCAACACGGGAACACGATGCGTCGGTCCCTCACATACGAATGCACCATCCGGCCTCCCCACCCGGATGCCCTCCACCCACACCATTCGGAATGCACCACTGTTGCACGCAGGCCGCCAGCCATCACCCCCATTCACGGACGTGCACCTGCATGCCTCC
>ERZ772942.739-NODE-739-length-14009-cov-4.316397_pt1 | contig 14009 bp, 15 predicted proteins | sample MGYA00511135_ERZ772942 | MGnify/ENA primary metagenome ERZ772942 (study PRJEB29015, sample SAMEA2738099) | human oral metagenome | biome: human oral; feature: human-associated habitat; material: saliva | place: China | collected 2265 ... | reverse complement strand
TGTTTCAGAATTTTATAGTGCTTTCTTCTATTTTCGAGACTTTTTGCCCAGTCTCGCTTGCTACTATAAAAAATCGATTTCTCTTTTTTCGTGACTTTATGGGAGTGCGTATAAGATGTGGATTTTTTGATATAGTAGCAAAGGACAGCAGCAGCCCTGTGGTCTCATGCCTAAACTTCGAGCCTAGGGTCTCGAAGTTTCCTAACATTAGTAGCCACTTGGTGGCTACTAATGTATTTACTACTATAAAAAATCGATTTCTCTTTTTTTGTGACTTTATGGGAGTGCGTATGAGATGTGGATTTTTTTTGATATAGTAGCAAAGGACGTCAGCAGCCCTACGGTCTCATGGCTAAAATTTGAGCCTAGGTCTCAAATTTTCCTAACATTAGTAGCCACCTGGTGGCTGCTAATGTGCTTGCTACTATAAAAAATCATTTCTCTTTTTTCATGACCGTATGGGAGGCGTATGAGATGTGGATTTTTTGATATAGTAGCAAAGGACGCTAGCAAACCTTTGGTTTCATATGATTACTACTATAAAAAATCATTTTTTATCCAATCTATATTTCATAGAAACACCATAACACTACCTTAATAGTTCAAAATCTTGTATACTGTTAAAGGTGATTAAAATGGAGAAACAGCATACAAAAAATTTTATAACGAGTGGAAATATTAATCGAGTCATTTTAACGATTGCCACTCCTTTAATGATTAATAATTTAATTCGAACTTTATATAATTTAACGGATGGATTGTATGTAGCTCAGTTGTCTGCTGAAGATTTTGCAGCGACTGCGTTTATTTGGCCGTTAAATTTTTTATTTATCTCAATAGGCTTGGGAATTAGTGTTGGAGCAACAGCTCTTATTGCGCAATATTTTGGAGCAAATGATTTAAAACTAGCAAAGAAATATACTTGGAATACGATGGCGTTAACGTTTGTTTTTGGCTTTCTATTATCAACGATTGGCTATATTTTTGCTGGTCAATTTGTAGAATGGATGGGAGCTAGTGGCGTCTTTTATGAGAAGTCGACTGCGTATTTAAAAATTAATTTTATTGGATTGTTTTTTGATTTTGCCTATTTTGGATATCAAGCATTGTTGAATGCCCAAGGTAGAACAAGAGTCATTACGGTTGTAAGTACGATTTCATCTATCACGAATGTTCTTTTAGATCCGATATTTATTTTTGCAACGATTCCTTTTACACAAATTCCTGGATTAAATGCAGGGATTGAAGGAGCTGCTTGGGCAACGGTAATTGCGAAAATTATATTATGGCTTTTAGCGATTATGGCTACTAGAAAAGAGTCTATTATTCATGTTCCATTGTATGAAGTGGATTATGATGTATCTGTTATTCGTAAAATTTTACAAGTAGCATGGCCTTCTGCATTTGGATATGGGGGAGCTGCATTTGGTTTTACTGTATTAAATGGATTAATTCAGTCATACGGGACTTCTGTTCTTGCAGCTTATTCTATGGTCAATCGTATTTCAGATATTTTAACGCAACCGCAAATGGGAATTGGATCTGCTTTAACTGCCATTATTGGGCAAAATATGGGTGCTGGATTATTTGAGCGAGCTCATGCGATTTTCAAACGAGCATTGATTTGGGTGTTACTTATTTCTGGACTTGGAAGTGTCGCTATTTTTATGTGGCAAGATGCTTTACTTCATATTTTTATTAAAGATGTAACGGACACAATTCTTTGGAATAGTGCGGTTGAATATTTATATTACACAGCATTCATTATCTTCTTTATGGGGATGTTTTCTGCGTATAGTGGTTTTTTCCAAGGGTGTAGTGCAACAAAATATTCAATGAATATGTCGATTGGACGTTTATGGGTTGCTCGTTTACCAATTATTTGGATTTTAGGAAGCTTAACAGAGTTAGGAGCTACAGGTATTTGGATTGCAATGTTACTTTCGAATGCTTTAACGGTTTTATATGGACATTTCGTTTATAAATGGAAAGACTGGAGTAGCATGCATTATGCAAAAGGAGAGAATTAGTACATGTTGAAAGAATTTATTAAATATTATAAACCGTATCGAAAATTATTTTTATTAGACTTTACTTGTGCAGTGATAGTGGCAATTTTAGAATTAGCCTTTCCCGTAATGGTTCATCGCGTCATTGATGAAGTGTTACCACAACAAAATGTTGGAATTATCCTAGTAGTAGGATTTAGTTTAGTGCTTCTATATGCGACTTCTACGATGTTAAATTATATTGTCGTAGCTTTCGGGCATCTGTTAGGAATTAATATAGAAACGGATATGAGAAGAAATTTATTTGCTCATATCCAAAAACAATCATTTTCATTTTTTGATAATATGAAAATTGGTGAATTATTGAGTCGTCTATCAAGTGATTTATTTGATATTAGTGAATTAGCGCATCATGGCCCTGAAGAATTATTTATTGCTATTATGACGTTAATTGGTTCATTTGTATTGATGTATCAAGTTCAACCAACGTTAGCTTTATGGACAATTGTGTTTGTTCCCTTTTTAGCGATTGCTTTAGCGGTTTTCAATCGAAAGATGTCAGCAATTAATCGTCAAATTTATAAAGGGCTTGCTCACTATTCTGCTGGTTTGGAAAATGTTTTAAGTGGGATGCGTGTCGTAAAAGCTTTTGCCAATGAAGAACATGAACAACAATTATTTGAAGGATTAATTCAAGAATATCGTACAAATAAAATTCAGTTTTATAAAACAATGGGTTCAAGTAGTTCGTTTAATTATTTATTAATGCGTAGTATTAATTTATTTACGTTAATGCTAGGTTCGTATTTTACTGTTACAGGACAACTTACTGCGGGAGAATTAGTGGGGTATATTTTACTAGCAAATGTCTTTGTTCGTCCAATTGATAAAATGAATTCGATGATTGAATTATATCCAAAAGGAGTTGCCGGATTCCGTCGTTATCAAGAATTAATGGCTATTGAACCGGATATTCAAGATCGACCTGATGCAATCGAAGCTCCTCATTTTGAAGGAGATATTTCTTATCGCAATGTAAGTTTTGGATATGAAGAAAATAAAGCAGTCTTGGAACATGTTTCAATGGATGTGAAGAAGGGAGAAACCGTTGCGTTTGTAGGCCCTTCTGGTGTAGGGAAAACAACATTAGTGAATTTATTACCTCGTTTTTATGAATTACAAGAGGGAGAAATTTTAATCGATGGGCAAGATATTAGAAACTTTACAATGCAATCGTTAAGACGTCAAATTGGAGTTGTTCAACAAGATGTATTTTTATTTAATGGAACGATTCGTGAAAATGTACTTTATGGACGATTAGATGCAACAGATGAAGAAGTAGAAGAAGCAATTGAGCGTTCGAAATTAAGAGAAGTTGTCGATGATTTAGAGTTCGGATTGGATACTCAAATCGGAGAACGTGGAGTAAAACTATCCGGTGGACAAAAACAACGCTTATCGATTGCTCGTATTTTCTTAAAAAATCCTTCGATTTTAATTTTAGATGAAGCAACAAGTGCATTAGATACGCAAACGGAGAAATTTATCCAACAATCCTTTGATGAACTTGCAAAGGGAAGAACGACTTTTATTATTGCGCACCGATTAGCAACCATTCAACATGCAGACCGCATTATTGTAGTAACAGAAGATGGTTTAGCAGAAGATGGTACGCATGAGGAATTATTGAAGAAAAACGGCATTTATGCTGATTTGTATCATGCGCAATTTGCCTAATGAAAGAGAAAAAAACTTTGCAATAGTAGCAAAGTTTTTTTCTCTTTCATCTATACTTTGATATTCCTCTTGTAAATATGATACAATGACCCAGAGAAATTTGAAGGAGAGAATCAATGAGTATTTTAAATGTAGAAAAATTAACCCATGGATTTGGGGAACGTGCAATTTTTAATGATGTCAGTTTCCGTTTATTAAAAGGGGAACATATTGGATTAGTCGGAGCGAATGGTGAAGGTAAGTCCACTTTTATGAATATTGTAACGGGGAAACTTCAACCAGATGAAGGAAAAATCGAATGGTCTAAAAATGTAAAAGTTGGTTATTTAGATCAACATACAGTTTTAGAAAAAGGAATGACCGTTCGAGAGGTATTACGTAAAGCATTTGATGATTTATTTGTTGCAGAAGCTCGTATGAATGAATTATATATGGCAATGGGCGATGCAGATGAAACTTCTATGAATGCGATGTTAGAAGAAGTTGGAGAAATTCAAGAGCGTTTAGATAGTCATGATTTTTATATTTTAGATGCAAAAATTGATGAAGTGGCTCGTGCGTTGGGTGTTGTAGCATTTGGTATGGATAGTGATGTGAGTGAACTAAGTGGTGGACAACGTACGAAAATTTTACTTGCAAAATTATTATTAGAAAAACCAGATATTTTATTATTAGACGAACCAACGAACTACTTGGATGTGGAACATATTGAATGGTTAAAACGTTATTTACAAGAGTACGAAAATGCGTTTATTTTAATTTCGCATGATATTCCATTTTTAAATAGTGTAGTCAACTTAATTTACCATATGGATAATCAAGAATTAAGTCGTTATGTAGGAGATTATGATCAATTCCAAGAAGTGTATGCGATGAAGAAATCTCAATTAGAAGCGGCTTATAATCGTCAACAAAAAGAGATTGCAGATTTGAAAGACTTTGTAAATCGAAATAAAGCTCGTGTAGCTACTCGTAATATGGCAATGTCACGTCAGAAGAAATTAGATAAAATGGAAGTAATTGAGCTAGCGGGTGAAAAACCAAAACCTAAATTTGAGTTCAAAACTTCTCGTGCACCAGGTCGTTATATTTTCCAAACAGAAGGATTAGTCATTGGATATGACCGAGCTTTAACGGGTTTATTGAATTTAGAAATGGAACGTGGACAAAAGATTGCGATTGTCGGAGCAAATGGTATCGGGAAAACCACTTTATTAAAGAGCTTATTAGGAATTATTAAGCCATTAGAAGGAAAAGTTGTTCGTGGAGACTATATTGATTTAGGATATTTTGAACAAGAAACTCCTCAAGGAAATCGTAAAACAGCCTTGGAAGAAATTTGGGATACATTCCCATCGATGACTCAACCAGAAGTTCGTGCGGCATTAGCTCGTTGTGGATTAACAAGTAAGCATATTGAAAGTCAAATTCAAGTACTAAGCGGGGGAGAACAAGCAAAAGTTCGTTTCTGTAAATTAATGAATGATGAATCAAATGTATTAGTGTTAGACGAACCAACGAACCACTTAGATGTGGATGCTAAGGACGAATTAAAACGTGCCTTAAAAGAATATAAGGGTAGTATTTTAATGGTTTGCCACGAACCGGAATTTTATGAAGGTCTAGCAACAGATATTTGGGATTTTTCAAAACTTTCATCCTAAATATATGATTTTTTGAGAAAAATTGAGTACAATGGTAGTAGCAAATGATTTGAGGAGGAAACATCATGGCAGATAAAGGCGTTACATTATATTTCATGAGACATGGCGAGACAGTTTTTAATCGATATAATAAAATTCAAGGTTGGGCAGATACACCATTAACAAAAGAAGGTAGATTAGATGCCATCCGTTCAGGATTAGGAATGAAAGATATTCCATTTCATGCAGTTTATACAAGTGATTTAAGAAGAACGATTGAAACAGCTCAATTAGTATTAAGAGATCATCCTTTAAGAGATCAATTAAGCTTACAAATGATGCCAGAATTCCGTGAAGTTTGTTTTGGAAGTTTAGAAGGACAAAATGCAACAGAAGTGTGGACGAATTTGTATAAAACATTACAACGTACCTTTGATCAAAATGATGGTAGAAATGTCATAGAAGAGATGAATCAAATTAAAGCAATGGATCCAGATCATATTGGAGAAAACTTTATGGAATTTTGGACTCGTGTAGAACAAGGGTTGATTAAAGTAATCGATAAACATCGTGATACAAATCAACATATTCTAATTGTTAGCCATGGAATGACGATTCGTAATATTTTACATGAATTAATTCCTGATTTTAAATTATCAGATATGATTGACAATTCTTCTTTAAATATTGTGGAATATTCAAATGGACAATATCATTTGAAAGCATTAAATCAAACAAGTCATTTTGCATTGAGAAAAGAAGCGGTAGAGCGTGAATTCTCATTATTACCAATGACATTATTTGAAAAATAAATAAGAAAAATGACTTTTCTAAAAGTAGTCAAAAATGCCAGATGATGCAGGACGATACTATTTGGAAAAGTCATTTTTAGTTTCTAGAGGAAAGAAGGTATGAATATGTGGATGGTATTTGCATTATTATCAGCATTTTTTGCAGCTTTAACATCACTTTTAGCGAAGATTGGAATTAATGGAGTGAATTCTAATTTGGCAACAGCAGTTCGTACAGTAGTTGTTGTAGCGATGTCATGGTTGATGGTGTTTGTAACGAATCAACAGACTGAATTAAGTGAGATTAGTAAGAAGAGCTGGATTTTTTTAATCTTATCAGGATTAGCAACAGGAGCATCTTGGTTATGTTATTATCGAGCATTGCAATTAGGAAATGTAGCAGAAGTTGCAGCAATTGATAAGTTAAGTATTGTCATTACGGTATTTCTAGCAGTTATTTTTTTACAAGATACGTTGACGATTAAAACTTTAATTGGTTGCGGATTGATTACTGTAGGAACTGTTTTGATGGTATGGTAATGTAGAAAGTTACTGGTTAGAAAGGGAGTGGTGCTGTGCATCAAATTTTGAATGTGATGATGGGAATTTTTCGCTAACAATGATGATTGATTTTGTAGTAGTCATGTATAAGGAATTTCGAGCAGAAGATATTCGTGTGCCACTGTTTGTTGATTTTAGTGATTTCATTTGTCGGAGTGATTATTATTAATGAATTACTGTTTATTTTTTAATGCAAATTTTGCTCCGACTATGAATAGTTATAATTTGCGTGAAGATTAAATTTTTGTTAGTATAAAAGAATATACGGGGTCGTTACGGATTCGACAGGTATAGGTTGAGCTTTCAATGCATTTCGTAGGTTACGGCTACGTAAAAACGTTACAGTTAAATATAACTGACAAACAACAAACAAACACTTTAGCTTTCGCAGCTTAATACCTGCAAGCTAAGATCTGTCCGGCATCGCCCATGTGCTCGGGTCCAGGTCTCATTATTAGTGGGATACGGTTCACTTTTCCGTCTGTCTAAGTGAAATAGAGATGATCAGGCTAGCTTAAGATGATGCTTGTTTATCAGCTAATTAGTAGCGAAACTCTAAATCGATAAACTATGAATGTAGATTTGATTGTGTCGATATATTTGGACGCGGGTTCGACTCCCGCCGGCTCCATTTTTATGATGAATAAGGCTTAGAAATATTGATATTTCAATATTTCTAAGCCTTTGATTTTTTCGATAAAAGAGAATCCTAATTAATTTTAATGGAGACATCACAATCTCAATATGGGCTGGAGTATTCAAATTTTCAGTCAACAATTCAGAAACTTGAGAGTAGCTCTTGAGAGAATCGAAGAATAGCACACCATGTTTATGAGGTTTCTTAAATTCCCCCGTTTCTTTGTTTACATCTTTGTCATGCCAAGGACTCAAAGCATATGGAGTTCGCATACGTTCAAGAATGTCTAGATAGTTTTCTGGCATACTATCTTTATAAAGTAAGAAGGTCCACTTACTAGCACGTCTAATTTTAGTCATAAAAATTTCCTCTTTTATTAATTTAATTTTCTCTATTATTCATTTATAGGGACTCCCTTTATTCAATAGTGAGGAATATTTGTTAGATGATTTGTAGCTTAACATCATTTTTTCCTATTACTAATATTTTAATGCAACAACCAAACCTTTTGATTATTGATTACTACCGTATTGGGGCGTCGTAGTAGCCCCAATAGGAATAAAAATTTTTGGAAAATAGAGTGTATTTGACATTCACTACGTGTGTCAAACACTCTATTTTCACTACCTTTTTGAACCTTTGTAAAACAATTTATTCCCAATTTGCACCGCAGATGAAAAATAAAAGTTTGGATTGTAATTCGAGATTTCTTCTTTTATATGTGATTCCATACTTCTAAAAATTTGTTGTGATTGCTGAGAAGTAGGATACTTTAGAACAACTATGACACTTTCATTTCTCACATCAACAATACTGCCAGTAACAGATTTGTTAAAATCCTGTACATGTACTGCACCCCAAAAGTTAGACATAAAAAATCTAACTTTTGGGGTGTTTTTAATGAAATTAACTTATGAAGATAAAATAGAAATCTATCAATTAAGAAAACAAGGTGAAAGCTTAAAGAATCTTTCAAAGAAATACGATATTACCGATTCTAATATTAAATACTTAGTTCGATTGATTGATCAATATGGAATAGAAATTGTTAAAAAAGAAAAAAACTTCATTATTAAACAAAATTATTAAAAGACGAGAAGTTATACTCAAGACAGTGTTAAGAATTACAAATACCAATAGATATCTAGATAGATTGAATGCCTTCTGAAAAAATGTCTTCTCCATTACAAAATTCCTTTCTTTGTGTAATAAGTCGGACAAAGCAGCGGAAGAACTTGATAAGGATGCTCATTATCTATGATTTGAATCAATCCTGTCCCTTTTCCAATTGGGATGACAATACCTTCTGGATCTAAATCTGGAAACAGAAATTGTGTTGTATTTTTATTGATGTTTCCAATCTGAATCAGCACATTCAATTGCTCTCTAACAGAAATCGGGATTGCTGTATGGTCTAGACGTTGCGAAACGAGTATCGTATGAACCAAAGTTGATCTTCCGAGAAGTGCAATTTGGGATAGGAGTGAAAAGAAAGACTCTTTTATCGTTTTATTGACACCTTCTGATAATGCCAAAACTTCGTCTATTACAATAGTCAAATGTTTAAACTCATGGTCAGGATTATCATAGAGAATTTCTTGATGTTCTTGGATAAGCTTCAAACATGAACTTAAATTTTCATTTATCTCTGATACAAAATCTGACTTAGATCGATTTCTTTGAGGATGGAGAACAGGAAATCCATTTTCCCGGGCCCAACGACTAGGTGTATCAAACTTAGGATCAACAATAATCAAGTCAGAAATATTTTTGAGCATAGTCATAAAATAGGTCAGAGCATAAGACTTACCAGAACCGCTGTTTCCTGCAATAGCCATTGAAGTTACTTTGTTGTAGTCAAGAGTAAGATTTTTCATGATTGGAATAAAATTCCCTTTTTGATTACCTGCGAATTCCTCTAAATCAGAAATTACTAGGCGTTCAGAGATAACGATTTTCCAAGGAAAGAAGAGCCCACGCTGGACATGAATGTCATCTGTATCTAATACCACAAAATATGCTGAATTTTGTTTAAGGAGAGTAAAACGAGGATAAAGAGCTGCATTAGCAATCAGAAAAATCTTCTGATAAAGTTCATTATCAATAATGTAGCCTGCTGGTAGTCTTGGAATAAATAGGAAGCCATCGTTTATTATATTAATATTAAAACTATTGGTATAACTAGTCTCCCCTTGCATTATTGCTCCGAGTCCCATTGGAGCAAATACTGAGCAAGTTCTTTAGTAGTCATTATTTGACCTCTTTAATGCTATCCGCACGGAAATAGACATTGTAGCCTACCTCACAGGCTTCTAATCCATCAAAGTCAACCATCGCTAGATAAGACGGAAGAGCAACTTCAGATTCAAATTTCACTTGAAACGGTGGCAAACCTTTTTGAGAGAACCAGGCTTTGTGACCGATAATCTCGACCATCTTCAAACTTGATTTGCGGTTCAAATTCAGTACTCAAGCAATGAATCGCTTGCTTCTAATCAACATATTGCTTAGCTGTGTTGGCGGAATAGCCATTTTTACGGTTACGTGTTTTCATAGATTTCACCATTTATCTTTCTTTTTTTATTTGAAATAATATTTTCATTTATAGTCCTGATATGGGTTTACGCTAAATCATAATTTCTTACCTCCTATCTATTAGGAGAAAAAAAGCAGGAAATTGGTAATTCCTGCAAATAATTTTTTATAAATATTTTCCTAGCTCCTCCTTCAAAAGTTTACAAGTAGCTTCATAATGATTTTTAACTGTTTTATGACTCTTGAAAGATGTTTCTTTAGTCATCTGTAAAGCAGATTTTCCATAAAGCGTTATTCCTAAAAAGATATGAAAATCATCTTTAGGGAGTTTAGATAATGCATTAATTAGATATTCATTGCGTTCGTTGACCAGCAATTGTTCAAGTGGGTTATACGTGTTATCAGTATATAAATCTAAGAGTTCTGTATCTTTTCCTTCAGTTACAACTAATGTACTTAAACTACATAAATGATTTTGTCTGTCTTTTCGTTCAAGATTAGAAAGCGTTTGATCAAGCAAATGTGATACTGTTTTCCAATCATTCTTTTTGGCGGCCTCTAGCAGTTTAGTATTGCGACGTTCTTCAATTTTTCCCATATTGTCTCTTTTCTAACAGTCCAAATTAGATAGAAAGAAACATTTATGAGCAAACATCGAATGCCGAAAGATGGTGATGGTACACCAAAGAAACGGCGAAACAATTCTATGCAAGATATAATCATTGTTATCATATCGTCATATCAGTTTCAATCCGTCTATTTGATGCGTATCAAAAAGAACTGTAAATTTTTGAGGTAAAACTGCCTCTTATTAAAATTATAAATAAAAAAACATGGTATAATTATGGTTAATAACAAAAAAGAAAGATGAAAAAATACCACGTTTTTGAAAAAATGAAATTTGAGAATTGTAAAAAATACTTAATAGAGTCCGCTTCTATAAGACTTGATTGTAAGATTGATGCTATTAACAAAGAACGTCGGGAAATAGCTAATACAGAATTTTTTGGGGAATATGGGAGAGAAAATAAAAAGAAACCACAACCTAGATATCCCATGTTATCTAACCGAGAAATTTGTCCGACTAACGCTCCGTTAATAGGACAAATTAGAAGTGGTAAAATTAATAAAAAAAATCCTTATCTATTTACTCCGACGACAATAATAGATATTTACAATAATTGTAAATTTAATCCTTGTAAATCTAGTGTAGGATTAAGAAAAGATGAATTGCTCAGATTCCGAAAAAGTAATCTAATGTATGAATCTTACGATGAAATTTTTTTGGGAGTTCTGCAGAACAAAGATACTTAAGAAAATTTTTCCCTACGGCATTTGTTCTTGATATTCTATGTGAATGGTATGATGAAACTTTATGGAGGTTGGTTTTAGGATATATTCCATTGAATATAGAATATGAAAAATTAAAGATAGATGTAAAGGATGTGAAAAAGGTTTATCAATTACTAATTAGAGACCAATGGGAACTTCTAATGGCTGGAATTTTTAGGTTTATTAATAAATTTTATTTGTTCGATAATGGAAATATATTTTTATTAGATATAGAGAGTTTTATTCAATACTATAACTCAAACTTTCCTGTCAGAAATGAGGGTGAGAACCGATTAGCAAAAATAGAAAACGTATTAATGTCTTTCTATCTTGATGTTTTTAAAGATAAATTGAAAGAATACGTAGATAAACGTTTTGGTGTAGAATATAATAGTTTAGAATCTATTGTTGCAATACAAAGGGAAATGACAGAGATTCAAAAAGATATAATTGATTCTGGTAAGTTAGAGTGTATGCGTATTAATTGTTCTCCGGAGGAAGGTAAATTTTTATCAATACTTGAAAATAGAAATAAAGATGAAAAGTTTTATGCTGATGAAGCACAGTTGCTTCATTCTACTAGAATAATAAACTATATAGATTCTATTCTTACGGAGTTAACGATATATCAAAGTGAAATAGAAGATGATGTTCATTGGGGTGGGAACTATGTTGGATACTTTAAAAAATATGAACATGGAGAAGAAATACTCGATTATTTTCAAAATGGGAATCTATCTCATGTTTAATTGAGAAAGTAGATTGTATGTCAATGCCTACATTTATTAAATTAAAGAATTACCATCTATAAGGAGGACGAGTTATTGATCAATCCAGATTTTTACAAAAGACTAGCAAAGATATTCTGTGGAGATGAAATAGAGCTGTTTACTTATAAATCAGGGCCTCAGCTAGTTTCTTTTTTCAATACCTATTTCCATACTCAAGATAGTTATGGTCAGGGTTTTCCTACAAGATGGATATATGTGAATGACAAGCTGTTGGACTTTTCATCTAGAGGCATTATCAATTCATTTTTCAACCTTATACTCAGCAAACAATATCTTTTAACAGAGCGTCAGATAAGTGAAGTGGATGCTATAGAGCATCAGCAGAAAATAATAAATGAATTAGATAAAATTTGTTCTGTTTATTCTTTAAAAATCTCAAAAAAGGGGAATGAGTTTTATTTAGTGGAAATTGATGCAGATTTAGTTGAGATTGGGAAAGGGGGCTTCGCCGATATTTATTTCCAAAAATCTACAGGATTGGTGTTAAAAAAGTTAAATGAGGAATCTGTTAGACGTGAGGCTTTGAGAAGTAGATTTAAGAGAGAGTATGAAATAACCAAATCTTGTTCTGATATTGAAAATGTTATCAGAGTGTATGATTTTGATAGTGGTAATTACTCCTACACAATGGAAAAAGCTGATTATACATTGGCTGATTATATTGAAGAAAGTGAATTAACAGGGGATTCCAAAATCAATATACTACGCCAGATACTTCACACTATGTCTCTTGTCCACCAAAGAGATGTTCTGCATAGAGACTTAAGTCCGACTAATGTTTTTTTCGTGAATGGGATAATTAAGATTGCTGATTTTGGTTTAGGAAAAAACCTAAACACTCTGACATCTCATCAAACAATGGACACAACTTCCTTTGGTCAACTCTTTTATTGCGCACCAGAGCAATTAATGCTTTTAAAAGATGCCGATAAACGAAGCGATGTGTATTCGCTGGGACGTATTATTAATTTTGTTATGACTAAGTATCCTAATAATTCTTCTCATTCACTTCGTTCTGTTAGTGAAAAAGCTACGAATTTAGAACCTGATTATAGGTATCAAGACGCTACTGAAATGCTGAATGCATTAAATGCTTGGCTGAGCATTAGAAGTGGCGAAACTTTTGAGAAAACTATATGGGAAAAAATTGATCACGGTATTTTTGATGATAACATAGAAAACTATATTTACGAAATGACAGCAAGAGAGTTATGTCGAGCATGCATCAAAAAAAGTGATGTTTTTATTGAAAGCTTAATGGTCTTTATGAAGTTAGATGATACGCACTCGATTTATATCATTCAGACGATTCATTCTAACTACGAGCAATATTTGAAACGATTTGAAGATGCAGATCCTTTCGCCTCTCTTTCTTATAGAATTTTAAAGGGACAATTTTCATTCAATGTTAAAGAAGTGGCTGCTCAGATTTTACACTATGTAGCCTATGAAGTTGGGCGCTTTTCTGCTCAGCGTAAGGTAGATAATTTGATTGAAAATGGGATTGAACCAATGATTGAGTCAATATTAGAAAGATAGATTAGGAGGAAATGTAATGACAAATGATGAATATTTCAATGAAATAGAGACATATTTTAATAAATTAAGAGAATATCGCGAAGAATCAAGGTCAATAGCTACAGGTATTATTGGTGAAAACTTTACTGAAGATGATTTATTTTTTATTTCTGCACTTAACAGACGAGTTCAATTTATTGATGGGATAATGAACTTATTAAGAACGAGAAATCTTACTTGTACAGGAATTATAGTACGAACACAACTTGATAACCTTATGAGAGTCTTTGCAGCTTTTATATCCGAGGACAGAAGATCATTTATTAAAGAGACATTAAGTGGTACACCTATTAGGAATATGAAGTGATTTCTGAGGAATATGGATGGTATAGAATAGTAGATAAATCAGGAGAAGATTATCTATATCCTAAAGAAGAATTTAAAATTGTAGAAGA
>ERZ772942.736-NODE-736-length-14040-cov-2.752092_pt1 | contig 14040 bp, 15 predicted proteins | sample MGYA00511135_ERZ772942 | MGnify/ENA primary metagenome ERZ772942 (study PRJEB29015, sample SAMEA2738099) | human oral metagenome | biome: human oral; feature: human-associated habitat; material: saliva | place: China | collected 2265 ... | reverse complement strand
GTGCAGACACCGCTGCTCCCGGTGTGGGTGCCTTCATGGCCGGTGCGGACACCACGGCTTCTGACGCAGATGCTTCCGCCACCGGCTCGGCTTGCACCTGGGGCACCACGGCCTCGACCAAGGCAGCGGCGTCCTTCGCGGCAACCGTTTCCTTCAGAGCAGGGGCTGCCTCGACCGGCGTGCTCTGCGGCCGTGGTGCTTCGGAGACCTCGACCGATGGCACATGTGGCACACCCGCCACCGGCGCCTCGGCCCTCGGCGTCGGCATGGCATTCGGACCTGCTTGCGGCAAGGCCGAAGAAACCTCGGTGGGTGCCGCCGCTGGCTCCGCAACGGTGAGATCCCCGGCAGTACCAACGCCAGATGTTTCCGCCGCTACAGCCTGTCCGGCCTCGGGCTGCGGCTGGGCAACGCCCTGCGGCTGCAGCACTTCGGGTGCCTGTGTGCTGCCCGCCGGCTCACCGCCTTCGGCTGACGCCCCGGCCGGCTCTGCAGCAGCCTCTTCAGTGGCCGCAAACTCGGCCGCAGCGGCCTGGGCTGCGGCTGCATCTTCCTTCTCTTTCTTCTTGCGACGGAAAAAACCGAACATGTCGTGCGTCCTGTATGAGTCTGCTGCAGTGTGGGTTGCTGCAATTCTAGAGCCTGTCCGCCTCCGCCAGCCTGCCGGATATCGGCACCCAGGGACAAAGCGGGCCCAGGGGGCAGAGCCGGTAAACTAACGGCTTCCTTCCGAGTACCCCTCCATGTCCTCCCGCATTCGCATCATCGGCGGCCAATGGAAGCGCCGCCTGCTGCCCGTGCCCGACTCGCCGGGCCTGCGGCCCACCCCCGACCGCGTGCGCGAGACCCTGTTCAACTGGCTGGGCCAGGACCTTTCCGGCTGGCATTGCCTGGACCTCTTCGCCGGCTCCGGTGCCCTGGGCTTCGAGGCCGCCTCGCGCGGGGCCGCCCGCGTGCTGATGGTCGAACAGAACCCCGCCATCGCCCGTGGCCTGGCCGCCAGCGTCCAGCAGCTTGGGGCAGGGGGCTGCATCGAAGTCATCCGCGCCGACGCCGCCCGCTGGCTTGACCAGCGGCCGCCCATGCTGCAGGATTTGATCCTGCTGGACCCCCCCTTCCGGGCCGGCTGGCTGCCGCGCATCCTGCCGGCCGTCCTGCCCTGGCTGGCGCCCCACGGCCTCGTCTACGTCGAAGCCGATCACGCCATCACCGACGACTGGCTGGCCCAGCAGGGCTGCAACAGCCTGGCCGTCATCCGCGCCGGCAAGGCCGGACAGGTCCATTATCAGCTGCTTACCTCCGAACCATGTCCCTCGTCGTCTACCCCGGAACCTTCGACCCGCTGACCCTGGGCCACCAGGACGTCGTGAACCGCGTCGCCGCCCATCACGAATCCGTCGTCGTCGCCATCTCCGACAGCCGCTCCAACACCCTGTTCACCATGGCCGAGCGCGTCGACATGGCCAAGGCCATCCTGGTGGGGCTGCCCAACGTGCGCGTCATGTCCTTCTCCGGGCTTGTCACCGACTTTGCCCGCGACATCGGCGCCAGCCTCATCGTGCGCGGCCTGCGTGACGCCAGCGACTTCGACTACGAGCGCCGCATGGCCAGCCTCAACCGCATCCTGCAGCCCACCATCGACACCCACTTCATCATCCCCGACGACCGCTACCAGTCCATCACCGGAACCCTGGTGCGGGAAATCGCCATGATGGGCGGCGACGTGCGCGCCTTCGTCAATCCCGTGGTGCTAGCCGCCCTGCAGGAAAAATACCTCAAGCGCCAGCAGGAACCGCGCAAGGAGAGCCGCTGACATGGCCCTCATCATCACCGACGAGTGCATCAACTGCGACTGCTGCGAACCCGAATGCCCCAACGAAGCCATCTCCATGGGGCCCGAGTACTACATCATCGACCCCAACCGCTGCACCGAATGCGTCGGCCACTTCGATGAACCCCAGTGCGCCCAGATCTGCCCCGTCGAGTGCATCCCCATCAACTTCGACCTCAACGAGAGCCGCGAACAGCTCCACGCCAAATACCTGCGCCTGCAGGAAGAAAAAGAGGCGCTCAAAGGCACCGTCCTGACCGGCGCCGATGGCCAGCCCGGACGGATGTCTGCCGACAACCCGGTCAGCGGTTGATCAGCGTGCTCTTGCCAAACAGGCTCTCCACCAGATCCACCACCAGCTCTGCCGTCTGATTGCGGATATCCAGCGCCGGATTCAGCTCCACGATATCCAGCGACGCCAGCCGGCCCGTGTCCGCAATCATCTCCATGCACAGCTGCGCCTCGCGGTACGTCGGCCCGCCGCGCACCGCCGTCCCCGTCCCCGGCGCAATTTCCGGATCCAGAAAATCCACATCGAAGCTCACGTGCAGATGCGTGTCCGCATCCACATCCGCCAGCGCCCGGTGCATCACCTCGCGCATGCCCAGCTCATCGATCGCACGCATGTCGAACGCCCGCAGCCCCAGCTGACGGATCATCCGCTTCTCGTGCTCATCCACCGAGCGCAGCCCCACCTGACAGAAATGCTCTGCTGACAGCGCCGGCGTCTGTCCCGAAAGCCCGATCAGCGGCTGCGGCCCCAGACCCAGCAGATTGGCCACCGGAATCCCGTGAATATTGCCACTGGGAGAAATATCCGGCGTATTGCAGTCCGAATGCGCATCCAGCCACAGCACCCGCAGCTTGCGTCCCGACGCGCGGCAATGACGCGCCACCGCACTGAGCGAACCTGCCGCCAGATGATGATCACCCCCCAGCATGATCGGCGTGCGACCTTCCTGCAACTGCGCCAGCACCGCATCGTGCACCGCCTGCGTCCAGAAAACCGCCTCCGGCAGATTGCGCAGCCCCGCCGCCTTCGGATCACGCCCGCCGCGCGGATTCACCGGCCCCGCCAGATTGCCCGTATCCACCACATCCACCCCCAGCGCCCGCAGCGCCGCCGGCAGCTGCGCCACCCGCAACGCATCCGGCCCCATCGCCGCCCCCAGACGGCTGGCTCCCACGTCCGTGGGGGCACCGATGAGCGCGACCCGGTGGGTGGTTTGAGGGGTGAGGGAGGAATCCGTGGTGGGGGGGAGGGGCGTGAACATGGTGCTTTCTGCGGAGGGAGGAACAAAGGCCAGAAACCGTTTCGGCGCCTGCCGCCGGGCTCTGGATCCATCCTGGCGGCCGAATGGGCCGGGGTGACTGGGAACATAGCACGGAAGGGGGCTGGTGGCAGACCGGGGCGTGGGGAGGGCGCCTGAGAAGGGTAAAAAGCAACGGGCAGCAGGGGCTGGTGGTGGGGTGTGGGCCTGCCGGGCCAGCCTGTCTTGTCCGGGTATCGTGAGGGTGAGGCTTGGGATGAGAGCCTTGCATGCCTATCTGAGAGCCATGCAATTAAAGATCTCATGAGATCTATACAAATAGATAAGCATTCTGATCGGAGTTCTAAAGGTGGTGACCCAGCATGGGGCGCCCATGTCAGACGTCAGTCTTGCCAGCTATTGAACTTAACGTCCTGAATGGATATATTGAGCTTCATAAGCATCTCCAGCAGGCTGCTAATTCATGTCAGACTTCATGCCCCTCCCGGTCGAGCGTGCCATTCGCAAGCTGGGCCACGACCTGTCGCTGGCCCGCCGCCGCCGCCGCATCTCGCAGGACTCCATGGCCCAGCGCATGGGGGCATCCGTCTCCACCGTGCGCCGCATCGAAAAAGGCGACCCACGCATCCCCATCCACTTCATTGCCCGGGCGATGATGATCCTGGGTGACCTGAAGGCCCTGGAAAACCTCATGGACACCGCCAACGACGACATTGGCCTGTTGCTGATGGATGAGCAGCTGCCCAAGCGGGTACGGATGCCCAGGAACGTATCGGGAGGGTTGTGATGGATGTTCTCGCAACTCTTCGACATCAACCCGTTTCCTGACAAAGACAGAGAGTCCAAGGTGTGGCTTTCGGAAGAAGACGGCCCCGAACTCAATGCCAGCGTGCTGCGGGTTCGTTGCTGGGAATTCGCGCTGACGCTGGAAGCCACGCAGAAATTGCCGGATGAAGTGCGCGCGGCGGTTGCAGGATGGCGTGAGGTGGCGCTGCCCCTAGAGGAGGGATTGACGCAGAAGTAGTTGCGGGGGTTAAAGGGTGTTCGTGGTGAAATAACATCACCTGATGTGCCAATTGTAATATAAACTATAAAAGAAAAGTGTAAGAAACTCCTGTCGCAAGAACCAACTAGAGAGGTGCTGGCTATGTACTTTGTTGACACTAATCTGCACCACATATCGATCCATTCTTTTTTTAAATTCATCAAGTCGTTTTGGCTTGTATGATGGCGCAGGTTGATATTGCAATGGTACTGTGAAATGTCATTTCCAGATCCACCGCCCCCTTTTTTGTCAGTTCACATAAGCGACCTTTCCTGTTCTCCTGGGATCTGTGTATTATGTGCTGGTTATGAAGGAGGGAAGTGGCGTGCAGAGCAACTGGCTGAGCACGCAATGGAATGGCTTCCAGAGTTTTGTTTGTCTGCCGAAGAATTGGAGGGACTAACGCCCGGAACAGCGGTAAGGCTTGTCAAGAAAGCAGCAAGATTGGTTTACCAAACAGATAAATACAAACTCCGAGGGGAGTTTGGTGAGTTATTTCTTCACATTATACTGCGCCAAGTGTTTAGATCTATTCCTGCGATAAGCAAAATTTATTGGAAGGATTCGATTGATAATACCGTTAAAGGTTATGATGCTGTGCATGTCGTCGAAATAGATGACGAACTCCAGCTATGGCTTGGTGAGGTGAAGTTTTATAATAATGCGGCCCGTGCCATAAAAGATGTTGTCAAAGAGATAGAGTCTCATATCAAAATACCGTACATGAAGAACGAAGCGCTTTTGATAGCAAATAAGCTTAATAAGAAGTCGAAGTATTATGACAGTATTTCTAGGCTTTTAGGAGGAAATGCGTCTTTGGACGAGGTGTTTGATGTGATGTGCATCCCGGTGTTAATTACCTATGATAGTGACGCTCTGAAATGCCATAAAAAGGTCACCGAGCAGTATCTTGAGGCACTTAATAAAGAGGTTGATTCTCTCCGGGACAGGTTTGAAAAAGAGTTGTCTGCACTAACGCTTCCCGTGAAGGTTCATTTGATACTTATGCCTTTGAATACCAAGGAAATATTGCTTGAAGTGTTGGATAAAAATTTAAAGGGGCTTCAGTGATGATGAAAATTGAAGAATTAGAGCGTCTTTTAAGAGAAGACAGAATTGACGAAGAGAATGCTTTTGATATTCTTCGGTCAATTAGTTGCATTGTGAATCATTCGCAAGATGGAGTTGACTCTTCTGTTCAAGCACTGGTTCTTCGAGTTCTGGATAGACGGGATAAGTTTCACGGGCTGGAGGATATCCTTAATGCGTTGATCCGTCACTTAGGACTTTATCCGTACCTTGACTCAAGCGTGTTGACGGTTAAGGATGCATTGGCAAGAGAGTCTCATCGCCCGGGCGTTATTATTGAGCGCCCAATTGGTATAAGCGCGGATAATATTGATGTTGTAGATGACATTGTGTTCCATAGAGTTCAGGCCGAGGTTTTTAGGAGAATCATTAGCGGTGAGAACATTGTGCTAAGTGCGCCGACGAGCTTTGGAAAAAGTGCCCTAATTGACGCGTTGATTAGCAGTGCTATTTATCAAAACATCGTGGTCGTTGTCCCGACTATTGCCCTAATTGACGAGACCAGGCGTCGTCTAGCAAAAATTAAAGGGGGGTACAAAATAATAACCCATGCTTCGCAAGAAATTAAGCATAAGAACGTATTTATATTAACCCAGGAACGTGTAATTGAGTTTCCCAGTTTGCCGAGTGTTGATTTGTTTGTGTTGGATGAGTTTTATAAGCTCGATCCTCGCGAAGACTCCCATCGCGCAATGGTGCTAAATCATGCATTTTATAAACTATTTAAGATGGCGAAACAGTTTTATCTGCTTGGACCAAGCATACAGGGGGTTCCCGAAGGATTTGCTGATCGCTTTGATTGCCATTTCGTTAGGACAGATTACTCGACCGTTGTGACGGAGCTGATTCATGTAAAAGCCAAGAAGGGCGATGAAATGGGGAGGTTGTTGCAGCTATGTTCAGAGATTGATGGGCCTACATTGATTTTTTGTGCGTCACCAAGTAGAGCACGAAAGATAGTCAGAATGTTGTCTGAGAAGGTATGTGACAGGAAAGTAGGTATGTCAGATGCTGCCGAATGGGTCGCAGAAAATTACCATCCGGAATGGACATTGGTCAAAGGTCTTCGAAGCGGTGTGGGTATGCATCATGGTCGTATGCCTAGATCGCTTGCACAGCTTTGCGTCAAAGGATTTAATGAGGGAAGTTTGCCGTTTCTCGTTTGTACCTCAACGCTCATAGAGGGGGTGAACACCAAGGCTAAAAATGTAGTAATCTTTGACAACAAGATTGCCAGGCAAAAATACGATTATTTTACATTTAACAATATTCGGGGCAGGTCTGGGAGAATGTTTAAGCATTTCGTTGGTAATGTTTATATGTTCCACAACCCGCCCCAGGAGTGCTTTCCTGAAGTAGATGTTCCATTATTTTCTCAGGATCTTGAAAAAACTAGCGATGACTTGCTCATTCAGATCGACGACCATGATTTAAAAATCAAATCCCGCGAGAGGGTGAGTATCTATCATAAACAACAATACCTCGATATTGATACGTTGAGACAGAATTCTGGAATTGACCCCTCGAGTCAGGTAGAGTTTGCTCAAGATTTGACAGATAATTTTCTGAAGTTTCGGAGTTTGGCTTGGAAGAGGGTCCCTAATTGGGAGCAGTTGCAGTATTTGTGTGAATTGATCTGGAAGTATTTTGGTCCAGAGGCTGGGCGCGTGGGGCAGGTGAGCTCAGGGAAGCAGCTTGCATATAAGCTGAGTCAGTTGAAACGTAAACCATTGAAATCTATCATGGATGATGAGGTTCGTAGCGCGGAAGATCCGGATGACGCGATCGAAGGAGTTTTGGAGTTCATTAGAAGTTGGCCACAATATCGTTTTCCAAAGCTGGCAATGGGTGTTTGCCGTATTTATAATTACGTCGCAAGGAGACTTGGTTATGATCTGTTGGCGGACTACGGTTATTATTGTGCAGAGGTGGAGAATTTGTTTTCTGACGCTGCGTTGGTTGCTTTGGATGAATATGGTCTTCCTTTTCAGGTTGCGAAAAGATTAGAGAGTTATTTGGAGTCTGATGGTTCGCTGGATAAGGCGTTGCATAGGTTGAAAAATTTGCGAGTTAGCGAACTTGGATGGTTGACTCCTTTCGAAAAGGAGTTGGTTGAAGATGTTAGGTGCTCAGTTTGATGGTGAGGCTTGTGTTGGAGGGTATGGGCTTGGGTTGGTCTGCGGATTGGTGTTCGGTTTTCATTGCTTCAATCACGTTGCGATGATAGAAGCGATGGCTCCGTATTTTATTCTTAAATCCCGTTTAATGACCTCTTCATTGAAGGCAGGGAATAGTTTGAGTTCGATCGGGTACCATTCTTCGCATGGCTGGTAGATCATTCGCATGAGGGCGTTTGTATTAAGGTTGTTATTAATAATGAAACTCGATTTTCTCCATGTGACTTTCCAAATAAATTAGGTCCGCTCTTCCATTCTAGTCTTCACTTTGGTAGGCGCAGTTCATTGCGTCGTTTTTGAAAATTATCTCTTGTGAACGTGGTTGCGTTCTATCTTCTGAAATATTGAATGAACTTTATGGCTCATCAGTCTATGTGCTATTGCATATGATTGCGATATTTGGAATTGCGCTTTCTTGCAAATAAAGATAGCGATGAATGAAAGAGGTTGGTATGTTATGGTTTGTTCTCATATCGGAGGGGCTTGTCTTGTTGTTTTGCAAGTGTTGGTGCTGTGCGAAATTAGACAAGAACACGAACGGCGGCGTGGCCTAAGCGAATTCGGTGGTACGCAGGCCTGGCGCTGTGTCTCTCCAGTCCTTAATGGTGGTTTTGCCGTGGTCCGTATCGGTAGGGGGGCTTATTTCAATGACTCGAAACGCGCATGGAACTCCCGCACACTCAGATTCTCCAGCGTGGGCTCGCCGCTGATGCTGGTCAGGTAGTCGGCGGCGTAGCGGCGGGTGGCGGCGTCGAAGCTGCCATTCAGGGGCACGGGGTAGCCCTGGCGGCGCAGCACGCGTTGCATTTCCATGACCTTGTCGGTGATGGTCAGTGCGGGACCCCGGTTGTGGGCAGGGGCGGTGTCATCGGTTTTGTCCTGCTGCTTGCGTGTTGCGGGCGCTGGGGGCTGGCCGTCGTCCGGAGTCTCTGATTGCCAGAGTCCCTTGATCCACTTGCCGGTCGTGGACAGGTCCGGCAGGGCCTCCTTGGCGCTGTCGACCCAGTGCTGGCCGTGCTGGCGCGCTGCGTCCAGGGTGGGTTGCAGTTTCTGGTGGGTGCCGGTCACCCAGGTGGGGAGGTGCTGTTTGGCCTGGTTGGCCAGTATCTGGGTGGGTGACAGGCTGGCCAGGTAGCTGGCGCCCAGGTGGTAGAGGCCCAGCGCCACGGTGGCGGTGATCGCCAGTCCCATGATGAAGCGCCGGGGGCGTTTGCTCCGGAAGCGCCGCTGGGCCAGGTTGGCTGGTGCAGGGGCGCTGTGGGTGGTGGGGCTGGCTTGGCCCGGACGCGGAAACAGTTGGTTGCCCAGTCGTTCTTCCATCTGGCACCAGGGGCAGGAGGTGGATTCGCGGGGGTAGTGGTGGCGACGATCTGCGCGGCAGCGGCGCAGGTTTTTCTCGAAGTGTTCCAGCGCCGTCACCCATTGCAGGGCGTCGGGGCGTGGGGTGTTGCCCTGGGTGGTGAAGGCGCGGGCAAACAGGTCGGCCAGTGTCCCTGAAAATTCCGTCAGGGCGGGCAGGCCGGGTGGGGGCTGCATGCCGGTGGGGCGTTCCGGGATGTGCGGGTAGAGGCGTCTCTGGATGCGCTCGCCCATGGGCGGGGCTTCGCCAGCGTCGGGGACGCCGTCAAAGGGGTGGCGCCCCATCATCAGCACCTGGAAGAGGATGACGGCCAGGCCAAAGGCGTCGTGCTGCTGGGTGCGTACCACGCCGTGAAAGGAGTGGCCCTGCAGTTCGGGTGGGGTGTAGTCCGGTACACCCACGGCGCACAGGAACTGCTGTCCGCCATGGCTGAACTGGAAGCTGTCGGCATCCACCAGGGCGACGGTGGCGTCGTCTGCCACCAGCATGCCGGAGGGGTTGATGTCTCCGATGACGCAGCCGGTGTGGTGGATGGAGGCGACAGCACGCGCAATGTTGGTGGCGGTGCGCGCCAGAAAGCGATAGTCGATGTCCGGAAAATGCTGCTTGCGCGCGCCGGGGGCGTACAGGTCGTGCAAGGGGCGACGGTCGCGCACGGCTTTCATCAGGAAGCCGGCAAAGGCGCCGTCCTGGGTGTGCACCACATCCACGGGAAAGGCCGCAAAGGGCGACTGCCTGGCCAGGCCGGCATCCACCATGGCAGCAATCTTGTTGGCCAGTTGGGGCTTGTCAGGCGTCTTGTAGAGTTTTACCGCATGGTTGCGTCGGTTGGCGGCAGCGTAGACGCTGCCTTCGCCGCCCCGGCCCAGCCGTTCACCCAGCTTCAGTCGACGTCCGTTGCCCAGACGCAGTTTCAGGCCGTAGGCAGGGTCTTTCTCGCGATCGGCACGGGAGGTCATGGGCGGTGGGGTGTCTCTGGGAGGGGTGGTGTTCTGCGCCGGGAAAGAGCATCTTGCAATGTCTCAGGGCCCGGGGGCTTTCAGCAAGGTGGCTTCGTGATGGTGTCTGTCTTGTTTGGTGGCTTATGTTTTGAGTTGGGTGGATGGTTCGGAGTGCAGTACGGCCATGACCAGCGTCTTGTCATCGTCCGTGCGGCTGTTGACGGCTTCGCTGTCCAGGTAGGCTTTCAGCTGGCCGGACAGGGTGTGCGCCTTGCCCGGCTCTTTCGGCAGCGGGGCGGCCATGGTGGAGAAGAACCGTGCAAATGGGGTCTGCGTGGCCATGTCCAGCACCATGCGCTCAATGCCATCGGAAAAAAGCGCCAGCGCATCGATGGGCTGCCGGGTGATGTTTGTGCGCAGGGGCGTGGGCGGCTTGTCGGTGACAAAGCGCGTGGTGGACGCGTATTCGCCATGGTCCGGCCAGGAAAGCGCCTGCCAGGCTCCACCGTCGGCCAGGCGTGCCACGATGCCGCCATCACCAATATGGGCTACCAGCGTTTCCTGTCCGTTGGACAGGGCCAGAACCAGCGTGCAGGCAAAGTCGCGTGCAGAAAGCCCGCGTCTTTGTGCGGCCGCACGAATGCGCTGGCGTGCTTCGTCGGCCCATGTCCGCACGGTTTCTGCCGAGGGCAGGGCGGATGCGGCCAGCCGGGGTTCTTGCAGGGATGATGTGTTGGGTGTTGATGCCGCCAGGTGGCGGCGTGCGGCCTGGCGCAGGGTGCGGCAGGTGATGATGGCCCCCTGTCGTCCATGGCTGGCGCTGCCGGCGCCATCACATGTAACGGCCACGAACCATTCTGCGTCGAAGGTCTGGCTGTCGCTGTTGACGGGAACAACGGCATAGGCATGGGCGTCCTGCAGTGGCAGGTTGTGCTTCAGGTGTGAAGTCCCTGTGCTGGAGGCCGCTATCCAGGACCAGTGTTTCATGGTCATCGGGCTGGCGTGCGGGGGCTGGGCAATCGAGTGGGTCAGGCGATGCTGCCCCAGCCTTTCGGGCCGGTGGGGTTTTCCAGCGGCACGGCGTCGCCGGGGTTGGAGCGCGAGACGGAACTCAGCGAGCTGGACAGCCAGGCAAACAGCTCGCGGAAGGCCAGACCTTTCAGTTTCAGGGGATCGCGCACGGCCAGCTGGCGCAGCTGGTCCATGTCGGCGTCGTCCACGCCCACGGCGTAGAAGGCAAATTCCTTGCGTGCTTCGCCGCTGGCAATGGCCTGCGCAGCCTGCCGCCAGCTGTCGGTGGGGGCACCGTCGGTAATGAGGAAGATCCACGGACGGTAGTAGGTGATGCCGCTCTGGCGGTACAGCGCCTTGCGCTGGCGCAGTAGCTCGATGCCTTCCTCGATGGCCTGACCCATGGGAGTGAGGCCCTGTGCCTGCAGCTGGGGGGCCTGGAACTGGCTGGCGCTGGTGAAGTCCTGCGCGACCAGCACGGGTCCGAAGGTGACGATGGCCACTTCCACGCGCTTGGCGCTGAGACTGTCGGACTTCAGCTCTTCCTCGAAGGCCTGCAGGCCGGCGTTGAGTTCCTCGATCTTGCCGCCCGCCATGGAGCCGGAGACATCCAGCAGCAGCAGGCAGGGGCAGCGCGGCTCGGGGTTGTCAGCGAACTCTGCAGCGGCAAAGGGATTGGCGTCGGCGTGCATGGCGTCGTCTCTGGGAAAGGGATCAGGGCATTCTAGCGGTGGCGATGGGGTGGAGCACGGCAATCTCCATGGCTGGATGATGTCAAAGGCGGAACTATTTCCGCTGATGCTCGAGTTTCGGGGCAAAGCGTGACGGCTTCGACCCATGCTTCGGGGTCTTCGTGTGCTGTCGTGGTCAAGGCGTCAGCGGCTGCAACGGTATCCGTGCGTCAGCAATCCAGCGGGATCCGGCCGCAGTCGTCGGTCTCGCCCACACGCACCTTGCGCAGGTAGCACTGCACAATCTTTGTGCCGGGCTTGAGCACCTGCAGGTTTTCCTTCAGCTTGCGTGCGGCATAGTTGGCCTTGTAGGCGACGGAAACCACGGCGGTGGCGCCATCTTCGGTTCGTACCTGGCCCAGATAGATATATTTGCCCAGCTCGAAATCGGGCGAATCGATCAGGGCGATTTCATCGGACAGGTTGAGGATCTTGCTCATGAGGGGCTCCTGTATCGGTTGGCGGAAGCCCCATGCTGCGCGTCCTGTGGGCTGCCGTCATTGCGGATTCTCAATCGCAATGAGCGGTCAGTGCACCATCATGCACACGGTGAAGATGGTCATGCGCTGCGCAGGGGGTGGCATGCCGGGAATGAATCAGGCCCGAGGCATGCCACGACCGTCCGGGCCTTCGTCCGCCCCCTGGGGACGGGCTGATGCTTACTGGCAGCTGAAGCTCTCGGCGCTGTTCTCGTCGCCTTCACCGCGATAGGTGGCCACTTGCGGGTACGGACACAGCGGCTGGGTCTTGCCGGGGAAGGCGCGACCCTGCGCGATGATGCTGGCCGGGGCTTCTCCCTTCTCGGCCCAGTTCTCCAGGGCGGTGAGCGGGTCGAAGTCGTCCAGGGCGTTGCCCTCGCCGCAGTGGGTCATGCCGGGCACCATGAAGAGGCGGGCGAAGTCCTGGGTGCCCGGGGTGTCGTGCTGCAGCTGCCGGTACCAGTCACGCAGGTCGTTGGCCGAGAAGACGGGGTCGGAGACGCCCTCGAAGATGATCATCTTGCCGCCGCGCGCCTTGAAGGTGGTCAGGTCGGTGGCCACGGCGTCGTTGAGGGCGCCGGTCTGCAGGGTGAGCGGCAGGATGGTGTCGAAGTTCACCTTGAAGGTGTCGAATTCGGCCTGGTAGGGCGTCATGAAGTAGTGCGGTAGCGACATGGCGCCCAGCACGATGTTGCGGGCGTTGGGGGTGGCAGTCTGGGAGTCACCCAGTTTCCAGCCGCGCCAGTTGCCGCTGTTGATGCCGGCATCCCACGGCCAGCTGGCATAGAGGGGCTCGCCCTTGCTGGTGCGTGCACCGCCAAAGACGGCTTCCAGCAGGGCCACCTTCTCCTTGCCGATGTCCTTTTCCACCATCCGGGGCTTGAAGTCGCAGCGTTCCCAGGCGTTGACCAGGCCGTCCTTCAGGCCGTCCAGGGCGTCGCAGCGTTCCAGCACGCCGGCCACTACGGCATCCATGTCCTTCTGGGTGAGGGCATTGGCAAAGATCCGCTCGCCCTGTTCGTTGACGGGGGCGGCCTTCAGGAACTGCTGGTTGTCCCATGACTGGGCGATGGCGGCGCGCGAGAGCCGGAAGCCCGGGTTGCCGGCCACCACGCCGTCGAACTGCAGCGGGTAGCGCATGGCGGCCATCATGGCCTCGCGTCCGCCGTTGGAGCAGCCCATGAAGTAGCTGCGCTTCGGGGTGCTGTGGTACATGGCCTGGATGAGCTGGCGGGTGGTGGCCACCACCTTGCCGGTGGAGGCGTAGGCCAGGTCCAGCCGGGCCTGCTGGTCCTTGCCAAAGAGGGTGTCACGGCCCTGGTGGCCGCCGTCCATGCTCACCACGGCATAGCCGCGCAGCAGCGCCGGCTGGGCCGAGCTGCCGCGGGTGGGGATGCGGCCCAGGGCATCGGCCACGAAGCCATTGGTGCCGCCACCGCCCTGGAACAGGAACTTGTGGTTCCAGCGGGCCGGCAGGCGCAGCTCGAACTGGGTGCCGTAGTGGCGGCCGTCGGCGCCGGTGCGGGGTTCGATCTCGCCGCGCACCACGCAGTGCTCTTCGGCCTGCAGCGTCTGGCCCGAGGCGCCGGTGAAGGCCGAGTTGGGATCCTGCGCCAGACCGCCACGCTGCACCCACTTCACGCGCTGGATGACCACATCGGGCAGTTCCACTTCCTTCAGGTCGCTGCAGCGGCTCTGGGCGTCGGCGGCATCGTCGGCAGGCTCGGTGGCGGCCTGGGCGCTGGCAGCCCAGAGCAGGCTGCCGACAGAAAGACTGCTGGCAAGCAGCGGCAGCAGGGCAGGAAGGCGGTGCAGTTTCATGGCATGGGTTCCGAAAGGGGCCCGAAAGGCAGCATCGGGGGAGGCGGCCATCCGGCATGGGCGTTTCGGCCAGACCTTCCCGGGGAATGTCAGAGACAGCAAACCATTTTAACGAATTGGCCTGCAGGGAGGCCGGGCGGGAGAAGGCCGCCCGTGAGGGATGTCCGGTCAGGGGCTCCCGACAGGCCCCTGGGTCGGATTCAGCCGGCCTTGTAGACCAGCACGGCGGCGGTCAGGTCTTCCAGGGCGCTGCCCACGGCCTTGAAGACGGTGATGGCCTGGTC
>ERZ772942.734-NODE-734-length-14040-cov-15.678441_pt1 | contig 14040 bp, 9 predicted proteins | sample MGYA00511135_ERZ772942 | MGnify/ENA primary metagenome ERZ772942 (study PRJEB29015, sample SAMEA2738099) | human oral metagenome | biome: human oral; feature: human-associated habitat; material: saliva | place: China | collected 2265 ... | reverse complement strand
CCGGCAGGTTCGCGGCCAGGGCCTTGCGCAGCACGAAGCGGGTCTGGGGCAGGGGCCCCTCGGAGGCGTCGACGAGGAGGACGACGCCGTCGACCATGGACAGCCCGCGCTCGACCTCGCCGCCGAAGTCGGCGTGACCGGGGGTGTCGATGACGTTGATGATGATGCCCTCGGGGCAGCCGGCGTCCGCGGCGGAGGGTCCCGAGTAGTGGACCGCCGTGTTCTTGGCGAGGATCGTGATGCCCTTCTCGCGCTCCAGCTCACCGGAGTCCATGACGCGCTCGCCGGTGGTCTCCTCGGTGGCCCGGGCCCCGAAGGCCCCCGCCTCCCAAAGCATGGCGTCGACAAGAGTGGTCTTGCCGTGGTCGACGTGGGCGACAATGGCGACGTTGCGCAGATCCTGGCGCACGCTCATAGGGGGCACTTCTTCCGGTGGGAGGACGCCGCGGGCCAGGCACCGCTCAGGCACCGACCACAGGGCACGAAACAGAGAAAGACTAGAGGACGCCGGTCGCGACCTGCCATGGCCGGGCCAACACCCGGCATGTGCCGCCCCTCACCTCGACCATTCAGGCACCGGCGGCTTCAACCCCCTGCGGAACTGCGAACCACGAGCTGACGGTCACTCCGCAGACGATTCGACGTCCTCCACCTCCGGAGAAACGGCATACGCCCACAGGCAACCGAGCAGCACCACGACACATACCCCAGCGGCCACCAGCACACCCGCCCCCTGCCCCAGCCACACCGCAAGGGCAGGAACAGCCACATAGCCAAGCGGCGCGACGCCATCCCCGGCGAGGTAGTCCAAGGCGAACACAGAGGGCAGTGCGTCACGCTCAACTCGAGACTGAAGAAACGTCTCCCAAGCCACACTCGTCGACGCAATCACAGCACTTGACACGAAGAGGGACACAGCGACCAGCCACAGAGGCGCACCGAGCACCACACTGACCGGAACCGGAACGAAGCTGAGAAGCGCAACCAGGCACAGCACTGGGCGCGACAAGCGGGATGGCAGACGAACCAAGGACCCCACGATCCCACCGACCGCAAACAGAGACTCGCTGACACCGATGAACCATAACGCCTGATACTCATCGCGCAGCACGACGGGGCATAGCGTCATGTAACTTCCCCACACAGTAAAGTGCCACACCCCGGAGCCGACCAGCACAACGAGAACACCTCGGGAACGTGCAGCGGCCCGCAGGCCCCGCTTCAGCGCAGTCACACGATCCGCACCACCCGTTCTACGCCCCTTCGGCAGGCGGCTCTGCGACAGCAGGCACACGAGCATCAGCAGGGATACCAGCCACCAAGCATCTGAAACACCTCGCCATGACTGCACCAGCGCAATAACTCCAGGGCCGGCGACCGCGCACAGGCCGGCGACGACTGCCCTGGCAGAATTCATCCGATCCAGCAGATCCGACCGCACCAGGTCTGCGACATAGGACCCCATCGTTGGATACATGATCGATGCGACAAACTCCAAGGCGAACGACACAGTGACGTACACGCCGAGGCCAACCGATCCGGCATGACTCAGCATCGCGATCCCGCCACAGATGACGATCCATGCGGCTGCCGCACCGCCGAACATGGTCTTGGGGCTGACGTGGACCAGCATCTGTGGAGCCAACAACGCTCCCAGGATGCCCGGCAGCGCCCCCACGCCGAGAACCAGCCCGACACCGGAGGCGCTGTAACCCTCCGATGCGACAGCTATCGCCAGCAGTACTGGAACTGCCGAGTTCGCCAGAACATACAGGCCTCGCGACACAAGAAACTCAACGACGTAGTCCTCCGCCATCAGCTTCATTCGACTACCCCTCCCGCTGTAATCCCCGTGCGTGTCCGTCCGTCCCGCCGTCCATCAGAGCAGTGGTAGGTCACCTCACAGCAGCACGGTCACGGCCGCGAGCGCGACGGCGAGCAGTCCGGCGGCGGCGACGACCGGGCGGTTGAGGCTACTGGTCACGCCGGCGGCCTCACCGGGCACCGTATCGCCTGCGGCCCGAGCAAGAAGGCTGCGCACCTGCTCGGCGTAGGCCTCAATGAGCGTTCCGGCGTCACCGGTGTCGAGGTTGGTGCGGTGAGTCCCCTCCCCCACCAGGTACTCCGGGCGCACCGCCGGGGCCGGCTCGGTGTCCCGCAGGCCGTCGCGCTGCTCCTGCTGCTCGCGCAGCTCCTGGCGGCGCCGGAAGGACTCGGCCATGCCGCCGCGGCGGGGAGCGGCCGAGGCCCGCACCTCGACGTCGTCACGGGTGACAACCGACAGCCCCCAACGGGTGCGGCACATCTCGACCTCGTCCCAGCCCAGCACGTGAGTGCGCCAGGCGTTGCGGATGGTGAGGGCCCGCGGGGCCAGGGTGATCTGCGGGGCCCACCACAGCAGCCAGGTGAGGAAGGTGAGCAGCCCCGCCCAGGCCAGGGTACGCAGCCCGTGGGCGGCGCCGTCGGCCAGGCCGATCGTCAGGGACATCCCCGCCGCGGCCAGGGCGATGAGGGCGGTGCCCAGGCGGGCCAGCAGGGAGCGGATGACGACGGTCGGCATGACAGGGGGCACAGTGGTGGACACGGTGGTGGGCACGTCTTCTTGCACGGGCGCATCATGCCGCACCGGCTCTCCTCCGTCGTCATCCGCTCCGGTTGAGGGCACCGGCTCAGCTCTTGACGTAGCCGATGCGCTCGGGCCGGAAGGAGGCCAGTCCCTGAGCGCCGAAGTTGCGCAGCGTCTTGGGCACGGCCGTCAGCTGCATGCGCTGGTAGATCGGGATGCTGAAGACGTTCTCCCACAGAATCTTGTCGAGCTCGTTGGCGAGCTTGTTGCGCTCGGCGCCATCGGGGGTCGAGCCGATCTTGGCGACGTACTCGTCGACCTCGGGGACGGACAGCCCGGTGTAGTTCGACTGGCTGGTCGAGGCGTAGTACTGGCCCACGTTGGCCAGGGGGTACTGGGTCTTCTCGGAGGTGAAGGCCGTCAGCGCATAGTTCTTCTTGTTGATGTACTCCGGGAAGTACTTATCGATCTCGACGGTGGAGACACTGAGCTTGATACCGACCTCGCCCAGCTGCTTCTGGAGGAGGTTGGCCTCGTTGGTGGCCACCGGGGCATTGGAGGGGATGGTCATCACCAGCTCGAGCTTCGTGCCGTCCTTGGCGCGCACGCCGTCGGATCCGGCCACCCAGCCGGCGCCGTCGAGCAGCTTCTTGGCGGCCTCGACGTCGTGGCCCCAGCTGGTGGCGTTGTCCTGGTAGCCCTCCTGGACGGGCAGGAAGAAGCGGTTGCCCAGGAGGGTCTTCTTGGCGTCCACGGGCAGGCCCGCCAGGTCGGAGGCCGCAATGGCCTCGCGGTCGCAGGCCCGGACAATGGCCTGGCGCACGGCCTTGTCCGCCAGAGGGCCGGAAGAGGCGTTGAACATGATGTGACGCCACTGCAGGCCGGTGTTCTGGCGGACCTCGGCGTCATCGCGACCGCTGGCCTGCTGGTAGACGTCGGCGGAGAAGATGTAGTCCAGGACGTCGATCTCCTTGTTGGCGAAGGCCTGCCCCAAGGCCGAGTCGTCCAGGACGTGCAGGGTGACGGTCTCGAGCTTGGGGGTGGCGCCCCACCACTTGTCATTGCGCTCCAGGGTGATGACCTGCTTGGACTCGTCGTAGCTCTTGATCTTGAAGGGGCCGGCGAAGTAGTCGTTGTTGAACTTGGTGGCGCCGGCCATCGACTCCTTGAAGGTCGTGGCGTCGGCCATGAGCTCCCTGGGGCTGATGCCGGCCAGGGGGTAGGACCAGTCGGGGTAGATCGAATTGAAGGTGACCTTGGCGGTCTGCTTGTCCACGATCTCGACCTTCTCGACCTTCTCGAGCCCCTCGACGGAGGCCCAGGAGTAGCTGGGGTCCTTGACGTGGTCGAAGAACACCTTGATGTCCTCGGAGTCCCACTTGCGCCCGTTGCCCCAGGTGGCCTTCTCGTTGACGGCCACGGTGACCACGGTCTTGCCGCCGACCTCCGCGGCCTCGAGCTTGGTGAGGAAGTCGGGGTTCGGCGTCGCCTTGCCGTCCGCGGCCCAGTCGACGGTGAAGGGGGAGACGAACTTCATGACCAGCCACACGTCGACGACGTTGCCGTCCACGGTCAAGGCGTTCCAGTTCGCCGGCGCCGAGCCGATGCCGAAGCGCAGAGTGCCCCCGTCCTGGAGCTCGTCGGGGGCGGCGGTGGGCACACCGGCGGTGGAGCCCGAGGAGCCGGAGCCGTTCTTGGCGCAGGCCGCCAGGGCGGTCAGGACGGCCGCGGAGGTCGTCGTGGCGAGGAACATGCGACGGTTGAGCTTCATGGGATTCTCCGTTCACTAAGGGCGCCGTCGTCGGCGCGCGGTGGTGGGCAGGATCGGTGGACAGTGCGATGGGTGGACTCGGGGGCGAGGGACGTCAGAAGACCGCGGTGCGCTCGGGGTAGTAGCAGGCGACGTCGTGGTCCTCACCCTGGGAGCGGAACTCCGGCATGGCTCCCAGGCAGGCCGAGCGCTCGTCGTCGGTGAGTCCTGAGGCGAACTTCGGGCAGCGGGTGCGGAAGCGGCAACCCGACGGCGGGTTGGCGGGGCTGGGCATGTCGCCCTCCAGGACGATGCGGCTGCGACCGCGCTCCTTGGCCGGGTCCGGGATGGGGATCGCCGAGAGCAGGGCCTGGGTATAGGGGTGGGCCGGGGCCTCGAAGATGGTGTCGACGTCGCCGATCTCCACGATCCGCCCCAGGTACATGACGGCGACGCGGTCGGCGATGTGACGCACCACTGACAGGTCGTGGGCCACGAAGAGGTAGCTGAGCCCCATGGTGGCGCGCAGCTCGTCAAGCAGGTTGATGACGCCGGCCTGGATGGACACGTCCAGGGCGGAGACCGGCTCGTCGAGGACCAGGAGACTGGGTTCGAGGGCCAGGGCGCGGGCGATGCCGATGCGCTGACGCTGCCCACCGGAGAAGTTGCGCGGGTAGCGGTTGGCGTGGCTGGGCTCAAGCCCGACGAGCTCCATGAGCTCCTCGATGCGCGGCCCGATGTCCGCCTTCTTCCAGCCGTTGGCCCGCAGCGGCTCGGCGATGATGTCGAAGATCGGCAGGCGCGGGTCCAGGGAGGCCATGGGGTCCTGGAAGACGATCTGCAGGTCGCGGCGCACCTGGCGACGCTGGGCCCGCCCCAGGTCGGCCGTGTCCTTGCCCAGGACCACGATCGTGCCCTCCTGGGGCGCCTGGAGGGAGAGGACCTCCATGAGGGTGGTGGTCTTGCCGCATCCGGACTCGCCGACCAGGGCCAGGGTCTCGCCCCGGCGGACGTCGAAGGAGACGCCGTCGACGGCGTGGACGGTGCCCACGCGTCTTTTGAAGACGGCGCCCTTCAAGAGGGGGAACTCCTTGACGAGGTCGGTGACGCGCAGGACCTCGGGGCGCTCGGCGTGCGGCAGGCTCATGGTCTCGGGAGTCTTGAGAGCCGGCACGGGGTAGATGTGGGAGTAGTCGAGCTGATCCCGCTCGATCTCGTCGCGGCGGTGGCAGGCCGAGTACTGGGCGCCGGAACCGGCCTCCTGGCCGTCGGTCCCGTCGCGCTCCACGAGGGCGAGCTCCGGCTCCTCCTGGGCGCACTCGGCCTGGGCCATGGGGCAGCGGGGGATGAAGGGGCATCCTCGGGGCAGCTCGAGCAGGGAGGGCGGGTTGCCCTCGAGGGTGGCCAGGGCCGAGTCCTTGCGCGCGTCCAGACGGGGCAGGGAGCCGAGCAGGCCGATCGTGTAGGGCATGCGCGAGCGGTAGAAGATGTCGTCGACGTCGCCGGTCTCCACGATGCGCCCGGCGTACATGACGGCCACCCGGTCCGCCATGCCGGCCACGACCCCCAGGTCGTGGGTGATCATGATGACGCCGGCACCGGTCTCCTTCTGGGCGGTGCGCAGCACGTCGAGGATCTGGGCCTGGATGGTGACGTCGAGAGCCGTGGTGGGCTCGTCGGCGATGATGAGATCGGGGTCGTTGGCGATCGCGATGGCGATGACGGCCCGCTGGCGCATGCCGCCGGAGAACTCGTGGGGGTAGGCCTTGGCACGCACCTGCGGGTTGGGGATGCCCACCAGGTCGAGCAGCTCGACGGCGCGCTTGTGGGCGTCCGCCTCGCTCATGCCGGGCTGGTGGATCCGCAGGGCCTCGACGATCTGGGCGCCCACCGTGTACACGGGGGTCAGGGCGCTGAGCGGGTCCTGGAAGACCATGGCGACCTGGGAGCCGCGGATGCGGGACATGTAGCCGTCGGGACGCCCCAGCAGCTCGGTGCCGTGGAGGCGCACCGAGCCGGTGACCTCGGCGGACTCGTCGAGCAACCCCATGACCGCCGTCGAGGTGACGGACTTGCCCGAGCCGGACTCACCGACCAGGGCCAGCACCTCACCGCGGGCGACGGACAGGTTGACTCCGCGCACGGCGTTGACGCGCCCGTCCTCGGAGGGGAAGGAGACCTTCAGGTCGGAGACCTCCAGCAGCGGGGCGGTGCTGGTGGGGTCCGGCAGCGCGTCGTCGCCTCTGCGGGCATCGACGGCGGGCACGGCCGCGGCACTCTTCGTGGACTCGGCGGACGTGCGGGTGCTGCTCGTGGGGCTCATGCCTTGCCTCCTGACTTGGACGAGGGATCGATGGCATCGCGCAGACCGTCACCCATGACGTTGACGCACAGGAGCATGAGGACGAGCACGGCGGCCGGGGCCAGGAAGATCCAGGGGTAGGTGGTCGCGGAACGCTGCCCCTCGGCGATGAGGGTGCCCAGGGAGGTATTGGGCGACTGGACCCCGAAACCGAAGTAGGACAGCGTCGTCTCGCTGATGACGGCGTAGGCCACGTTGATGGTGGCGTCCACGATGAGCAGGGAGGCGATGTTGGGCAGGATGTGCCGGGCGATGATGACGGGACTGGGCACGTTCATGAAGCGGGCGGCATTGACGTACTCCAGGTTCTTCACGCTCAGGGTCAGGGAGCGCACCACGCGGGCCGTGAGCATCCAGCCGAAGCCGGCCAGGAGGATGATGAACAGCACGATGGAGCCCTTGGCGGCTCCGGCCCGCTGGGAGAGGATCGCGATGATGAGGAAGGAGGGCACCACCAGGAGCAGGTCGGTGGCCCACAGGGCGATCTTCTCCCACCAGCCGCCGAAGTAGGCGGCCGAGGACCCGATGACGGCGGCGATGCCCGTCTGGAGCAGGGCGACGAAGACGCCGATCATCATGGACTTGCGGGTGCCCTCCACGACCATCGCGTAGACGTCGCGGCCGCCCTGGGTGGTGCCGAACCAGTGATCGGCGCTGGGGGCTTGCAGGAAGGAGGAGGAGTCGACGTCGGTGTAGGTCCAGTGGGTCAGGAGGCCCCCGAAGAGAGCGAAGAGCACCATGAGCAGGAAGCCGATCGCTCCGACGACGGCCCCCTTGTTGCGCCAGAAGCGCCGGGTGATGATCTGCCTGCGGGTCAGACGCCGGGAGTCCCTGGGGGTCTCCTTGGTGATGTCGCCCAGGTCCTCGGGGCTCAGTGGGGCCTCCCCGCCCTGCTCGACGGGGGCGTAGCCACCCACCGTCATCTGCTTGCCGATGGAGGCCATACCGTTGGGTTCAGCATTGCGCGCCATGGGTCAGCTCACCCTCACTCTCGGGTCGACGATCGCCACGAAGACATCGGACAGGAGCGCGCCGGTGAGGGTGCACAGCCCGGAGAAGGCGACCACGGCCGTCACCCCGTTGATGTCCATACCGGCGATCGCACTGATGGAGTACTCGCCCATGCCGTGCCAGCCGTAGACCCGCTCGGTGATGGCGGCACCGGTGAACAGAGTGGCCAGGGCGAAGGCGAAGTAGGTGGCCATGGGGATGAGCGCGGTGCGCAGCGCGTGGCGGGTCAGCGCCTTGCGCTTGATGAGGCCCTTGGCGCGGGCGGTGCGCACGTAGTCGGCGCCCAGGGTGTCGAGCATGAGGTTGCGCTGGAAGCGGGAGTAGGAGGCGATACCGCCCAGCGACATCGACAGGGTGGGAAGCAGCAGGTGCTGGAGGCGACCGAGGGCGCCCTCCCCCTCACCGGTGAACTCGAAGATCTGGAAGCCGGAGCTGCGGTTGATCTGGACGGCCAGGACCTGCAGGAGGATCGCGATGACCATGGCGGGGGTGGAGATGATAATCATGGAGATCAGGGAGATCGCGCGGTCGGAGAAGCGGTACTGGCGCGTGGCGGTCCAGGCCCCCAGGGCCACTCCCCCGACCATGCCGATGGCTGCACCCAGGAAGACCAGCCGCACCGAGACGAAGATCTTGGTGCCGATGAGGGTGTTGATGAGCTCGCCCTTGGGGGTGCGCCCCCAGTCCCAGTGGAAGAGCACGTTGCGCAGCCAGGTGACGTAGCGGTCCCATACGGGCAGGTCGTGGCTGATGTTGTACTTCACAAGGTTGGCGTGAATGGCGTCCCAGTTGAGGGAGGGATCCTGACGGTTCCACAAAGCCGAGGGATCCAGGGAGGCCGAGGCCAGCAGATAGGCCAACGACGTGGCGATGAACAGCAGGACCGCGTAGTTCGCGATCCGGCGCGCCAGGTACGGGAGCATGCGTTCTCCTCCTTCGGACAACCCACCGATGCTTGGATCACCAGCCCGTGGCACGAGCACCTGACTGCCGTGAAGGTGACACCGTGTACGAACGAATGAACGGGGTCACAATACCTGTCGAGTGAAACGCAATGGATACATTTCCAGCATTCAAAAACCGCTCACCTGGTTAAAAAGGGGAAATGAAACGCGGCGGCGGATTGATGTCCACCGCCGCGTCGTCAGACGTCTATCCTCAGCTCTCGGACCTCGAGGGAGCCTCATCGCCGTAGAGGTCGATGCCGGCTCCCGGGACGGCCCGGATGAGCTCGCGGGTGTAGTCCTGGCGCGGGTTGGCGAAGAGCTCGTCGGCCGCCCCGGACTCCACGATGCGCCCGTGCTCCATGACGACGACGTCGTCGGCGATCTGGCGCACGACGGCCAGGTCGTGGGTGATGAACAGGTAGGTCAGCTCCAGCTCGGCCTGCAGGTCGGACAGCAGTCGCAGGATCTGGGCCTGGACCAGCACGTCGAGGGCGGAGACCGCCTCATCGAGGACGACGATCTGCGGCTTGAGGGCCATGGCGCGGGCGATGGCGACGCGCTGGCGCTGACCGCCGGAGAGCTCGTGGGGGTAGCGGCGCATGACCGAGCGCGGCAGGGAGACCATGTCGAGCAGCTCGGCGACGCGCGCCTCGCGCTCCTTGGCCGTGCCGATCCCGTGGACCCGCAGCGGCTCCTCGACGACGCGGAAGATCGAGTACATCGGGTCCAGGGAGCCGTAGGGGTTCTGGAAGACCGGCTGCATGATGCGCCGCAGGGCGAAGAGCTCCTTGGGCCCCAGGGTGGACAGGTCCACCCCGTCGTGGAACACCTTGCCGGAGGTGGGGTCGATGAGGTTCAAGATGATGTTGGCGACTGTGGACTTGCCCGAGCCGGACTCACCCACGAGCGCCGTCGTCGTGCCCTTGCGGATACCGAAGCTGACGTCGTCGACGGCGGTGAGGGTCTTGTCCTTGCCCTTGGCGCCGCGCACCTCGAAGACCTTGGTGAGGTGCTCCACGCGCAGGATCTCCTCGGTGGCGCTCGATCCCAGGCTGGCGCCCAGGAGCTCGTCGTCGGTGACCTGGATGCCGCGGGCGTGGGCGGACTCGATGCGCCGGGAGGCCAGGGAGGGGGCGGCCTTGACCAGGCGCTGGGTGTAAGGGTGACGGGGGTCCTGGAGCACCTCGAGGCTGGGACCGGACTCGACGACCCGGCCGCGGTGCATGACGACGATGTGCTCGGCCCTCTCGGCGGCCAGCCCCAGGTCGTGGGTGATGAAGAGCATCGCGGTGCCCAGCTCGCGCACGAGGGTCTGGAGGTGGTCGAGGATGCGCCGCTGGACGGTGACGTCCAGGGCGCTGGTGGGCTCGTCGGCGATGAGCAGGTCGGGGCGGGCGGCCAGGCCGATGGCGATGAGGGCGCGCTGGCGCATGCCGCCGGAGAACTCGTGGGGGTACTGCTTGGCCCGCCGGGAGGCCTCGGGCAGGCCGGCCTGCTCCAGCAGGAGGGCCACCTGCTCGTTGACGTCGATGTGCCCGCCCGCCGAGGGGACCGGCTTATCGGCGTCATCGGTGCGCTCAGTGTGTTCAGTGTGCTCGGCGATGAGGTGGGCGAGGCGGTCGTCGGCGACGCCGGCCAGGCCGTTGGCCCGCAGCGCCTCCTTGACCTGGAAACCGATGGACCACACGGGGTTGAGATTGGACATGGGGTCCTGGGGCACCAGACCGACGGAGGAGCCGCGCAGGGCGGTGAGCTCTTGGGGACCCAGGTGGGTGATGTCGCGCCCCTGGAAGCGAATCGTGCCGCCGGTGACCCGGCCGGTTCCGGGCAGCAGTCCGATGACGGCGTGGGCCAGGGTGGACTTGCCGGAGCCCGACTCCCCCACGATGGCCACGGACTGGCCGGGGTAGAGGGTCAGGTTCGCCTTGCGCACGGCCGGGACGAGCCCGGTCGAGGAGCGGAAGGCGACCTCCAGGTCGCTGATCTCCAGGAGGGGGTCGCTCTCGGCCTTCCAGGAGGCCGCGGGGGCGAAGGTCTTGTCGGAGGCGCCTGAGGCGGTGGCGGTGGATGCGTTGGAGGGTGTCACTTGCGGGCCTTCGGGTCCAGGGCGTCGCGGACGACGTCGCCGAGCATGATGAAGCCGAGCACGGTCAGGGCCAGTGCTCCGGAGGGGAAGAGCAGGACGCTGGGGTGGCTGTTGAGGGCGTCCTTGGCGGCCGCGATGTCCGCGCCCCAGGAGACGACCGAGGAGGGCAGACCGATGCCCAGGAAGCTCAAGGTGGCCTCCGAGACGATGAAGACGCCGAGCTCGACGGTGGCGGTCACGATGATGGGGGCGGCCGCGTTGGGCATGACGTGGCGCAGCAGCATGGCCATGCGCCCCGAGCCCAGCGCGCGTGAGGCGGTCACGTAGTCCTCGTTCTTGACGCTCATGACCGAGCCCCGCGTGATGCGGGCGATCTGGGGCCAGCCGAACAGGGCCAGGACCAGGATGACGGTGAGGATCGAGCGGTCGTTGCGGAACATCTGCATGACGACGATGGCCGCCAGGACGAAGGGCACCGCGAAGAAGATGTCGGTGACGCGTGAGAGCAGCGCGTCGAAGAACCCGCCGAAGAACCCGGCCAGGGCTCCGACGGCCGAGCCAACAAGGACCACGATGAGGGTGGTGAAGATGCCCACGCTCACCGAGGCCCGGGCGCCGTGGACGGTGCGGGCGAAGATGTCGCAGCCCTGGATGTCGAATCCGAAGGGGTGGCCCCAGGAGGGCCCCTGGTAGGAGTTGACCAGCGTGCAGTAGCCGGGGTCGCGCGGGGCGATGAGCCCGGGGACCAGGGAGAAGGCCACGGCCACGGCGATGAGCACCGAGGCCGCCCAGAAGATGGGCCGACGGCGCAGCTGCCTCCAGGCGTCGACCCAGACGGAGGCCGGGGCGGACTCGTCGGCGACGGCGTCGACGGCGCCCAGGCCGATCTCGTCGTCGGCGATGACGAAGCGCTCCTGGCCCGGACGGGTAGTGGGGGACGTGGTGTTCTCAGGCATAGCGGATCCTCGGGTCCAGGGCGGCGTAGAGCAGGTCCACCAGGAGGTTGGAGATGATGAAGACGAGCACGAGCACGGTCGTGAAGGACACGACCATGGGGCCGTCGCCGCGGATGATGGCGGAGTAGAGGGTGCCTCCCACGCCCTTGATGTTGAAGATGCCCTCGGTGACGATGGCGCCTCCCATGAGGGCCCCCAGGTCCGCACCCAGGAAGGTGACGACCGGGACCAGGGAGTTGCGCAGGACGTGGACGATCATGACGCGGGCCCCGCTCAGGCCCTTGGCCCGGGCGGTGCGCACGTGGTCGGCGGTGAGGTTCTCGGCCACCTCGGTGCGGGTCAGGCGCAGCACGTAGGCGAAGGAGACGGCGCCCAGCACCATGGCCGGCATGAGGAGCTCGGTGAAGCCGGGGCTCTCACCGGCGGTGACCGGCAGCCATCCCAGGCGGACCCCGACGATGAACTGCAGGACGAAGCCGATGACGAAGGTGGGCACGGCGATGACCACCAGGGAGAGCACCAGGACGGTGGCGTCGAACCAGCCGCCCTTCCTCACCCCGGCGATGAGGCCGAAGCCGATGCCCGCGATGGCCTCGAAGGCCAGGGCCATGAGGGAGAGCTTGATGGTGATCGGGTAGGCCCGCACCAGCACGTCGAGGACGGACTCGGTCCCCCGCAGCGACTGGCCCAGGTCCAGGGTGAACAGTCCCTTGAGGTAGAGCAGGTACTGGACGATGAAGGGCTTGTCGAGGTGATAGCTGGCCTTGATCTGGTCGATCACCTCGGGGCTGAGCGAGCGCTGGCCCCCGAGCGCGGCGATCGGGTCGCCCGGCAGGGCGAAGACCATGGCGTAGATGAGCAGCGTGGCACCGAAGAACACCGGGACCATCTGCAGCAGCCTGCGTGCGACGTAGCGAAGCATGTCTCCTTCTTCCTCCCTCAGAACTTGGAGATGGCCTCGGCCCGCGCCCACAGGCGCCTGGCCTCGTCCGGGTCGTAGGTGAGGACCTCGTTGCCCGGCACCTCGGCGGTCCATCCCTCGACGGTGGGGGCGGTGAAGTCCTTGGCGGGCGTGCGGGTGCCGTAGTAGAGCTTGTCGCAGATGAGCTTGCGGTCGATGGCCCGGCAGATGGCGGCACGGCGGGCGCGCCCCTCCTCGTCCATCTTCCAGTGCTCGTGGGTGACGTCGATGGCGAGTCCCTGGAAGTATGCGGCCGGCTTGTTGATGGCACGCTCGCCCAGCTGCTTCTGGAAGATGGGCAGGAAGGAGTCGGGGACTCCGTCAGTGATGTCGATGGCGTTGGCCAGCAGGTCGTTGTAGACCGAGTCCAAGCTCGTGTACAGCTTGAAGGTGATGCCCTTGTTCGCCACGGTGCGCCCACCGACATAGGTGGGGTTGGGTTCCAGGACGATCCGGCTGTCGTGGTCCCAGGAGACGAGCCGGTAGGGGCCGTTGCCCACCGGTTTGGCGCCGTATGCCTTGGGGTCGGCGAAGGCCGACTCGGGCATCGGATAGTAGGCGTAGTGCCCCAGGCTGATCTTGAAGTCCGACGCCGGGGCGTTCAGCTCGACCGTGAAGGTGAGGTCGTCGACCTTGGTCAGGCCGGTCAGCTCGGAGTCCTCGTCGTAGGAGAAGCCCTTGATCCTCTCGAAGAAGGAGGAGCCGAGCTGGGCGTTGGACAGCAGGGCTCCGAACTTCCAGGCCTTGATGAAGGAGTCGGATGTCACCGGGCTGCCGTCTGAGAAGGTCCAGCCCGGTTTGAGGGTGATCGTGTAGCGCTGGTTGTCCTTGGTCTCGATGGAGGAGGCCACCTCGTTGATGACGTTGCCGTCCTTGTCGTAGCGGACCAGGCCGGCGAAGACCAGGTCGAGGACCCGCCCACCGTTGGACTCATTGGTGTTGGTGGGCAGCAAGGAGTTCTGCGGCTCGGAGAGATTGGCCAGGACGACGCCGTCGTTGGCGCTGGAGCGGGCCTCCTCGTAGACCGGGATACCGGTCCAGTTGAAGTCGACGTTGGAGGCGTTGCGGGAGTAGCCGCCGATCCCGTTCTGGTACCACAGCGGGATGCCGGGCAGGTCGGCGAAGAGCTGGGACTGGGCCTGGCGGAAGTAGCCGTAGGCGGTCTGGGGATCGGTGGCGCCCGCCGCCTGGGCCAGGAGGTCGTCGAAGGTCTTTGAGGAGTACTGGGAGTCGTTCGCGCCGGCACCGGTCTGGAAGGTGGCGTTGAGGAAGTTCTCCAGCGAGGGGTAGTCAGCCGACCATCCCGAGCGGAAGACACCGAGCAGACTGTGGTCGGTGATGGCGGTGCGCATCTCGGAGAACTGGGCCACCGGCAGGGGCTCCATGGTGATGCCCAGGACG
>ERZ772942.727-NODE-727-length-14127-cov-7.986001_pt1 | contig 14127 bp, 12 predicted proteins | sample MGYA00511135_ERZ772942 | MGnify/ENA primary metagenome ERZ772942 (study PRJEB29015, sample SAMEA2738099) | human oral metagenome | biome: human oral; feature: human-associated habitat; material: saliva | place: China | collected 2265 ... | reverse complement strand
TGGTCAAACCCATTTCAATCGCGGTTTGGGCAAGCTGGTGGTGCAGCTCGCGCCACTCGCGCATCCGCAGGTGCGACAGGAAATATTGGCGGCACCACTGCACCAACTGCTTGTTGGACAAGCCTTTATCGCGCTCGCGCTGGAAGCTGTCCCAAATGTTCAGATAGGCAAGGAAATCGGACTGCTTGTCGGTAAAACGCTCGTGCGCCTTGGCGGCGGCATCGCGCGCTTCCAGCGGCCGCTCGCGCGGGTCTTGAATCGATAGCGCGGACGCAATCACCAATATTTCCGCCATGCAGTCGTGTTTCTTCGCCGCCAGCAAAATGCGCGCGATTTTCGGGTCAATGGGCAGGCGCGCCATTTGTTCGCCGAGTTTGGTCAGGCGGTAGCGGGGAGGGGTGACGATATTGCCTGAAGCGTTTTGACGGTCGTCTGAAACGGTTTTGTCGTTTGTCTGGTTTTGTCGGGCATGAATGCCTGAGCTGGGTGCTTGATTTTTAGTGTTTTGCATAGTTTTTAGGTTGGACGTCCATGTCCGATATTGCCTTACTGAGGATTATTTTTCATTGGATATGAATGCCCAATCTACTGTTACCGATATTCTATAAGTTGACCGTCTATTTAAGTTGCCTAACAATATTTTATCGCATACGAAAGCAGCCTGCACTTTTGTCATCAATCGTGACATTATGTAATCAATTAATACATAAATGAATAATATCTTGTCAGTTTATAAATGCGTTTGTTACACTTCGTTTCGTTTTAAACTAGTTAAACCAAAATAGATTAAAAGAGTGTAATGAAATGATTACAGAAACCATAGGTGCAAACATCAAAACACTACGGGATAAATTTAGTATGTCTCAACAAGATCTAGCCAACAAAATGAATACTGCCCGTCCAGTAATTTCCAATTGGGAAAACGGAAAAACTGAGCCATCGTCATCGCAACTACTGAAATTAGCCAAAATTTTTGATACATCTACCGATAAAATTTTAGGTAATGTATTTGGTAGACAAGATATTGTAGTTATAGATACTTCTGCCTTAATTAAACGTCCATCATTTATAGAAGAATTGCTAGAACATTTTGATGAAGTGATTATTCCTGATATTGTGATTTCTGAACTGAATTATCAGAAAGACAAAGGAAAATCAAGTGTAAAGCAAAGTGCTTGGTTGATTATGGCAACTATTGAAAAAATGAAATCTGCTGGAAAAAACAATCTCATCATTGGCGCAAATGCTAAGATAGATGGAAATAATGATGAAAAGATTGCTGATATTGCCATCAGAAAAGCCAAATCGCATCCTAGTGCTGATGTCTATCTTTTGTCAGACGATATTTATTTTCAGTTTTTGGCTTCACATATCAAAAATGTTATCCCAATTACCCCAAAAAACTATCTGCTGCAATTTGGCAATAAACAACAAGATTTTGATGTCGTGAAATCCATTGAATTTTTTGCTTTGGTACAAGCCAACAAACTCATCGAAGTTAAGGCTTTTGACTTAAATAAAGTGGATATTAACCTGCACGATCCTGATAGTGGTTTCACTCCTTTGATTGTCGCAACAAGAAACAGAAATTTGGAAATGATTAAATTCTTATCGGGACTGCCCAATATAGATATGGATAAGCGAGATAAGTATAAATATCATTTTTCTGCTATACATCATGCAACGCAATTAAAAGATTTGTCTGTGATTAAATTATTGCTTGATTATCATGCGGATGTAGATTTGGGTAGTAGTGGTAAAAATGCAGGTAATACGCCATTAATGATTGCTGCATGGAGTGGATTTAAAGATGGCGTGGCATTTTTTCTAGAAAATGGAGCATGTGCCAATCAACAAGACAGTAATGGGTATACTGCCTTAATTAAAGCCTGCATCAAAAATAATATAGATATTATTAATTTGTTGATAGGGAGGACTGATAAACAAATTCGCAGCCGTGAGAATAAAAAAGCCGTAGATTATTTGAATACAAATAAAATCAATTATCAATATGTTCAAAAATTATTTCAAGGACACGTCAATGATAGATAGAGCTTGTATTTCGCTGGGAGAGTTATGCAATTTAAAATGTTCTTACTGCCATTTTCAAAATGAAGAAAACGGTAAGTTAAGTGGATTTAATCAAGAATTTAACGACAATGAGATGATTGCTATCGCTAACAATATTTACCATTATGTAATGGAAAATGATGTACCTATTTTTAAAATTGGTATTGTTGGAGCAGGTGAAACACTATTGCAATTTGAAAAAATCCGTACGCTGATTAACTATGTTAAACAACAGCAATATACTCGTCTGCAATTTTATACCATTACCAATGGTACGGTTTTTAAAAAAGATATGCTGGATTTCTTCTTTGAAAACCAATCACTCATCAAGCTTAATATTTCATTAGATGGCTACGAAGAATTGCATAATATCGGAAGGGAGCGTTTTAAAGATGTGTTTAGGGGTATTGGTAAATATGAAATGAAATTTGGCCACAAACCATCAATTAATTGCACAGTACATCAAGAGACAATGAAATGCCGTGATAAATTACAAGATTTTCTTGTGGATAATCAGTTCAAGAACATTACTTTTTCTCGTTTATTCGATTCACACGATGAGAAACTAATTGTATCAGCAATAGAATTTCGTGATTTTCTAAAGTCATTCTCGAACAGCCCGTTACAATTACGCCAATTAGACCCAAACAATCAGAAAAAATATGATTGCACAATGTATGGTAATTTATGCGGTGTCGGCAGAACCAATATTTTTATTACTAAACGCGGAATTTATCCATGCGGTAGATTTTATGGCAACGAGCAATATAACTATGGGGCATTTGATTTGCCGTTAAATACAGTAGAACAACAAATGAAGAAAATGAAGCCTTTGAATGATGGCGAATGTTATTACGATAAATATGTAGTGGAGAATAAAGATGAAAATAGCCGTGTATGGCGTATCGCGCTCGGGTAAGGACTACTTACTAGAACGAGTGGTTACCCATTTATCAACGCAGGGTATCTCTGCCATTCATATTAAAGGCTCTGCCACATTAAACAAGCTTTCACAACAACAATATGGTATTCCTCTAAAAAAAATCGATGAGGAAAAAAGGACAATTCTACGACAACAATTTATTGAAATTGTAGAAAAATCAGCATTAACGTACGAGGTTGTGTTTGTTGATGGGCATTATGCTTTTATCGATGATGGTAGATTTTATACTGTTTTAACCGAAGCAGATAAATATTGTTATGATCATTTTTTCTATTTGGATACTCTAACTGAAAAAATCATAGAATTTTCTAGGGCTAATCCCAAAACGTCACAAGATTTAAGCATACAGACTAATGAAATAGATGCTTGGAAACAGTTTGAAATTTCTGGCCTTGGTCGGATTTGTGATGAATTGGGGAAAGAGTTGGTTATTTTAGACGAAAATACTCAAAGTAGTATTCAATTTATTACATATTGGATAAAGTTTTTCTCGGATTGTTTTGACTATCTAAAAATTGCCCAAAAACTGGTCCAAGAGTTTTTGCAAGCACAAGATAAACAATATTCAAACGTTGTTTTGTTGGATGGTGATAATACATTAGCAAGTAATGATACAACCTATGATTTTTGTGATTTTTTACAGATAGAAAAATCATCATTAAAACGGATATTCTACGGCGACAGGTACAGTAGTTATCAATTTTTTCAAATGCAAAATATATATCAATATTTTGATAAAAAAAATATTGAGAAAGCTACCGGATATGCCGTTTCCAAAATCCAAATTAGCAAAGAATTATGGACGTTTGTAAATCAACATGTATCACAAACTTATGTTTGTATTTTAACTTCGGGGCTGTTTGGTATTTGGCAAGGTAAAGCTGATGAGCTTGGTGGTGTGAATAAGGTGTGGGGTAATTGGGTGAATAAAGCACAAGAGTTTTTTGTCACACCTATGCTAAAAAAACAAATCGCTTTGGCATTTCAAAAAAATGGTATACAGGTTATAGCGGTTGGTGACTCTATAATTGACATACCTATGCTGGAAATTGCTAATCAAGGTTACATTGTGGCACATAAAAAACTTAATTTAGCAGCATACCAATATTTTTTAGGTAATCCCAATTCCATGATTAGGCAGATTTTAACAACACAATGGCAATACCCTATTTCACAATATTTAAAGAGTAATTTATGAGCATTTTTATTTTACAAGACCATTTGGCAAGTTGCGATAAACATTGGATTGAGCGCTGCCAAAGCAAATCAATGGAAACAGGGTATAGGTTAAGGGAAGCCCACTATACGTTGGGTGAGCATATGGCTGAGAAAATTTTGGACATGACTGCTGTGCATCGTCCACAATTTGCCGTATTGATCTTAATGAGAGCTGGTTTACCTTTTGGAATGGGCATTGCAGATAAGCTGGAAAAAGCAGGCAGCCAAGTTGCCATTTATTTTATTCATCATGATATTAACAATGAAATTAAAGCTGAAATTGCTGATAGAACGATTATTTTGGTAGATGCTGTTATTAATTCAGGTAAAAGCATTCAACAAATAATGATAACTTTGCCAGAAATGATTAGGCAGTCCGTAATACTTACTACTACGGTTATACCAAAAGAAACTGTTTCGAAGTTTGAGCAATTTAATTTACTGGTGGTTCGTGTATCATCCAATCAATATCAAGGTGCCAAAGTAAGTACAATTACACAGGGGAAAGGCCCTGATACTGGTGATAGGCTGTTTGGGACCCTGTGAGATGTAATACATAAAACGTAGTGATGGGCATTGCCGCATCGAGCAAAATAAGTTCGATACTGATAATTTCCATATTAAAAGCCAGTCAAGCCAGACCTAAAACTAAAATTACCGATACATGGATGCTGTAACCATACAGCCGTCAGTTATACGCGCCCAAGGTATTGAAAGCTATGCGAACGTGCCAGAAGACAGAAAAACCATGAAGCTGGATTGATAAACGGCAAATTGCCTTAAAGTAGTCTGCACCTTGTTTCAAAAGGTGCAGACTACTTATTTTATTTTCAGACGGCCTCCACCGCCCCCAATTCCAACAACACCTGAAATCCATCATTGATATACCGCGAATCGGGCATTTCTAAAAATGGGAATGCCGCCACGTCGCCGAGTTTCAACGCAGCCATGCGCAAGATGACGGCGGCCAGGTTGCTACGGACGATTTCTGGGTCGGTGAATTCGGTGCGGCTGTTGAAATCTTCTTCTGAAAACAGTCGGATACACACGCCTGCGGAGACGCGTCCGCAGCGGCCGGAGCGTTGGCGGGCGGCGGCTTGGGAGATTTTTTCGACATGAAGCTGCTCCACTTTTGCCCGCGCGGAATAGCGTTTGACGCGCGCGAGGCCGGTGTCGATGACGTATTTGATGCCCGGCACGGTGAGCGAGGTTTCGGCGACGTTGGTTGCCAGCACAATGCGGCGTTTTGCGCCGGTGGGGTGGAAGATTTTGTGCTGTTCGGCGTGCGACAGGCGTGCGAACAGGGGCAGGATTTCGTCGTTGCGGCGCAGCGTGGATTTGCGCAGGGCTTCGGCGGCTTCGCGGATTTCGCGTTCGCCCGGCAGGAACACCAAAATATCACCTTCGCCGTAGCGTGCCAATTCGTCCGCCGCATCGACAATCGCGTCGGTCAGCTCCACTTCGGCGTCGTCTTCGTCTTTGCTGGTCAGCGGGTGGTAGAGAATTTCAACGGGGTAGGTGCGCCCGCTCACTTCCAGCACGGGCGCGCCGTTGAAGTGTTGGGAGAAGCGTTCTGCGTCTATCGTTGCCGAGGTGATGATGACTTTCAAATCGGGGCGGCGCGGCAGCAGCTGTTTCAGGTAGCCCAAGAGGAAGTCGATGTTCAGGCTGCGTTCGTGCGCTTCGTCGATGATAATCGTGTCGTAGGCGGCGAGATAACGGTCGGTCTGCGTTTCCGCCAGCAGGATGCCGTCGGTCATCAGCTTGACGCAGGCATCGCGCGAGGTGTGGTCGGTGAAGCGCACCTTATAGCCCACCGCGCTGCCGATTTCGGATTTCAATTCTTCGGCAATCCGCTCCGCTACTGAACGCGCGGCCAAACGGCGCGGCTGGGTATGCCCGATTAGCCCCGCCGCCCCGCGCCCGAGTTCCAGACAAATCTTGGGCAACTGCGTGGTTTTGCCCGAACCGGTTTCGCCGCAAATAATCGTTACCTGATTCTCGGCAATGGCTTTTTTGATTTCCTCGAGCTTTTCGTGAACGGGCAGGGTGTTGTCGAATTCGGGTTTGGGCAATGCGGCCAAACGCTTCAAAAAGATTTCGTGCGATTTTCGGTATTTTTCTTCGACTTTGGACAAGCCGCCGTATTTGTTGGGATTTTTAAAGGCAGATTGCAGGAAGTGGCGGTCTTTGGAGAGGGTTTGGGAGAAATCGGGGGATGGCATAGGAAATTGATTTAATTTAGAAAAATAAAGGTCGGATTGAATAAACACTTTATTATAAATAATAAAAGGAGAAAAAAGAAAACGGTTTTAGAAAAATTCTAAAACCGTTTTATCGATGGTATGGGAAATTGGACTCGAACCAAAACTGAGGCTAGCAATTTTATTTCAACTCCATCTAGGACAGGCAGCCATGCTCCCATAAAGAAAATCTAAAATTACATAGGTAGAGTAGCCATTATTGCAATTACCACACCTAATAAATCAAATGCTAGTGCAATAGCCATAGAGCCCTCACTTTCTTTTAATTTGTCAAATGTTACAATATTGTTTATAAGTTTGATCAAATAAAGAGCAGTGTATAAGACTGTTGCTATACTAATAATGGCAGCTAGCCCAACCCCACCTATATAATCTTAAAATTTCATCATGGTGATTGTATAGTATCTAGTTAAAAAACAATGATAATAATTGTAAAATAAGATAATTTTATGCGTAAATACTATCGGGGTACTAGGATATATTGATGAATATGGATTGTGGGAAGTAGTAAGTTTGAAGAAGGTACGATAGGGATGTAAAAATATGAGAAGTAAAGTGAAATTATTACAAAAGGTCGTCTGAAAACCGAAGTTGGTTTTCAGACGACCTTTTAGTTTATAGAGAACCCTGTTTACGCCTGCGCTATCGGGCTGTCTTCTTCCTGCCGCTCTTCTTCGTGTTCCGCGCTGTTGAGCAATTTCAGCAGCTTTTCGGTTTTTTCCGAATCTTCGCTGCGGAGGATTTTGGCGGTTTCGGTTTCGAGCAGGGCGGTGTTGCTGTGCAGGATGATGTTTTTGACGGGGAGCAGGTTGTTGGGGTTCATGGAGAAACGGCGCAGCCCCATGCCCAGCAGCATCCGCGTGTAGGTGGTGTCGCCTGCCATTTCGCCGCATATGGAGACGCTTTTTTCCATGCGGTTGGCGGTGCGGATGATGTGCTGGATGGTTTTCAACACGGCGGGATGGCCTGGCTGGTAGAGGTGGCTGACGCTGTCGTCGCCGCGGTCAACCGACAAGATGTATTGGATCAGGTCGTTGGTGCCGATGGAGATGAAGTCGGTCAGTTTCAGGATGCTGCCGACGGTCATGGCGGCGGACGGGATTTCAATCATGCAGCCGACGCTGACCGTGCCGAAGGTTTCGCCGCGTTCGGTGAGCTGGCGTTGGGCGGTGTCGAGGTGGATCAGGCATTGGCGCACTTCGGACAAGGAGGTAATCATCGGCCACATCATGCGCACGGGGCCGTGGACGGCGGCGCGGAGGATGGCACGCATTTGGGTGCGGAACATGACGGGTTCGGCGAGGCACAGGCGGATGCCGGTGAGTCCGAGCGCGGGGTTGAGGCTGCCGTTGGGGGTGGAATTTTGACCGAACCAGCGGGGATTTTTGTCCACGCCCAAATCGACGGTGCGGATGGTGATGCTTTTGCCTTTCATTTTTTTCACAATCGCGCTGTACACTTCGTACTGCTCGTCTTCGGTCGGCATGGTGTCGCGGTTGAGATAGAGGAATTCGCTGCGGAAGAGTCCGACGCCGTCTGCGCCGAAGTTGTGCAGGGCTTTGATGTCTTCGGCGGATTCGATGTTGGCGAGTAGCTCGATGTTGATGCCGTCGGCGGTGGTGGCGGCGGTTTTTTTGAGCTTGTTGAGTTCGCGCTTGTGGAGGCGGTATTCGCGGGCGAGGCGGCGGTATTCGTTGAGGACGACTTCGTCCGGATCGATGATGAGGACGCCGTTGATGCCGTCAACGATGACGGTTTCGTTTTCGGTAATGAGCCTGCGGGCGTTGTGCAGGCCGATGACGGAAGGGATGTCGAGGCTGCGGCCTAAGATGGCGGTGTGGCTGGTCGGGCCGCCGACATCGGTAACGAAGGCGGTGATGCGCTGCTCTTTAAAGAGGACGGTGTCGGCGGGCGAGAGGTCGTGGGCGATCAGGATGGTGTCTTCAAACAAGCCTTCGTTGAGGTTTAAGTCGTTGCTTTGCCCGACAAGGTTGTTGTGGATGCGGCGGACGACTTGCAGCATGTCTTGTTTGCGTTCGCGCAGGTAGTCGTCTTCGATGTTGTCGAACTGGGCGGCAAGCTTGTCGCTTTGCTGTTTCAACGCCCATTCGGCGTTGATTTTTTGTTCTTTTAAAATATCGACGGGTTCGCGCGAGAGGGTTACGTCGGTCAGCAGCATGAGGTGCAGCGAAATAAACGCGCCCAACTCGGTCGGGGCGTTTTCAGGAATCGCACTGCGCAGTTGTTCCAACTCTTTGCGCGTGGCTTTGATGGCGGTGTCGAAACGGGCGGCTTCGGCGTCGATGAGGTCGTCTGAAACGTCGTATTGCGGCACTTCCGCCGTCCCGCGCGTAATCAGGTGGGCTTGTCCGATGGCGATGCCTTTGCCCGCGGCGACACCGTGCAGCACGATACTCATTATTCGCCCTCGCCGAAGTAGTCGTTGATTAAGTCGGTCAATGCCTTCATAGCGGCGACTTCGTCCAAGCCGTCGGTTTCCAGCTCGATGATTGTGCCTTTGGCGGCGGCGAGCATCATTAAGCCCATGATGCTTTTGCCATTGACGCGGCTTCCGTTTTTCGTCACCCAGACTTCGCTTTGAAACTGAGACGCGGTTTGGGTGAATTTGCTGGAAGCGCGGGCGTGGAGTCCGAGTTTGTTGATGATTTCGATTTGTTGTTTTTGCATGTTCGGCTTTCGGGTGTGCGGGGTCGTCTGAAAACGTGTCGGTAGGCTTAGACGGCTTCGGCGTGCTGTTTGCACACCAAATCTTCCGGTTCGGCGGTGATGGCGAAAATGCCTTTGACGGCGGCTTCCCTGACCGTTTCAGTGAAGGCGGCGAGGTCTTCCGCCATGGGCGAGTATTGGGTCGCTTTAATCATCATCGGCGCGTTCAGTCCGGTCAGAATGGCGGATTTGCCCGCGCGAACCAGTCTGCGGGCGGCATTGCACGGCGTCGCGCCGAAGATGTCGGTCATAATCAATACGCCGTGGTTTTCAGGAAACTCTTGCAGCGCGGCGATGGCATTGTTGATAATGTCGTTTTGGTCTTCATCAGGCTCCACGCCGAGGATGCGGATGTTTTCCGGCATTCCCGTCGGGAAGAAATGATGGGTCAGGCTGCGGTAGGCTTCGCCTACTGCCTCGTGGGTAATGATTAAAAGGTTGATCATGATGTGTTCCCTGATGATTTTATTCGGCCGGTGTGGACGAAGGTATCGTCCGTTCACCCGCCACATAGCACGATATGGTGGCACAAAGGTCGTCTGAAAAGGTTTTCAGACGACCTTTTTTAATCTTGTCTCAGCCTTGGTTGAGCGCGTAAATCTCGCCCAAATTGCGCCAGCAGCCCGCCGCGTCCATACCGTAGCCGAAGACGTAGCGGTTGGGAACATCCAGCCCGACATAATCCGCTTTGGTCGGTTTTTCCTTGTCGATCAACTTGTTGGCAAACACAGCCGCACGGCAGCTTGCCGCGCCCATTTCCAAGAGCTTGGACTGAATCGCCGACATCGTGTGTCCCTCGTCCAAAATATCGTCCAACACGACCACATGACGGCCCCGAATCTGCTCTGGGTCGGGCATCCGTTTCCAGTTGAACGCTCCGCCCGCCAGCTTGTCGCCGTAACGGGAAACATGAACATAATCAAAGTCTAACGGAAAGCGCAACAGCGGCAGCAATTGCCCCGTAAACACCACCGCCCCACCCATCACAGGCAGCAGGAGCGGATATTTGTCCCCCAAGTCGCGCGTAATCTCGTCCGCCACTTTTTGCAGCGCGGCACGGCATTGGTCTTGGTCGAACAAAAGCTCGGCATTATCAAGCATGGCTTGGGTTTCAAGGCGTTTGGTTTCTAAATCGATCATGGTAAACGGGGAAATCAGTTGGAAAAAAGGAAATTATAAACCCAAAACGGGCTGAGGTCGTCTGAAAGCAGGCTTTAAAGTTGTAGAAGAATAGTTTGTTTTGCCGGAATCCGTATAAGCCTGCCAAATTTAGCCTAAGTCATAAAATCCTGTAATTTTCCACCAATCATTTAACTTTGGGAGTAAAATCCCAAAATATTAATTTGCATCATGATTTACGGCTTGGATGTCTCAACGTAAGTTTTAGATTTACAGTTTCAGACGACGTTGGGACGCTATTTTGTAATTTTCCAACAAAGCCGTATGCCATTTATCAACGGATTGACCGAAAGGACGCTTCACATGAGTAATGCAAAACGCGATGTAACCCGCATCAGCCACAACACCAAAATCGTCGCTACGTTGGGGCCGGGCAGCAACAATGTCCAGTTGTTGGAAGACATGATCCGTGTAGGCGGTCTGAATGTCGTCCGTTTCAACTTCAGCCACGGCACGCCTGAATTCCATCAGGAAAACGCCCGCATCGTGCGTGAAGCGGCAAAACGTGCCGGACAGGAAATCGCCATCCTCGCCGACTTGCAAGGTCCGAAAATCCGTGTCGGCAAAATCGCCGGCGGCAGCATCGAATTGAACAAAGGCGAAACGCTGGTTCTTGATGCCGCACTCGAAGGCGAAGGCACGCGTGACGCAGTCGGTTTGGACTACCGCGACCTGCCTAATGATGTCGTCGCGGGCGATGTTTTGTGGTTGGACGACGGTCTGCTGACTTTGACCGTGGAATCCGTTGAAGGCAGTAAGATTGTTACTAAGGTTGAAAACAGCCATGTGTTGAAAAGCAACAAAGGTATCAATAAACGCGGCGGCGGTTTGTCCGCAGGCGCGTTGACCGAGAAAGACTTCCGCGACCTGAAAACCGCGATTGCCATCGGTTGCGACTACCTCGCCATCAGCTTTGTGAAATCCGCCGAGGATTTGCACATCGCCCGCGCTAAAGTCGAAGAAGAAATGAAAGGCAGCACTGCCGTACGCCCCGGTTTGGTTTCTAAAATCGAACGAGTTGAAGCGATTGAAAACTTGGACGAAATCATCCTCGCCAGCGACGGTATCATGGTGGCGCGCGGCGACTTGGCGGTCGAAGTCGGACACGCAGCCGTCCCCGCCCTGCAAAAACGCATGATCCGCCGCGCACGCGAGTTGCGCCGCTTCAGCATTACGGCAACCCAAATGATGGAATCCATGATTACCAACCCCGTCCCGACCCGCGCGGAAGTCAGCGACGTGGCAAACGCGGTATTGGATGGCACCGATGCGGTGATGTGTTCCGCCGAAACCGCCGTCGGCGCGTATCCGTTTGAAACCGTCAGCCAAATGGCGATTATTTGTGCGGCTGCGGAAAAAGAACAAGATTCGCTCAACGGCGTTGCCGAACAGGTCGATTATCCCGAAGCCGTCAGCACCAACTTGGCGATTGCCGGCGGCGCGGTCAGCGTGGCGCGCGCGGTTCACGCCAAAGCCATCGTCGCCCTGACTGAAAGCGGTTCGACCGCCTTCGAAGTCAGCCGCCACAACATCACCTTGCCGATTTTCGCGCTGACCCCGAGCATTTCCGCCCAACGCCGTATGGCGATGTACCGCGGCGTGCGCCCGCTGATTTTGGCGACCAGCACCGACCACGATACCGCGCTGAACGAAGTGGAAGCCATGTTGGTCGAACATAAAATCTTAAGCTCCGGCGACCAATACATCATCACCAGCGGTTCGCAAATGCGCGAATCCGGTTCAACCAATACGCTGGAAGTGTTGCGCGTTAAATAATCGACACGCAAACGGCAGATAACCAAGAGGTCGTCTGAAAACTTGGAAACGGGTTTTCAGACGACCTTTTCGCAATATGCCGTGTCGTCATGCGGAATGTGGGGCGATGGCTTGCCGGGGCGGGTTATTGCCTAATGCTCAATACAGCAGTTTTTTGCGGGGTATTTCAATTATACCGACCTGTTTCAGCAGGCTGACGTCCAAATCCGTCTGCGAGGTACAGGCATCGCCGAAAACGTTTTCACAGTCGGCGTCCACGCGGACGATTCCGCCGAATTCTCCTGATTTGGCAAGGGTGTGGATGTCGGCGAAAATACCTGCGTAAATTTCGTCTGCCGCCAGCATGTCCGCTCCTTCGGCAAATACCGGCAGCCGTGCCAGCGCGGCGGCGACAGCCGAAGCGGAAGGGTGGTCAGAAATAGCGGTGGCTTTCAGGCGGATGTTTTTCGCCATGCCTTTGCCGTGATTGCGGATAACGAAGGCAATCATGCCGGGTTTGTCTTCTACCGTGCGGATGGCGGCATGCAGGACGGGGTGGACGCTTTCACGCTGCATCAGTTTTTCCCGATGCTGCATTTCGCTTTTTGCCTTGATTCTGACCGAGGCGACAGCCCACGCAAGCCAAACCAGCGCGATGGCGCAAAATGCCGTGATGACAGAGGTAAGGTTGGTGAGATAGTCTTGGGGGTTAAACCAGACGCAGGCGGTTAGAAAACCGGCAAAAAACATCAAAATGTATAAAGCCGGTGCAAAACGGCTGAGGACGGATGCGTGCATAAAGATTCCTGTCGGTGGCAGAATAAGGTCGTCTGAAAGCGCTGTGCGGTATTGTCTTAAGACAATATAATTGTAACGTAAACCATATGGTTTAACACGCCCGAATAACGAACGGCATAATCGGAAGAGGGACGGCGACGCTATTGCCTCCCGCCGCCCGCTGCTTTACCATAAGCCGCTTTCGGTAAAAATGCCGCCACCACTTCCCATCACACAACTGCCATGAAAAAACTGATCACCTCGTTGCCTATTTTCATTGTTTTGGCCGACATGGTTTACGGCTTTGTCCTCAATATCTCGCAAGGGCTTAATTTGCAGCAAAGCACGCCTTCTGACGGAGGGCTTGCCGTTACGCCCGACATTGCGTTCAACAGCCTGCAAATTATTGCCAACGGCGGCATGATGGTTATTATCGGCTTCGGACTGCTGACTCTGCTCCAACTTAACGGTACGGTTTTAAAACGCCGTATCCTGCCCATCGGCATTTTCCGCACGTTGGGGCTGCTGGCGGTATTGGCATTCAGCGTGCCGTCGCTGTGGGAATGGGGCAATGCGCTGATTTCCGCTGCGGCAGGGCATCCCGTGTTCAATTTCGGCAACCCGCGCTATTTGGTCAGCGCATTTTGTATGCCGCTGCTTGCCTTATTGTGTCTGAAGCGGCTGTACGATTGGTACAGGCTGCACCGGTTGCCGCAGGCGGATACAGCCGTGCCTGCCGCATCACAGGAACTGGATAGAAAGGTCGTCTGAAAATCCTTTTTCGGTTTTTCAGACGACCGGTTTTCATAGGTTTAGGGAGATAAAGAATATCGGAAAATAGCAAGGGAAAGATACTTAAACCTAATGATATATAACGTGAATTTGTGAGATGAGCCCCTCTTTTCCTGATGGCGGGCCGTGCATCGGAGGCTAATCGCGAAATGCAGCGAAACGTTGCCCGCAAAAAATGTTCCAACCTATTGTCCGATTCAAGATTAGATTGATGTGTCTTCAGGCAAGGCCGATGCTGCGGTTTGACTGATTTTAAAGGGCGCATTACTTAAAAAGGTCGTCTGAAAACCCTTGTTTCAGGTTTTTCAGACGACCTTTTGTCTTGTTTCAAACCGCTTCAATCAGTCTGAGACCTTTGCAAAAATAGTCTGTTAACGAAATTTGACGCATAAAAATGCGCCA
>ERZ772942.723-NODE-723-length-14153-cov-15.338630_pt1 | contig 14153 bp, 10 predicted proteins | sample MGYA00511135_ERZ772942 | MGnify/ENA primary metagenome ERZ772942 (study PRJEB29015, sample SAMEA2738099) | human oral metagenome | biome: human oral; feature: human-associated habitat; material: saliva | place: China | collected 2265 ... | reverse complement strand
CATCGTCAAGGCCCTGGCCGCTCTGGCCTGATCTCCTTCTCGCGGGATGCGGCGGGGGTTGGGGACCGGCCTCCGCCGCACGTCTGTTGCGATCGGTCGCGCAAGACTCCGGTGCTGAGTCCTGATACCAGCACTCGATGAGTCAGTCGGAGTTTGGGGCAGAAGGGACGATCTCCCTTGATGGAAGCACCTGGTGACGGTTAGCTATCGCTGCGGTGCGCCAGACCGGTCAGATCGACGCCGAGCAGACGGGCCCGCTCAGCGGTGCTCCCGGTGACGAGAACATCGGTGCGACGCAGCTGAGAGACATCGGCCGCTCCCAGCAGGGTCATGAGCGTGCGCACGTGCTCGCTCCAGGTGCGCAGCTCTTGGCGCAGGGCCTCGGGGCCCTCCTTGACCAGGGTGCGCAGGACGTGCCCGGAGGCGCCGACGGCACAGGCTCCCAGGGCCAGAGACCGGACGACGTCGAGCGGGTTGCGCACGCCGCCGGAGGCCAGTACCGGCAGGCTGACCGGCTCCGAGCCGCTCAGCGACTCCAGCAGGCACAGCGCCGTCGACTGGCCCCAGCCGACCAGGTAGGACAGGTCGCGCTGCGGTCGGCGCTCGTTCTCAATGGCGATGAAGTCCGTGCCTCCGGCCCCAGCCACGTCGACGGCCGCGACGCCGGTGCGCGCCAGGGCCTCGATCGTCCGGCGTGAGAGCCCGAAGCCCACCTCCTTGACCACCACCGGGACGGGCACGGCCGCAACGATGCCGGCGATCGCCTCGCTCCAGTCGGTGAAGTCGCGGTCGCCCTCGGGCATGACCAGCTCCTGGGCCGCGTTGAGGTGGATCTGCAGGGCGTTGGCCTCCAGCATCTCCACGGCCTGCAGTGCCTCCTGAGGGCTGACGGTCGGTCCGACATTGGCCAGGACGAAGGCGCCCGGGGCCCGGCGTCGGATGACGCGGAAGCCGTCCGCTCGCTCCGGGTCACGCAGGGCCACGTGCTGGGAACCGCAGGCGATCGCGACTCCCGCCTCAGCGGCCGCCTCGGCCAGACCGGCATTGATAGCCGCCGTTGTCTGCGTTCCGCCGGTCATGGCGTTGATGTAGAACGGGACCTCCCATCGGCAGCCCAGGACGGTGGTGCCGATATCGACCTGCTCGGCGCTGACCCCCGGCAGGCTGTGATGGATGAAGGAGACGTCGTCGAAGGCGCCGGCGCGGTCCTGACCGTGCAGACGCATCGCCAGCTCCAGGTGCTCGTCCTTACGGGAGGCCCGTTGCGAGGTGATGGGCTCGTGGCTCATGGGGTGACCTTAACGGGGGAGGCGGTCGAGGAATCAGCATGTGCCTCAGTGGGGTCGGCTGCGCAGGCAGCGGATGAGTCCTGGCTGTAGACCGACAGGTCCAGAGGCCGTATCCCGGCAGTCTCCCACGCGGCTCGCAGTGCAACCAGGTCCGTGGCCGGTGGGCACAGGGCGATTCCGCAGTCCCCGCCCCCGGCGCCCGAGCTCTTAGCCGTGGCCCCGTGGTCGAGCGCGATCTCGACCAGTCTCGACAGCTTAGTGGTCTCGATGGTCCGGCCGCCGATCCGGCTGAGCCCGGCCAGAAGAGCCCTGTTGCGCGCGATCTGGCGCATGATCCGGGCGACGTCATCATCCTCGATCGCGGTGATGAGACGAGCCAGGCAGTCCTGGCTGTCGCGCAGGAAGACGGTGTAGTCATCGGCCCCGTGGGATCGGGTCTGGACGTCGGCGACCAGGGCCGGGGTGGAGGCGGGCGCACCGGTCCAGCCCACCTGAAGCCGCAATGAAGGAGGCGGCAGGCGGCGGACGCTCAGACCTGGCCAGTCCGCCTCCGCGAGATCGCTCATGCCACCGGCCCCGGCTCGCTGTCGGGCCCGGCGCAGCCATGAGCGGTCGGGGGAGGTGTAGGCCACCCACCCGGTCATGGCGCTCGCGGCGATGTCTCCTCCTGAGCCGATCGGCTGGACCGTGTCACTGGCCAGCATCGCCAGCTTGTAGACGGTCAGGTCGTCGGCGGCCATGCCGTAGAACGTCGCGACGGCGCGCACCGTCGCCACCGTCACCGCTGATGATGAGCCCAGTCCCAGCTTGCGCCCGTCGTCCTCCTCCAGCTCGCTGGAGACGCTCAGGTCGAAGGAGCGTGGCCGGCCGCCACCCTGGGTCACCAGCGCCTCAACGACTCGGATCGCCGAGATGATGTAGTCGTCCTCTCCTCCGACTGCCTCGGCCTGGCCGTCCTGCGGTCGGCGGCGCCAGGACCTGGAGCCGTTGGCGTAGAGCCGTGAGCTGATCGTGCCCGCGTACTCGCCGGAGGGGGAGCAGGGCGTGATGCGTACGGTGATGAATCGGTCGACGGCGACCAGGACCGCTCGGTGGCCGGGCTCGACGACGGCGTACTCTCCGGCGATGTAGAGCTTGCCCGGCGCCCTGGAGACGACATCGCCGCCGTGAGAGGTCAGGGGCATGGGCCCTCCTCGATACGTACCCCGCCGCCGGGACGCCTCACCGAGACGGCGGTGCCGGTCAGACGGTCCCGCAGCGCGGCGGCGACCTCCTCGGCGCGGGCGCCCTCGGTGAGGACCTTGACGTTGGGTCCGGCATCGATCGTTGCCCAGACGGGCAGCCCCTCCTCGCGCATGGCGCGGATCGCGTGCAGTGCCGCCACGGTCTGCGGCAGCCAGTAGATGATGCCCGGGCGGGCCGCGATCATCGTGGCGTGCATGCCCAGGGCGTTGCCCTCGACGATCTCCCCGAGCCGTGCCAGGTCGCCCGCCCGGACCGCTTCCAGCGCCACCTGAAGGTCCCTCCCGCTGGCCTCGACCCAGGCGGGGAAGAGAGGGGAGGACGACATGGTGGCCCGCATGGCCAGGGTCGAGCTGATGGGTTTGTAACGCTGCGAGAGCACGACGACGACCATTGCCAGGTCCATCTCGCAGGCGACCGGCTCGGCGTAGGAGGAGGCGTCGTCGTGGCCCGCGTTCCACAGGACCAGCCCGCCGAAGACGGAGCGGGTCGCCGAGCCCGAGCCGCGTCGGGCCAGTCTGGAGAGCTCCCGGCCATCGAGATCCATGCCGGCAGCCCGGGAGGCCGCTGCCGCAAGCGCCGCGAAGCCCGCCGCCGAGCTCGCTAGGCCGGCCGCCAGCGGGACCGAGGCCCGGGAGGTGATGGTTGCCGGGGCGGTGACGCCTGAGCGGGCGCGCACCAGGTCCAGGAACCGGGTCACTCGCTCCAGCTCCACGGCGCTGGGGGAGGCCCCGTTGATCGTCACCGAGTCTGCGGCGCCGTCCCCGCCGTCGAAAGAGACCGTCGTCGTCGTCCGGGTGCCGCCGAGGGTGAGGGACAGGCTCGACGTGGCTGGGATCGCCTGTGCCTCATCGACCTTGCCCCAGTACTTGATGAGCGCGATGTTGGTGTTCGCGCTGGCCGTCGCGGTCGTGATGGCGGACGGGGAGGAGCCGGCAGCGGCTCCAGGGGGTACGGCGGTCACTCGTCCACCTCGCTGATGCGCATCCGATAGCTCCATGTCTCCGGTGCGCCGGTCTGTTCCAGGGCGGCACGCACCCGGCGCGTGGCGGACTCGCCGGTGACCAGGGCGATGACGCAGCCGCCGAGTCCTCCGCCGGTGAGCTTGGCGCCCAGTGCCCCGGCGCTGCGGGCGGCTTCGGTGAGGTCATCGAGGATCGGCAGGCTCAGGCTGAGCTCGGTCAGCACCGCGTGCGCCTCGTCCATGGCGACCCCGAGGGCCGGGGCGTCGGCCTGGTCCAGGGCCATGATCGCGTTCTGGGTGAGTGCTCCCAGTCGGTTGATACGCGGGCCGATGTTGTCTGGATCGTTCTCGTAGCGCCGGCGCAGGCCTCCAACGGCCTCTCGGGTGGAGCCGTGGATCCCGGAGTCGGCGATGATGAGGGAGGCGTTCTCAATGCGCTGGCTCAGGGGCCGCATCTGCCCTCCCTGGAACCGGATGGGGCATGGGGAGCAGGTGGCGGCGGCGTCGAGCCCCGACGGCTTGCCGTGAGCGATCTGCTCGGCCATCTGCGTCAGGGCGAACAGTTCGTCCGCGGCGGCCTCGCGCCCGCAGGCGTCCAGAACCGCACGGATGATCGCGCCGGCCGCCGCGGCCGACGAACCGAGCCCGCGCTCATGGGGGAAGTCGCTGACGGTAGTGATCTCAAGGGCCTGGTCCAGACACCCGGAGAACTCCCGTGCCACCTCGAAGGCTCGCGCCACGCTGGCGAACCGGGGGCCGGCCTGCGTCAGGGGGCCCGAGTAGTCCAGGCTGGTCAGCGTAGAGGGGCCCGAGGTTGGTCTCGCAGTGGCTCGCATCCGCAGGTCCTGCAGCGGTACGGCGACGGCGGGGTGGCCGTAGACCACGGAGTGCTCACCCAGAAGAATGGCCTTCGCCCACGTCTGGCCGTGTCCCTCGCGCAGGGAGGAGTGCCTGTCCATATGCTTCCTTGCCTGTGGCCCGCGAGCAGGGGGACGTGACGCGGCCGAACTCAGGGATAGGAGGGTCGACGATCCCTCCGATGGGATGGAGCGTATCGGGCCTTTCTCGAGGGCCGCAAGTCGTCCCTGAACAGCGTCAAGGCCTTCGGATCGCCCGGTGCGTCGTCGTTGGTCGGCCGGTCCCGAATCGCGTGATCTCGTACGGTCGGGCGGGCTCCGTTGGGGCCGTGGCGTCAGACCCCGTAGGATCACCCCGTGCTGCACAGACTCTCCACCTCCTTCATCCGAACCCTGCGCGAGGATCCGGCCGACGCCGAGGTCGCCAGCCACCGGCTGCTCGTTCGTGCCTGCTACATCCGCCGGGCCGCCCCCGGGGTGTACACCTGGCTGCCGCTGGGCCTGAGGACGCTGCGAAAGATCGAGGACATCGTGCGCCAGGGGATGGACGCCATGGGCGGCCAGGAGGTCCACTTCCCGGCTCTCCTGCCGGCCGAGCCCTACCAGGCCACCGGACGCTGGGACGACTACGGCCCCACCCTGTTCAAGCTCCGCGACCGCAAGGACGGGGACTACCTGCTGGCCCCCACCCACGAGGAGATGTTCACCCTCGCGGTCAAGGACCTCTACTCCTCCTACAAGGACCTGCCGGCCGTCGTCTACCAGATCCAGACCAAGTACCGCGACGAGGCCCGCCCCCGCGCCGGCATCATCCGCGGCCGCGAGTTCGTCATGAAGGACTCCTACTCCTTCGACATCGACGACGCCGGCCTGGCCGCCGCCTACCAGGCCCACCGCGACACCTACGAGCGGATCTTCACCCGTCTGGGCCTGGACTACGTCATCGTCAACGCCATGGCCGGCGCCATGGGCGGATCCCACTCCGAGGAGTTCCTCCACCCCTGCGAGATCGGTGAGGACACCTTCGTGCGCTCCTCAAGCGGCTACGCGGCCAACGCCGAGGCCGTCACCACCGTGGTCCCCGAGCCCGTGGACGCCTCCGGGATCGGCCCGGCGCGCGTGGTCGACACCCCTGACACCCCCACCATCGACTCCCTGGTCGAGCTGTGCAACCGCGCCTACCCGCGCTCCGACGGGCGGGCCTGGACGGCCGCCGACACCCTCAAGAACGTCGTCGTCACCCTCATCCACCCCGGCGGCGAGCGCGAGCTGCTGGTCGTCGGCGTGCCCGGGGACCGCGACGTCGACATGAAGCGCCTGGAGGCCGCCGTCGCCCCCGCCGAGGTCGAGATGGCCGGCGACACCGACTTCGAGACCCACCCCGAGCTCGTGCGCGGCTACATCGGCCCCAGCGCCATCGGCCCCAACTCCCCGCTGCGGCGCGTGGAGAAGCGCGAGGACGGCACCGAGGTCCTCACCGGCTCCGTGCGCTACCTCGTCGACCCCCGGATCGTGGAGGGAACCAGCTGGGTCACCGGCGCCAACAGCGACAAGAAGCACGTCCTGGACCTGGTCATGGGCCGCGACTTCACCGCCGACGGCACCATCGAGGCCGCCGAGGTCCGTGAGGGCGACCCCGCCCCCGACGGCTCCGGTCCCCTCCACCTGGCCCGCGGCATCGAGATCGGCCACATCTTCGAGCTGGGACGCAAGTACTCCCAGGCCCTGGGACTGACCGTCCTGGACGAGAACGGCAAGGCCCGCGTGGTCACCATGGGCTCCTACGGCATCGGCGTCAGCCGCGTCATGGCCGCCCTGGCCGAGGCCAACCACGACGACAAGGGACTGACCTGGCCCGCCCAGATCGCCCCCTACCACGTGCAGGTCCTGGCCACCGGCAAGGACCAGGCCGTCTTCGACGTCGCCGAGCAGATCGCCTCATCCCTGGACGCCGACGGCGTCGAGGTCCTCTACGACGACCGCCGCAAGGTCTCCGCCGGCGTGAAGTTCGCCGACGCCGAGCTCCTCGGCCTGCCCTACACGCTGGTCGTCGGCCGGGACCTGGCCAAGGAGGGAACCGTGGAGATCCGTGACCGCCGCACCGGCGAGCGCCGCTCCGTGCCCGCCGACGCCGCCGCAGCCGAGCTCAGCACCACCGTCCGCGCCGCCCTGGAGGCCGCCCGTCACTGAACGGCACGGCCGCTCAGTCCTCCAGCCAGCGCCTGGTACGACGCAGCTCGACTCGCCCGGTGGGACCACCGCTGCTGAGGCAGGACAGGAGCGCTGCCGCGTCATCGGCATCGGCAACCAGGTGAAGCCGGCACGGACCCACTCGTGTGGACCAGGAGCGGACGAAGGCCTCCATATCGGCTCGGGAGCGGGCCAGGGCCGTCGGAACCGCAAGGTGAACACTGTCATCGTGGTTCCATGCCCCCAGCGCCAGCAGCCTTCCCAGGAGACGCCGCAGCCCGTTCAGAGGCTGCTCGGCCGTACCCCGAGCCAGTGTTGCCGTAGCGGCCTCGAGGATGAAACGAGGACGGCGCACCGGGGAGCTCAGGAGCTCGGTGAGGATGTCGGCGAACCGAGCACTCTGACGGGTCCCCACCCCGTCCAGGCCGATCAGCACACGCGGACGAGATCCGCCGAGCGAATCGGTGGCACTCTCGCGAACCACGAGGTCGGGGCAGGACCCGCCAGCGGGCTCCCCGTCCGCAGTGAGGTCGTATCGCGGCAGGACAACATCGAGAACGGCGCGAGCCGCTGCACTCCAGAAGGCCGTGGGCGATCCCCGGCGCAGCAGGGCCGGGGCGCTCGTGATCTCGACCGCCTCCAGCACGCGGCCACGGCCGCGTTGTGACACTCGGTGTGCTGCGGGTGCTTGAGCGAGCCATCGCCGCAGCTCGACCCGACGATCGAGGCCGGCCAGGGTGGCGGAGTTGAGGGCATCAATATCCTCCGGGCAGGCGCCGTCATCCAGTCTCTCGAGAAGGCGGCGCTGGACCGGTGACAGCATGGCATCGAGCCCCGTCTCGACAACAGGAGCGCCACCAGACTCGTCGGAGGCCGACACCGGGGCGCTCTCGGGATCATCGATCCGCACCAGTGACCACAGGTGCTCGGCCTTGCGACGCAGTCGGTTCAGGTCCGGGTTGGAGCGCAGTCGGGGATGGCTTGGCAGGAGGCAGGTGACGGACCAGTTGTGAGCGACCTTGTCGACCCAGCCTGGGTCCAGACGCATCGTGCGACCGCGCAGCTGCTGCGTTGAGGCCGAGGTCGTCGCCGCCGTCAGATCGATGAGAGTGTTGACGGCAGGGCAGTCCCAGCCCTCGCCGAGCAGCCCCCGGGTGCCCACGACGAGTCGTACCTTCCCGGCAGCGACCAGCTCACTGACGGCCAGGACGAGCCCGGCGCTACCAACTCCCTGCCCGGTGACCGAGAGCATCCAGCCGTCATCGGTGGCGGGGAGTGCGAGACCGGTGCTCCGACGCAGCCGATCCAGCAGCGAGGTGTCACCGCTGGCCAGGCTCAGGCGGGAACTGGTCAGCAGCACCGGGTGCAAGGAGCGCAGATCCGCATCACTGAGCAGCGTACTCATGCAGCGCACCGCGCCTCCCGCAGGACCGGGGCGTGAAGCCGGGACCAGGACGTCGAGCGCTCGGTGAGGAGCTGAGTGCTCGGCCGCATCGGTGACAACCACTGCTCGCAGCCGATCGCCGATGGAGTCGAGCTCGTGACGCAGGATGTCGACGACGGCCGTGTCCTTGGCCCTGGATGCGGCAGTGATGGTGTCCACCGGGGACCGTCCCGCCCGGATACCGGAATCGGTCAGGTACAGCCCGAAGCCTCTCAGCAGCTCGCGTGTGGACTCCCAGTCCCGCCGGCGCTCCGGCGCCGCCAGAAGGCGATCATGAGCGTACCGACCCAGGAGCCTGAGCTCATCGTCAAGATCGAGCAGGTCGAGCTTGGGCAGAAGCGGAACAACTCGAGTGCTCAGAGCCGTGCCCCGGTAGCTGCCTATTCTGCGCAGCAGCGCTGCTGCGGACGCGGCCAGGAGCGGGTCGGCGTCGAAACCCGCAACGATCCGACTCACCGGCTCGTCCTCCTCGTGAGGCCTCGCTGTCGTAGGGGCATGGTCGTCATCCGTCCCAGCGATGCGGGGCAACGGCCCCGACCCGCCTCCGTCATCTGGAGCCGTGGACGCCACGGCTGGGGCGACGACCTCAAGTAGGTAGTCGATGCCGTCGGGGCTCAGCAGCAGCTCGCCCACCCGGTGATGGAGCTCCTCTCCGGCGACGGCCAGGAACTCCGTCTCCTCCGGGGACGGGAGTGTGAACCAGGCCAGTTGACGGCAGGGGGCGAGGTGACCGGCACGGATGACGGCCGGAACCGGGACCTCAGCGTCGATGTCGCCCAGGAGCGCGCGATAGCGGCGGGCCGACCGGTCCTCACCCGAGGGCTCAGTGGCCGTCAGACCGATGAGCGTGGGGGACAGGCCCGCTCGTTTTAGACGCCGTACGAGGTAGTGGACGACGATGGCCCAGTGGGCCTTCAGGTGATGGCACTCGTCGAGGACGATGGTGGCGACTCCCGCGGTGACGAGTGCGTCCAGGCGTGCCCGGGCACCTGGACCCAGAATCGCGTCGATGGCGTCGTCGTCGAGCTCATCGATCCGGCGGCGGATGGTGGCAGTGCGTGAACGAAGTCCACGGCTGTAGGCCCGGGGATTATCGGCCTCCAGGCGCTTCAGCCACTCCTCGGCGCTCCCGGTGCTTCGTCCGTCGGCCGTGAGCTCAGTGAGCCAGTGCGAGCGGGCCGCCTCGCTCCAGGCGGGGGAGGAGCCGACGACGGCCAGGGACTGATAGGTCAGCACCGTCAGGTCGGCGGCTTCTGCAGCCTGCTCTGGACGCGCGCCCGGTAGGTGGGCGCCGACGGAACCAGTGACCGAAGGAGAGCCGAAGGAGGAGGTGAAGAGCTTCTGCGCCTGATGGATCCACTGCGCCCTGATGACCGTGGTGGGTACGAGGACGAGCGCACGGCGGCCGTTGCCCACGGCCAGCTCCAGCCCCATGAGCGTCTTACCCGCTCCCGGTGGTGCGAGCAGGTGAAGCGTGGATCCGTCGTCGGGATGGAGCCGGTCAAGGAGACTCTGCTGGTAGTCGCGTAACGGCACTCGACGTGTCCACCGGCGCAGCGGGCGCTGCGTGGTGGGGGCGGCTGCGCTCTTCATGTCTCACCTCGAGGCTGCGTCGCTCTGGATATCGGCCAGGCGCTCCTCGGTCTCCTGCTGCTCAACCACGTGCTCGTGGGCCGGGTTGAAGACGTTGTCGATGGGACCCAGGAGGGCGCCACGTGGGTCGCGCTTGCGGCGCCGCCAGTAGAGCCGGCCACGGCGCTCCATCCACAAGAAGAGCTGGTCCACGGTCGCCAGGGCGGCGATGGCGGCTACGGCCGCCACGAGAAGACGCATGTCAGGCGGCGTAGCCGGGCAAGGAGGAGAAGTCCGCGCCCCAGGCGGTGGCGCGCCGGGCGGCGTCGACCGCACCGGTGACGGCCGCCTCGCGGGCCGGGCTGGAGGCCTTGGCGGAACCGGCCTCCTGCACCTCCGACGACACGACGGCGGACCACACCTGCCGGGCCCAGAGCACCTGGGTGCTCACGTTGGGGTCGGTGGACTCACTCGGTGCGGCGTAGGCGCCCAGCCGCTTGTCCTCAGAGCCCGCGGCCACCGCGGCGTTGACCACGGCGGTGGCGGCCTTGGCGTCGGCGATCGCCCGAGTGCGCTCGGAGTCGTCGCTGCGCGCGGCAAGCTCCTCCATGGCGTAGCGGGCCGCGTCATAGGAGGTCAGCAGACCGGAGCTGATCTTGGAGCCCTGCGCCACCTCCACCCGAGGCTTGTCCGCCGAGCTCGGCGGCTCGAAGAGATCATGCTGGAGACTCCAGGCCACCGTCAGCGAGGTGAAGAGCCGGGCATCCTGCTCCGAGGCGGCGGCGATCGCCGCGCGGCGGGCCAGCGTCGATCCATCGGCCAGGGCCGTGGCCAGGTCCTGTGCGGAGGCGCCCGGCGAGGCCGACGGCACGGGAGCCACCGTGGGGTAGGCGGAGGGCACCTGAGAGGGCCAGGGCTGCCACACCCCGCCCAGGGTCTCGAGCTGGGCATCAGCCGTCTGCTTGACCCCCTCGGCCAGACCCGTCGTCGTGGCATCCCCGCCGCCGGCCTGCGCGACCACGCCAGCGGTGGAGGAGATGAGCGCAGCCTGCCTGGCCAGTCCATCACGAGCGGTCTCTGCCGCCGAGGCCGACGGCAGGGACGCCGGGGAGCCCTTCCCCAGGCGCAGCCCGCAACCGCTCAGCGCCGCGGTCACGGCCGTTCCCACCGCGAGCACCATGGCGCGGCGCGTCAAGCCGTGGCCCGCCGCACCGGTGTCGCCACTGGTACGGGGCCTGGCGCCGACCCGGTCACTGGAGGGCGGCTGAGAGCCGTTCGACTGGGCGGGGAGGGGAGCGCGGCGAGTGTTCACCGGGGAATCCTCCCACAGACGGCAGGTAGCATGATCCCGACCTCGACCACCTCGACCATGTTGACTATGTTGACCGCGTTCGTCCGGGCCTTCGGCTCGGGCCAGTACGGGAGGAAGAACGACCATGGCAGCCCATGAGCCGCGCAAGGATCCGCGCCAGCGCGCTGACGCTCTGGCCCGCAGTCTCACCGATCTGCTCGCTCCGATCGTCAACGACGCCGGGCTTCATCTCGAGAGCGTGGAGACCACCCGGGCGGGCAAGTACTCGGTCGTGCGCGTCTTCGTGGATCTGGTCGACGGCCCCGGAGACCTCGATCTCGACGCCCTGGGGCCCGTGACCGCGGCCATCTCCCAGGCCCTCGACGAGGCTGACCCCGTCAAGGGGCAGTACACCCTTGAGGTCTCCACCCCCGGAGCCGAGCGGGAGCTGACCACCCTGCGTCACTTCCGACGTGCCGTTGGTCATAGTGCCCGGGTGTGCACGGCCGATGACGAGCTCACCGGCCTCGTCACTGCGGCCGATGGGGACGACGAGGCCGACAACCACAATGGCGGCATGGTCGGGATTGAGGTCGACGGCGTCGAGCACCGCATCGCGCTGGGGGACATCACCGAGGCGCGGATGGTGGTGGCCGGGCTCTAGAGCCGGGCAACAGGCCGAAAATCCATAAGATGCTCCCCGCGGATAGTGACCGGGAATAATGTGTGTCCTGATAACTGATAGGTTGACGGACCGGCCCGGACAGACGTGATGGACCATCCGACCCGTCACGGGCTACCGTCGACGGGAACCCAGTGCACACCCGCTCAGCGGACCAGAGAGGACCCAAGGACCCATGGACATCAATATGCCGGAGCTGCGAGGCGCTGCCGACGAGCTCGGTATTGACCTGGACAACCTGCTGCCCGCTATCGAGGACGCCATCCTGGGGGCCTACTCCAAGGTTCCGGGAGCCATCCGCGGCGCCCACGTCGAGATCGACCGTCGCACCGGGCACATGAGCGTCCTGGCCCCGGAGGTCGACGAGGAGGACCAGCCCACGGGGGAGTACTTCGACGACACCCCCGACGACTTCGGCCGCATCGCCCAGGCCACGGCCCGCAGCGTCATCGTCCAGCGCATCCAGGACCGCCGCGACTTCGAGGTCCTGGGCGCCTTCAAGGACAAGACCGGTGAGCTGATCTCCGGCACCGTGGAGCAGGGGCGCGACCCCCGTATCGTCTACGTGCGCCTGGACGAGGAGCACGAGGGCATCATGCCTCCCCATGAGCAGGTGCCCGGTGAGCGCTACCGTCACGGAGACCGCGTGCGCGCCTACGTCACCGACGTCTCGCGCGGCACTCGGGGGGCTCAGATCATCCTGTCGCGCACCCACCCCGGTCTGGTTCGTAAGCTCTTCGAGCGCGAGGTTCCCGAGCTCTCCTCGGGTGACGTCGAGATCGTCTCCGTCGCCCGGGAGGCCGGCCACCGCACCAAGATGGCAGTGCGCTCCAAGGTCCGCGGCGTCAACGCCAAGGGGGCCTGCATCGGCCCCATGGGGCAGCGGGTGCGCGCGGTCATGACCGAGCTCGGTGGAGAGAAGATCGACATCGTGGACTACTCGGAGGACCCGGCGCGTTTCATCGCCAACGCTCTGTCGCCTGCCCGTGTGGCGGCCGTGGGCGTCATCGACGCCGAGGAGCGCACCGCCCGCGCCATCGTCCCCGACTTCCAGCTCTCGCTGGCCATCGGCAAGGAGGGGCAGAACGCCCGCCTGGCCGCCCGCCTGACCGGGTGGAAGATCGATATCCACGCCGACGCCGAGTCCGGTGAGATCACCCCCGGCCAGGGCTCCCAGTCCGACGACGTGACAGGTGCCTCAGGGCTGGGCGACTGAACCGGCCTGCCCGGGGATGTAGACTTTCCGGCGGACCTTTGCGGGTCCTACGCCGGGACGTCCCGGTTGTAGTGCCCGCGTCAGCGGTTGCAGAGCAGCGGAAGGACACCGACGGACGGTGGCGACCACCCCTCACGTGCCCGAGCGCACCTGCATCGGCTGTCGGCAAAGGGCCCCGCGGGCGCAGCTGCTGCGTCTCGTGCTGACGCCGAGCGGCGAGCTCGACGTCGATGCCCGGGCCGTCAGACCTGGGCGCGGTGCCTGGATCCACCCGGATCCGGAGTGCCTCATCCTCGCTGAACGACGACGCGCCGCTTCGCGTGCCCTGCGCACCGGCGGGCCACTGGACGTGGCCCGGGTCCGCGGGTTCCTGGAGCGGAGGATGGTCGACGACGGCGAGGTCCCCGCTGCCCGACCGGGTGAGCGGACCACCGATAGCGAAGGCGGGTAGGAAGCCGATGGGCACCCGATGAGTACCCAGCGATGAGCTGCCTCTAGAAGCACCCACCCCTGTCCGGGGTGGGAAACCGGACAGGAGAAAAGTGGCTAAACCACGCGTTCATGAGCTCGCCAAGGAGCTCGACCCCACTGGCAAGAAGGTCACCTCGAAGGTGATCCTGGCCTGGCTCAAGGACCAGGGAGAGTTCGTCAAGGCGGCCTCCTCCGCCGTTGAGCCCCCCGTCGCTCGCCGGGTTCGCGAGCACTTCGCCGCCCAGGTGCAGGAGGCACCGGCGGACACTCAGGCCGACCAGCCGGCCAAGGCCGCCTCCCCGGCTCCTAAGCCGGCCAAGGCCGCCCCCAAGCCCGGAGCGGCTCAGGCCGCCAAGCCGAAGCCCGCAGCCGGTGCTGCGGACTCGACGGCGAGTTCCGCGCCTCCCAGGGCGGGTGCCGGTGCTCCCAAGCCCGGCGCCCCGGCGGCCGGCCCCAAGCCCGCAGCCTCGGCTCCCAAGCCCGGTGGCAGTGCTCCGGCCGGAGCGGGTGCCGCGAAGCCCGGGGCCCAGGGCGGTGCCTCCATCCCCGACGACGCCCCCAAGTCATCCAGGCCCGGTGCCGGTGCTCCTAAGCCGGCGGCTGCATCCGGCGCGCCCACGCCCGGTCCTCGCCGCAACGTCCCGACGCCGGGGCCGCGTCCTGGGGCTCCGCGTCCCGGCAACAACCCCTTCGCCACCTCCCAGGGCATGCCCCGTCAGGGCGGTCAGACAGGCCGAGGAGGCCAGCGTTCGGGCCAGTCGCGCTCGGGTGCTCCGCGTCCCGGCAACAACCCCTTCGCCACCTCCCAGGGCATGCCCCGTCAGGGCGGACAGGGAGGTCGAGGTGGCCAGCGCTCGGGTCAGTCGCGCTCGGGCCAGTCGCGCTCGGGTGCGCCGCGTCCCGGCAACAACCCCTTCGCCACCTCCCAGGGCATG
>ERZ772942.719-NODE-719-length-14183-cov-26.426600_pt1 | contig 14183 bp, 10 predicted proteins | sample MGYA00511135_ERZ772942 | MGnify/ENA primary metagenome ERZ772942 (study PRJEB29015, sample SAMEA2738099) | human oral metagenome | biome: human oral; feature: human-associated habitat; material: saliva | place: China | collected 2265 ... | reverse complement strand
ACCCGAAGGAGCGGATTTACAGTCCGCCGCGTTTAGCCTCTTCGCTATCTCTCCTACAATCAACATGGACTATTATATCATGAAAATTTCAAAAAAACAAGACTTATTTTGCTAAATTATAATTTTCAATCAAAATTTCCACAGCTTTTTCCAATTTTTTATAAAAACTATCGACATTCCCATTCTTTATGATGGCAAATTGTCCATCTAATTCGGCAATTTCTCCGATAACTTTTTTACCAATGGTCAAGGTATAACCTTCAAAACTGTCTTTTCCTACATTAACCTTGGCATCTGCTACTTGAATTTCAATTTTTTTATCTTTCTTACTCATTTCATACCTCTCTTCACTTTTTCTATTTTACAAGAAAATCCTAAAACTAGCAAGAAAAAACTCTATATCATTCTGAGTCTGATATAGAGTTTTCTGCTTTATTTAATGTGTTTTTCTAGTTCTTTTTGGTACTTACCATTTGATTCCAATTTTTCTTTTTGCCATTTTTTCAGTGCTTCTTCATATTCTTTTGTCGTAACGATATCTTTTTGCAATTTCATTCCTTTAAAGATATATGGGTCACCCTTAATACCAACTTGTGAGTATGGTTTTGAGAATGGCACGACATTACTTACAACTGGAGAACCACCAGATGAGGCTGTCGGCATCAATAATGAACTATCTGTCAACCAAGCTTGAGCCTTGGCATATTTTTCATAGCGCTCTTCAAGATTCGTAGTTTCTGAATCGGCATCATCCAATAATTTCTTATACTGGTCCAAACCAAGTTTCGCTACAACATCCTTATCTTTCCCTTTAGTAATACCAAGGTGTTTCATAGCAGAACCTGATTTAGGATCCATGATATTCAAGTAAGATGCTGGGTCTTGATAACTTGGAGCCCATCCTGTACTGTTCAAATCATAGTCTTTTTGAGAAGGAACACGCGCTTGTGAAGTGATTGTTTCCTTTTCATTATCTGTCATTTGAAGAACGTCGATGACAACATTTTCAGCACCAAGAGTTGATTCGATAGACTGTTTGAAAGAGTTGCTTTGTTGAACGGCGATGGTATCTGTTTGTTCAACTGGGACATCCAAGTGAATTGGGAAAGTTACCCCTTTAGATTCCAAGTCTTTCTTAGCTTTTTCAAAGGCTGCTTTAGCCTTGTCAGGGTTGTAGATAGAATCCTTACCGTCAACTAGCTCAACACCTTTCCATTGGTCACCATAGTTCACCAACTCTGCTTGAGCGATTTGACCAAAGTTTTTACCACCTGCTTGCACAAAGTTATCTGGAACGAGACTGTTACGAATAATCTTGTCCGCACCGTCTTCACCATTTAGCTGGGCAGCATAAGAATGGCGGTTGAAGGCAAAGTTGATAGCCTGACGGAAGTCCTTATTAAGCATAGCTTCTTTAGTAGAAGTCTTTTGCTCTTCACTTGTTTTCGCAGTTTTATTATATGACTGACGATTTACGTTAAAGGTGAAGTAATAACTACTTGAGTCCTGTGGGCTATAAGTGATTTTATCTCCGTATTGTTCCAAAGTTGAAGCAAAGTTTGAGCTACTTGGGAAGAGACGGGCTGTCGTATAGGCACCAGAAGAGAAGCTACGAATCAACGATTCCTGATCAGAACCATCGTAGTAAGTCAATTTAATCTTTTCGATCTTTACCTTTTCTTTATCCCAGTAATTTGGGTTTTTCTCGTATTCAATTAACGATTTAGACGTCAAGGTCTTCAAGATATAAGGACCATTGTAAAGAATCCCTGCTGGAGTAACTGCTCCATAATCTTTACCTGATGCCTTCAAAAACTCTTCATTTACAGGCAACATCGTCGCTGTTGTAACTTTAGAGTTCCAGAAGCTTTCTGGTTTGTTTAGGGTATATTCAACTGTGTAATCGTCCAAGGCCTTGACACCAACTGTAGAGAAATCATTGGTCTCACCAGTCATGTAGGCATCCAAGCCCTTGATTGAATTTTGGATGAGAGAGACACCGTCTGACTTACCGTCAGCTACGTGTTTCAATCCTGTTACAAAGTCATGGGCTGTTACTTCTGCATATTCTTCACCTTCAGAAGTGTACCATTTAACTCCTTTACGAAGTTTGTAGGTATAAGTCAAACCATCTTTTGACACAGACCAATCTTCAGCCAAGGAAGGAATAACATTTCCGTATTGGTCGTTTTCCATCAAGCCATCAACCACGTTCCCGATGACATCTGTTGTAGATGTACGAGTCGCTATACTATAGTCCAAAGATGCTGGATCTACTGCATAGACATATGAAAATGTTGTCGGTGCATCTGCTTCTTTATCAGCTTTTCCACAAGCTACTAAAAGAGCTGTTGTGCTCAGGACCACTCCTGCTGTTAAGAGCCACTTTTTCGATTTCATAAAAAATCTCCTTTAGTTTATTTTAATCTACTTTTACAATCCAACCTTCTGGCGCTTCAATATCACCAAACTGAATACCTGTCAATTCATCATAGAGTTTACGAGTCACAGGACCAACTTCTGTTTCGCTATAGAATACATGGAAATCATCACCGTGCTGAATTCCACCAATAGGTGAAATAACTGCTGCTGTACCACAGGCACCTGCCTCTACAAAACGGTCAAGGTTATCAATTGGGACATCCCCCTCAATAGGAGTCAAGCCCAAGCGGTGTTCTGCCAAATAAAGCAAAGAATACTTGGTAATAGATGGCAAGATAGATGGACTCAATGGTGTTACAAATTCATTATCAGCTGTAATTCCAAAGAAGTTAGCTGAACCGACTTCTTCAATCTTTGTATGAGTTGAAGGGTCTAGGTAGATAACATCTGAGAAATGATGTGATTTGGCCAATTTCCCTGGCAAGAGACTTGCAGCATAGTTCCCACCAACCTTAGCCGCACCTGTACCATTTGGAGCGGCACGGTCGTATTCATCCTGAATCAAGAAGTTGGTTGGAACCAAACCACCCTTAAAGTAATTTCCAACTGGCATAGCAAAGATGGTGAAAATGTATTCCTCTGCTGGTTTAACCCCGATAATATCTCCAACACCAATCAAAAGTGGACGAAGATAAAGGGTTCCACCTGTTCCATATGGTGGTACGTATTCTTCATTGGCGCGGACAACTGCCTTACAGGCTTCTACAAACATTTCTGTCGGAACTTGTGGCATCAAGAGACGGTCACAAGTACGTTGCAGGCGTTTAGCATTTTCATCAGGACGGAAAAGTTGAATACTGCCATCCTTAGTACGATAAGCTTTCAAACCTTCAAATGCTTGTTGTCCATAGTGAAGACTTGGAGAAGACTCTGAAATATGCAAAGTTGCATCCTCTGTAAGCTCTCCTTGATTCCATTGTCCATTTTTAAAATGAGCAATATAGCGATAAGGTAATTTCATATAGGAAAAACCAAGGTTTTCCCAATCAATCGTTACTGTCATATTCCACTCCTTATTCTAAAAACCTATTTCTTATATTCTACACTATTTTTCTAAAATAGCAAGTATATTTTGTAATTTTCAGAAAATTTCTTCAATAAAAAGAACCAGCTCTGAGAACTGATTCTTCATTTCACTTATTTGGCTTCTGTAAATACTTCTTTAAGATAAGCGTCAAAAACTTCTTCATCAGAAATGGTGTCTGATATAAAGCTTCCGTTGCTAGTGCGTTCTGACAGGTTCAAGTCTTGTAGTCGACTTTCATAGATTGTACCTTTGTTAGATTGAACAATCAGAGTTTGATCGTTCCCATCCACTTCTGTACTAAAGAGGTCACCAACGAAGCCTTGTTCTGCAACCGCTCCTGCTAAGAAGACACGATGCGGTTTATTTTTTAGCTCACGCAAGACTTGTAACCCACGTTTTGCACGGCTAGTTGCCGGAATTTCGTCAATAGAAACACGTTTCAAACTTCCACGCTGAGTCAAGAGGTAGAAGGATGAGGTGTTACAGATAAAGGCAGATTGGAGGACATCATCTGCTTTCAGGTTCATAGCTTTGACACCTGCAGCCTTAGCACCGACAACTGGAACCTCTTCAATATTGAAACGAAGGGCATAACCATTTTGGCTAATCAAAAGAACATCATCTAGTTTAATCGGAGCCACTGCTACAATCTGGTCTGTATCGTCTTTGAGCTTAGCATACTTGACAGACTTAGATTTATAGGTCCGCCATGGAGTGAACTCTTTGCGTTCTACGCGTTTGATTTGACCGAGACGAGTTGCAGCAAAGTAGGTTGTCGCATCATCAAACTGATCCACTACTTCCACATAAAGGATTTCTTCGTTAGTTTCAAAGTTTGTAATGGTCTGGCTCAGATGCTCACCGATATCCTTCCAACGAATATCAGCCAATTCATGAATTGGTCGATAAATGACGTTTCCAAGCGTCGTGAACATCAAAAGATGCTGGGTTGTCTTGACAGCTTGAGCAAAGATCAAACGGTCATCATCACGTTTGCCAATTTCCTCTAGCGTTGAAGCTGCAAAAGAACGTGGGCTAGTACGCTTGATGTAACCTGCCTTGGTCACGCTGACGTATGTATCTTCCTCGGCAATCAAACTAGCAGTATCAATCTCAATCACTTTAGCAGTATCCTCTAAAGAACTCAAACGCGGAGTGGCAAATTTCTTCTTAACCTCACGAAGTTCTTTCTTCATGAGATTGTACATAGTCCGCTCATCTCCAATGATAGCAGCAAGCATGGCAATCTTTTCACGAAGTTCTGCTTCTTCTTCCTGCAAGACAACCACATCGGTATTGGTCAAACGGTACAGTTGCAAGGTTACGATAGCCTCAGCCTGTTCTTCCGTAAAATCATAGCTAACTTTGAGGTTTTCCTTAGCGTCCGCCTTATTCTCAGAAGCACGGATAAGAGCAATGACTTCATCCAAAATCGAAATCACTCGAATCAAACCTTCGACGATATGGAGACGTTTCTCAGCCTTTTCCTTATCAAAGCGAGAACGCGCCAAGATAACTTCACGACGGTGGGCAATATAGCTAGACAAGATTGGAACTATCCCAACCTGACAAGGGGTGAAATTGTCAATCGCCACCATGTTAAAATTGTAATTTATTTGTAGATCGGTGTATTTGAAGAGATAGTTGAGGACAAGCTCTGTATTAGCGTCTTTCTTAAGTTCGATAGCGATACGAAGGCCGTCACGGTCAGACTCGTCTCGAACCTCAGCAATACCAGCTACCTTATTATTGACACGAACATCATCAATCTTCTTGACTAGATTGGCCTTGTTGATTTCATAAGGAATCTCAGTAATAACGATTTGTTCCTTACCACCTTTTAGCTTTTCAATCTCAGTCTTGGAACGAACAACCACGCGCCCTTTCCCAGTTTCATAGGCCTTCTTGATTTCATCACGACCCTGGATAATCCCTCCAGTCGGGAAGTCTGGACCAGGCAAGAATTCCATGAGTTTATCAACCTTTGTAGTTGGGTGGTCAATCATGTAAACCGTCGCATCTATGACCTCAGCTAAATTATGAGGTGGAATATCTGTCGCATATCCAGCCGAAATACCAGTCGATCCATTTACCAAGAGATTTGGAAAGGCTGCTGGCAAGACTGTCGGCTCTTTCTCGGTATCGTCAAAGTTCCAAGCAAAAGGAACTGTCTTTTTCTCGATATCCTGAAGAAGGTAGCCTGCAATCTCTGACAAACGAGCCTCAGTATAACGCATAGCCGCAGGCGGATCTCCGTCCATAGAACCGTTATTACCGTGCATTTCGACTAGAATCTCACGATTTTTCCAGTCCTGTGACATACGGACCATGGCATCATAGATAGAAATGTCACCGTGTGGATGGAAATTCCCCATGATATTCCCGACAGACTTGGCCGACTTACGGTAGCTCTTGTCAAAAGTATTGCCATCCTTATTCATAGAATAAAGAATGCGACGCTGAACCGGCTTCAATCCATCACGAATATCTGGCAAGGCCCGGTCTTGAATAATATACTTGGAGTAGCGACCAAAGCGCTCTCCCATGATGTCCTCCAGGGACATATTTTGAATGTTAGACATAAGATACAAAGGGACGATTCGGCTTACCGAAAATTTCTGCAGAAAAATAGGAAATCGATTCAGGGCTCGACGAACCCAAGGTGATTTCTCTTTTTTCCTAAGTCTTAGTCCCGTGTTTAGTTACAATAAGTAACCAAACGACCCTTTCTATAGTTTAAAGTGTTTAAAATTTATTGATTAGGTTAGTATTAAGGAATTTCACACAGCATTTAGGGCGTGTTCAACTCCTTTCGAAAAATGGAGAGTACATATTATGGAAAAAGAAAAAATATAGAGTAAGTGAGTTTTATCCAATTCCTGTATCGTCATTTCCACTTGAAATGTCTACTCCACAAATCCTCGTTTATACTTGATATGACTGGCTATATTGCTATCTACATCTTTCTTATCCCAAAGTTGAAGTTCCCAAGGGTAGTAAAAATTACTTTTATTTTTAAAATAGATATGAATACCGACATAGCCATCTTTATCACGTAAATACCAGTTTTTTAGTCCGTACATCTCTTGCCAATCATCTAATTTCTCCATGACTTGAGCTATCTCTTTGGAACTCAAAATCATACGAGCACCAAAAATATCATTAAGAATTGAATTCACAGGATAGCCCTCTTGACGCTCTGAAAAACGTGTAATTTTATCTAAAATAGACTCAGAAGTTTTGACGCGATAAACATAGGCAATATTTTGGACATCCGCTTTCATCAGATAGTCATTAATCGACTCATGTAAATTCAGACGGTAGGCCAAAATCGCTTTCGTAGGAACTTTAGAAAAGGTATGCTTGAGATTGATTTTTTCCACCTTACCCGTTTCAAAATAATCTTTAGAATATTCTAGATGAATACGATTAATCTCTGTAATAAGGCGTTCCACTTTTTCAATCATGAGTCTTCTCCTCTCGCTTTTTCATTTTTCTAATTACTCCCAAACTTCTTCACTCTTTCCTCAGCATATCTCATCATCTTCTCAGCTACTTCTTTATCGTAGTCAAATCCCATCTTTTGGGCAAGGGACTGAGCCTCTCGGTGGAAAAATTTCATCGTAGCAAACAATGACTGAGTGATTTTATCTAAACTTGAGAAGTCAAGTAGACTTGAGAATTCCTTTTCTTTCTCAGCAGGCAAATACTGAAAGAGGTACTTGTAGTTCTTGCCAACATCGACCGTTCCCTTATTTGCTGCCACTTGCCAAGCTAAAATCTTGAGCAATTCTTGCTGACAGATTCCATATAGATGATCCGTCGCATAGACAAGGTGGTTCCGATGAATGCCTTTGACCACGTAAGCCGACACCCACCAAAATTCATTGCAGGCTTTTTCAAAATCAATCGGGCTAGCTGGATTCATCCAGTAACGTTGAGGACTTGTAGTATAAGACTCAAACAAGCCTTTCTCATCTTTTAATACTGTATAATCAGCTTCACTATCCGCCCACTCTTGAATGTGTTCTTTGGGGCAGAGAGTTAAATCAATACGATTGCCGTCTTCAAAGAGCATGAGATAAAGACGACGATGGTCAAGAGTAACCTCTTGCTCGATAATTCGTTTCCCAAACTGGTCTAGCCAAGAAAGGTCACTCGTCAGATTATCTAAATCGTCCACGACATAGACCACGTCATAGTCTTGAAACTCATCTTTTGGTGCTTTTGTATCAGTTCGTGAACCAGACATGGCGACAGCTTCTACTTGTGTAGTTTTGGCAGTTTGTAAAATCAGATCTATCATTTCTGTTTCAGCTCTCATGTCAGTACCTTCTCATTTTATAGATCACTAGGTGTCTTCTTACTGGATAGTTTTTATACTATAATTCCTCTGTCTGGTAAAGGCTATATCCTTCGTAGTAGTATGAAGCATCCACTCCCTTAAAGAAATTGGTCTGACTGAGGTCATCCGTCAAGTTATTGAGGAGCAAATACTTGAGTTCTCCAGTCGATACTGCACTACGCTTCATGGCATTCAGGTATTCATCCTTATCAATGGCGTTCCAATCTACCACCTTACCCAGCTTCTCACGAAGCATACAATCTAGCCAAATCCGCATGGCGCGTCCATTTCCCTCACGGAAAGGATGTGCAATATTCATATCCGCATACTTATCAACCACTTGATCAAAATTGTCATGAGGAAGTTTGTCAATATACTGTAAGGATTGCTCTAAAAAAATACGGGGGGCAAATTGAAAGTTATCCTTTGCAATATTAACATCACGGATTTTTCCAGCAAAATCATAGATGCTGAAAAAGAGATAGTGGTGAATAGCTGACAGCCCTGCAAATGTCCCAACTTCCATCTTGAACAAATCTCCTGTCTGAAAAAGCAGGGCGGCTTGCTTTTTTGTCAGTTTTTCTTCTGCATCTGCCAGCTGGGCTGAGTTTATAATGCCTAGTTTATTTTCCAATACCATATTTTCCCCTTATTAGCGCCATTTTGTGTAGAAAACAGGGTGTCCTTTAGCAATATGTTCTTTCAGTTCATCTGGCAACTTAAACTCTACAATATCTGTAGTAACCCTTGGTAAGTAAGCAAAATCTCCGTTGAGTCCGCTAAAATAGAAACCATTTTCCTTAGCCTCTTTGTCCAATGAAAATATCACTTTTGGAATAAAATACTCATAATCAGGCTCTCTATTAGAAATCATATTTCTTACATCCAAAATAGATGTTTTCGCATCCAACACATCAAGTACTTTCCCATACTCTGCATGACTTATTTTGAACAATCTAATCTTTGCCGCTCCTTTAGGTTTCTTATTCACCATTCACTAGATACTCCTTCTTACTTTTTTTAATGTAAACTTTTTGTAAGTTGTAAATAAACAGCTGTTATCAAAACTCAACTTGTCCTTTTTAGGGAAAAGCTGCCTAAAAGTCAGGACAGCTACTCCCTAAAAAGGACAGATATCCTGAACTATCTTGCTACTACTTCCTTAGTCGTAGCAATTTTTTTGTCAGCCCAGATGACTAAATCCTTGATAACCAATTTCTCCACTGCTCGAATAAAATCAGACATAAATGTATAGTCGATTTGTCCATTTTGGATTGGAAGTTGAATCTCTGTTTCTTTTAACCCAATTTTGGTAGCCTTGGCATTATAATTAAATCTCTTCTCAATAACTTTTTTTATTGCAGTCATTAAGTAGAATGCCGTATATTTGTCCAATTTCTCTGATTGTAGAACACTTGTTGCACCATGTCCATCTTTTAGATAAAATGGTGACTCTAAATAGACAATATTTTGATTATTAGAATGAATTAAAATTGTTGGTCTTCCATCTGGATTATTTAGAACCTCTCTTCTCAAATTGTGATAAGAAATAATACCATTATTAATTATTGCCTGTCCATAGAAAGGATATTTATTTTCGCTTTCATCGGATAATTCATCTAATTTTAACGGATTTAACTCTTTAATTCCAGAACACCATTTCAATACATCTTGCAATTTGAAATAAGCATAGTCCTCCGACTCCTCTACTCTACTCTTAGTATCGGAAAGTTTTGCAAACTTGTCAAGTACTTTTTCATCATTTTTTGTAAGATGATAATCTCTGAGATTTGTTACAGTTAGATAAGCCTCGAGCGTCTCGATGCGTTCAGCCTCGAGCGTCTCGATGCGTTCAGCCTCGAGCGCTTTGATGTAGTTTTCCATATATAAAAACGCTATTTCATTATTTAAAAATGGTAATTCCAGTTCTAATTTTTCAAGACGAGATTTTTGTACGCTAGGTCTATCATTACCGGCCCACATCGGACGTACTTTATTAATGAGAGCTGCAATATATAGTTTACTCTCATCAGACATTGTTTTATAGTTTTTACTAGCAAAAATCCCCATGCAGTGTCCTCCGACAATGAAAGGTTCTGTCTGTAAGAAAACTGTTCCTGCATACTCACCATCTTTTGATATTGTCAACTCATGATTATAACTAAAATCGCTATACGAATAAAAATTTATCCCATTTCGAGTTGTCGCTCCAGTAATTGTATTTACCATTCCTTCTTCTTTTACATTAAAACGATTACGAAGAGGCGGCTGATTCCCCGATACAATATCAAATAAATCGGATACTTTATATTCTTTAAACTTTCCCCCAGCTTTGACAAAGTCATCCTCTAACTTTGCGAGTCTGGGGCTTAGGCTTTTTTTGAGCTATCTTCTCCCTTACTCTTCAGGAGTTGTTCTACTTCCCAAGCTAGGTAGTCAGCAACAGTCTTTTTAAAATCGTCCAAGGTTGGTTTTGTATCAATGTTCTGGTGCTGTTCGAAATTCCAATCGTTACCCTTGTCAGTGATAAAGTCCTCTATAAAGATAGCATCCAAATCCCACAGTTCTTTACTTACCTCTGCCCTCTTGCCAGCCTTATAAATTTTAATTACATCTTGGTATCGTTGGATAGGATTATCAACCTCTGAAATCCCTCGCTTAGCACGTTTAAAACCGTCATTTCTAAAATCAATAAATTTAACTGTCTGGTCGTAATCGTGTGCCTCATGTGCCTTAAAAATATAGATAGAAGTCTGGACCCCTGCCATGGGAATAAAAAGGTCAACAGGCATTTTGATAGAAGCAAGCAGGGTATGCTTTTTCAAAATAGCTTGAGCTGTCTTTATCGCCTTACCAGAACCAGCACTATCTTGAATGATAATAGCACCAAGACCGCCACACTCCATCTTATCCAAACCATAGGCTATAAAAGGTAGACCATTTTCTTCATAAGAGAAAGGTGGATTCAGCAAGACACGATTGGCTTTAAAATCCATAAACAGACTCTCAGGACGATTGAAGGCCGAACCTTTTTCAATTCGACTAGACCCATCTCCACGAAGAATCATATTGGTTGTCGCTAATGTATACATCTCTGCATTAAGTTCTATTCCTAGCAGATTATCTTTCTTGAGATTCGCAATCTCCTCGTTGGCTCGAGAAGTCCCCTTCCCAAAACTGGCATTTGCATGATCTATCATCAACTCCATAGCTGAAATGAGGAAACCAGCCGAACCAGTCGCCAAATCCATAACCTTGCTCTCACTTGTTATCCCCAGAATTTGCGCCATCATTTTGGTAACATAAGGAGGGGTCAGGACAATACCAATTTCTTTTCCATCTCCCAAAGCATACTTGAGAAATTCGGAGTACATCTCCCCCATAATATCGATATGTCCCCCAAAACCATCAATGGATTTGAAAATATTCTCATAGATAAAAGTGAAGATTTGCTTGGTAACAGAGTTTTCCTTTTGAGGGAGAAGTTGTGCTACTTCTTTATCATTGGTAGTCAACTCATCACGCTGGCTATCTTTGGAAATTTCTCCAAAAGAAGCTAACATGAGAGTTTTCTTGTCTTCATTGATTTCACGTTCATCTAGGAAAGCCTTGATTTGATCAACTACTTTCTTACCATCACGCTTGGTTTCAGACTGTACACCCTTTAAATCATCAGGTATTAAGCCCTCATCAACCTTGTTGCCTTTACAATCTACGATATCCTGCATAGATAATAGCATACCAGACACATAAAGCACCCGTTGAGGAGCTGTGATATTATGGTTGTGCATCAATTTATTGAGCTTTTTAGCATAGCCTTGCAAGGTCGCTTGACTATCAATCAGAATTTGGTGTTTTTCTTCTTCGCTCAAAATAGCATCTTTGTAGAATGTCTCAAAGGTGGACTCATTTTCCAAAAAATCAAAAGTCGTTACCTTTGATAGCTCTTTATAGGCATTAGGAGCAGAACCAAAGACATAATAAACTTTGATAGTCACATTTTCTTCGTTATCTCCTGCAACACCAACTGCGACGGCTTCATGATATTTACCACTATCAATAACTGCCCTCGCATAATGCAAAGCCCCATTCACTGCAAAATCACTAATTGATTTATCATCAAACTTAATACCGTCCTTTGTTTGAGCAACTAGCTTAGATAATTTGAGTTTGTTTTCAATCAAGATAGGAACTTGTTTGTATTTTTCAATATGAAAATCTGGTTTTCCAAAATTAGTCTTAGTTTGCGTCTTAGCCGCCCCCTTAAGCGCCTCTTTGAGATAAGCACTCATCGCAGATTCTTCATTATAATCCTGTAATTTTTTCAAACCAAGATTTTCAAACTGCTTTTTCACATAGTCATTCACATCCGACTCTAATTTCCAGTTTACTAACATATTATTTTCTTTCATTAAAACACTGTCGCTTCTTCTAGCGTAAACTTGACATTGTCTTCAATCCACTTACGGCGTGGTTCGACCTTGTCACCCATGAGGACATTGACACGGCGTTCGGCGCGTGCTAGGTCTTCAATCGTAACACGGATGAGGGTACGAGTTTCTGGGTTCATGGTTGTTTCCCAGAGCTGGTCCGCATTCATCTCACCAAGTCCTTTATATCGTTGGAGAGTAGCGCCTTTACCGAACTGCTTGCGGAGTTCTTCTAGCTCTCCGTCCGTCCAAGCATAGGCCACTTCTTCTTTCTTGCCTTTTCCTTTGGACATCTTATAGAGAGGTGGGAGGGCAATATAGACATGTCCTGCTTCGACTAGCGGACGCATGTAACGGTAGAAAAATGTCAAGAGCAAGGTCTGGATATGGGCACCATCAGTATCGGCATCGGTCATGATAATGATCTTGTCATAGTTGGCATCTTCAATAGAGAAGTCTGCCCCAACACCCGCACCAATGGTATAAATCATAGTGTTGATTTCCTCATTTTTGAGGATATCCGCCATCTTGGCTTTAGCTGTATTGATAACCTTACCACGAAGAGGCAAGATAGCCTGAAACTTACGGTCACGGCCTTGCTTGGCAGAACCGCCGGCAGAGTCCCCCTCGACTAGATAGAGTTCATTCTTAGCTGGATTCTTAGACTGGGCTGGGGTCAATTTCCCAGACAACAAGCCCTTGTCTTTTTTATTTTTCTTACCATTTCGGCTCTCATCACGCGCCTTACGTGCCGCCTCGCGAGCATCACGCGCCTTGATAGCCTTGCGAATGAGATTGGAAGCCAGTTCCCCATTTTCCATAAGGAAGAAGGTCAACTTATCAGCCACAATCCCATCTACAACGGGACGTGCTAGGGGACTTCCAAGTTTATCCTTAGTCTGCCCTTCAAACTGCAAGTGTTCTTCAGGAACCAAGATAGAAAGAACGGCCGCTAGTCCCTCACGATAGTCTGACCCTTCAAGGTTTTTATCTTTTTCCTTGAGAAGACCTGTCTTACGCGCGTAGTCATTCATGACCTTGGTAATGGCAGACTTGAGTCCTGTCTCGTGCGTCCCTCCATCCTTTGTGCGAACGTTATTTACAAAGGACAGAATGTTATCTGAAAATCCATCATTGTACTGAAGCGCTACTTCCACTTGGAAACCGTTGTCTTCACCTTCAAAGTAAAGGACTGGCGTCAAGATTTCCTTGTCTTCGTTGAGGTAAGAAACAAAGTCTTGTACTCCATTCTCATAGTGGAACTCAATCGCTTCATCTGTTCGTTTGTCAGTCAGAGATAAGGTCACATTTTTTAAGAGAAAAGCTGATTCATTAAGGCGCTCTGAAATGGTATTGTACTTAAAGTCTATCGTAGAAAAAATCGTCGCATCAGGCATAAAAGTAACTTTAGTACCTGTTTTAGACTTGGGCGCTGTACCGATTTTCTTCAAAGTCGTAACAGGTTTGCCACCATTTTCAAAACGTTGCTTGTAGACTGCACCATCACGGGTAATTTCAACTTCTAGCCAGCTAGAGAGGGCATTGACGACAGAAGAACCCACTCCGTGAAGTCCACCTGATGTCTTATAACCACCTTGACCGAATTTTCCTCCGGCGTGAAGAATGGTAAAGATAACCTCAACGGTTGGAATTCCCATAGCGTGCATCCCCGTCGGCATCCCACGTCCGTGGTCTTGCACAGTCAAACTCCCATCTTTATTGATGGTCACATCAATACGGTCACCAAATCCAGACAAGGCCTCATCGACAGCATTATCGACGATTTCCCAGACTAGGTGGTGGAGCCCAGCGCCATCGGTCGATCCGATATACATCCCTGGACGTTTTCGGACCGCATCCAACCCTTCTAGCACCTGAATGGCATCATCATTATAATTGTTAATATTGATTTCCTTTTTTGACACAAGGAACCTCCTAT
>ERZ772942.718-NODE-718-length-14198-cov-3.064767_pt1 | contig 14198 bp, 29 predicted proteins | sample MGYA00511135_ERZ772942 | MGnify/ENA primary metagenome ERZ772942 (study PRJEB29015, sample SAMEA2738099) | human oral metagenome | biome: human oral; feature: human-associated habitat; material: saliva | place: China | collected 2265 ... | reverse complement strand
TAAAAACTTTTTCATATAAAACGCCCTCCTAAAAATTTATTTTTTTTCTTGTTTAATTTCTAATAATTCTATATACTCCCTTGCTTTTTCTTTATTTTCAGCAGATAGATTTGTAATATTAACAGTTTCTCTGTTATTTCTTGCCCTTTCAGCAGTTTTTACAAGCTCTATAAAATCATAGATCTTTCTTTTCCCCTCTTCTGATACTTCTGATATGTTTGTAGTATCAGTTATTGATTCTGACTGGATATTATATTTTTCAAACTTTTTTTGTAGAAAAGAAGGTAGGTTCATTTCTTTTTCAGATTTTAATAAATCTATAAAGTCATCTTTAGGTAACATAGTTTCAAGTTTATCAAGCATTTGTTCAGAGAGCTTTTTCCTACCAACATCTATAGCAGACATAGTCACAGCCGATATTCCTAATTTTTCAGCCATCATTGCAGCAGTCATTTCTCTACTTTTTCTAAATTCTTTTAAAATTTCACTAGTTGTTCTCATCCTAACTCCTTTCTTTTTAGTTGGATTAAATAATTAACTAATAACTTTATTTTAATAACTTAGTATATCACTAAAAAAAATACTTGACAACTTTTAATTTTGTATTATAGTATTAATTAAATAGTTTATAAATTTTAATATTTTAATTTAATCGTTTTAAAAATTATTCAAAAGTTAATAAAATTAATTAAAATTACTAACTATATTTATTTTATAAAGGGGGAAACACTATGGATATTAATCTTATTAATTTTTTGGAAGAGCTGGAAACAAAAGGACTATTTAAATCAAAAGCAGGGGAAATTGATGAAAAATTTAAAAAATTTATAAATAGTCTAAAAATTTCTATTGAAGAAAAACAAAAGCTGGAAACACTTTTTAATGAAGCTGTTGAAAGCTCAAAAAATGAATTTTTAGAAATTGGTTTCCTCTATGGTAAAGAAAAAAAATAAAAAATATGGCTCGTATGATTTTACGAGCCTTTTACTAAAACTATCCTCCATAAGAATGTTTACAAGGTTTATATCCTTTGGCTTCTGCCTCTTTCCTTTCAATAGGAATAATCTTCTTTGCTCTTACTAAACCTTTACAAGTTTTAGTAGCATGGTACTTCTTCCCAGTTGGTGTAATATACACAATTTCAGCAAAAGAAAGTACAGTTAAAAGAAGAAATAAAGATAATATAAGTTTTTTACTGTACTATTGAGAAATTAAAGTTTGATGAGGTGAGAAAATGGAATTATTTTTATTACTATTTTTAGCTATTATTATTATTTCAATAATTGTAAATTTTTTATTTTATATTATTTTTTTATTTTTTATAGGTCAAAAAATAGCAAAAATTATAAATGAAGAAATAGAAACTATAAAAAGAAATCTTTAATCTGATCTGTTCCATATGAGACCAAAGAATTTACAAAAATTTCTCTTGATAGAGTACTAACTTTTGTAAAAAAAACTTTTAATTTTTGTGCTGCAACAGACTTTATATCACAATTACTTTTTATAAATTCTTCTGTTGCAGTATAAATTTTATCCCGAAGTTCTTTTTCACTTTCTTCTAATTGAAATTCAAGAATTTCTTTATATTCTTTTAAGAAATTCTCTACCCATGGATATGGTTTACCACAATGAGGGCAGTAGCTGGGAACATAATCTTTTTTATAAAAAGTAATTCTTCTATCTCTCTCTCCAGTAATAAGATTGCTTAATACATATTTTTCTTTTGCAATTCCTCCTATAATCATAAAATTGCAATGAGGACAGCAATCAATTATTTCTGAACCACATTCTTGACAAAAATCAATTGAACATTTTTGTTCAGGTTGTAATGTAGATATCTGTAAATGTCCTTTTTTACAAATAGCAGACTTTAAATTATAGGTTCTACCATCTTCAGTAATATACATAATAAAAACCCCCTCAAATAAAAAATAATTAATCTTTAAGTAGTATGGTTCATAAGCAACTTTCCCCAAAGTTCACAAAAACTTATGGACTGTACTACTGAAAGATTAAACTATTCTTGGGTTTGGTTTTCATCTGGAATATACTCAATTATATCTTTGATTTGACATTTGAAAAAATCACATAATTTTACAACGATTTCAAAACTAACTGTTTCTAGTCGTTGTCCATTATAAATTTTTCTTAGGGTCTCTCTACTAATATCAACTTTTCTGGAAAGCTCAGCAACACTTTTTATTTTGTTGTCTAGCATAGTATGACCCAGATTAGACTTTAACATATTATATTCCTCCTTTTTTAAGAGTTTAATTGTTGCTATGCTTAGTATAGCATATAAATAAAATTATTGAAATTATTTTTTGCATATTATAATTTGCAAAAAGTTCTTGACAATGTGTTTTATAATATGTTATAACAATGCTATAAAATGTAATAAACAAATTATAATAAATTATTTACATTTTATAATATGTTATAAAAAATTTAAAAATTATTTTAGGAGGAGAAAAAATACGGAGAATAAGAAAATAGTTAAATTTATTGAAGCATTAAAGGAAAAAGGCTATATAAATACAAATTCTAATACTAGTATTGAAAAGACTATAAAAAAAATCAGTTGTTTAGAAGAAAAATTAACTGATGAAGAATTTGAAGAACTTCAAAAATTATTTTTTATAGTAATTGAAAATATAAAAGATGAATACTTTGAATTGGGAATGATAGCAGGAAAAGTAATGCAAGATGAATAAGAGCAAAAGAAAAAAGGGCAACCGCCAAGAAACCCTTTTAATTAAATAGTGAATGAAAAACACTTAGTTTTTAACAAACACCTATTTGATTTATGCTTAATTATAACATGTTTTCTTATATTTTACAAGTTTTTTTCTCTCAAAGAGGAGGAAAAATTTATGAATTTAAAAGAATTGAATGATCTAATTGAAAGATTTGGAGATGTCCAACTTTTAGAAATCAAGGAAGAGCTACAAAAAATGGGATATGCTTGTAAGATTGCTGCTGATAAGAATGATTAGAACAATCTATATTATCACAAATGAAGATAAAATAATTCTTTCAGCTTTCACTACTTTGCAAGCTGCTAAAAATGAAATTGAATTAAATTATTCAGAGTTTCCAGAAAATTTTAACATTGAACCTTGTGCATTGAATATTGATGCTAGATTTATTAATGAAATTAAGAAAGAAATGGGGGTTGAAAATGGAAAATAATTTATATTTCAAAGATGAAACTTCTAAATACATATTTTTCTTAGTTGAGCTAGGAGGAAAACCTCAACTTGATTTTCTAGGAGTAGATTTTAGTCATTATAACAATAAAGAAAAGGCTAAAAATTGGTATAACAAAATTAAAAATATCATTGAAAAATCAGAACATTCAAAAATAGATGAAGCCATTGCTTCATTGGAAAAACTATATAAAGGAATGGCAAAATAAGGAGTAATAATGAAAACTAAACAATATGTAGAATCTAGAATTACAGCATTAGATAAATTAAGAAAAGAAGCTCTAAAAGAATACCAAACAAAACTTGATAATGGTATTGATGATGAAGAATTATGGAAATATATCAGCACTAAAAGAGTTGAAATTTATACTTTGAAAGATATTTTAAAAGACTAGGGGGATTCAAAATGTTAAATAGAACAGTTAAAGAAAAAATGTTAAAAATAATGGAATTAGGATTTGAAGTTAATAGAAAAGAAAAAAAATACTGTGTTTATTCGTTTTTCAGGACATTGTGAACTTTTTGAAGTGAGCATACATAGTAAAGGTTGGAAAAATGGAGTAGGAGCAGATTTTTTTAAAGATATGTTTCTTGCTAGATTATCACAAAGAGAAACTGAAGAAAAATTAGATGAAATTATTGAAGAACTTGAAAGATTAAAAATAAATTAAGGAGCTGAATAAATGCAAGAAAGAACATTTAAACAGTTATTAATGAGTAGTAATTATTACACATTAAATAAGCAAATAGTAAAAGCATTAGGAATAGAACCAGCTTTCTTGCTAACAATTCTTATTGAAGCTAGTGATGGACTAGCTGATGATGAGGGTTGGTTCTATCAGACTATCGAAACCTTAGAAGAATTGACAGGGTTAAGTAGACATAAACAAAATAAAATAATTCAAGATTTAATAGAAACTAATATACTAATTCAAGAAAATAGAGGAACACCTTGCCGTAGATTTTTTAAAATCAGTTTTCAAGAAATTGAAAATCTAGTTTTTAAAAAAACGGAAACTAGTTTGTTAAAAATTGACAAACTGGATTGCAAAAAATTGACAAACTACTCTGTAAAAAGTTCACAAACTAGTTTGTTAAAAATTAGCAACAATAAAGAACATAATATAAATAACTTAAATAAAGAAATAAATCATAAAGAACATAAATCATATGAGCTTGAAGAAAAATTAAAAACTGTAAAACAATGGTTCATAGAAAATGAAATTAATTTTTCTAAGAAACATGAAGTTAAAGTTTTAGAGTTATTAGAAAATAACTCACTAGAATTTGTTTTAAATACATTCCAGGAGCAACTGGATATTTTAAAAAATAAATCTGATGTTAAAAGTGTAGCTGCTGTTTTCTCTAATCATCTTTTTAAAGGAACTTGTGAGGTAAACTTTCAAGAACTTGAAAAGAAAGAGACTGAACATCAAAAAATTAAAGAAGAAGAGAGAAAGGAGTGTGAAAAAAATGATAGTATTCTTAATGTTTTCTTTGAACTTTCCTTAAATGAACAGGAGGAAATTGAAAATACAATTCTAAAAAAACATAATATAAGTCATTTTTCTCAGGTAAAGCAGAAAAGTAAAACTATGTATTATAAACTAATTAGTTCTTTTATCTATGAAGAACTCAAATTAAAAGAATTGATTTAAAAAGGAGATTTATGGGAACAACAAAAATTAACATGCCATTTGCAAAATGGTGTGAAGTCCAAAAACAATTTGAAGAAGTCAATAAAATACTTCCTGATGAAGAAAAACTTGACTTTGAAAAATATAAATATTGCTCCAGTTATGGAAAGTTATTATGGCATTTATGTGCTATAAAAATTGGAGCATTTAGAAGTCTGAAAGACCCTGAATTTTATAACTGAAAGGAGCAATAATGCTAAGAGGAAAAATTTATAGCTGTACAGATAAAAAAACATATAGTGTTAGCTTCATTGATTACAGAAATAAAAAAATGATAGCTATTTCAAATGGTCAGAAAAAGGAATTTGATTTTAAAGAAGTTGAATGGCTTGAAGCAACTGGATATACTGCTGGAACTTCAATGATTTATAGGCAAGACTTTATTCTTGCAACTAAAGATGATGAAGTTTTATCAGGAATTGTTATAAAAAAATTTGGAGCTTGGCACTTATGTAACAAAAAAAGAGGACTTAGTAAGTCTTTAAGAACTCTTAAAGAATCTGGATACACATTTGTGAATTTAAAAAATTCTAAAACTTATTTTAAAAATAAGCTAGAAAAAAAATAAAAAATAGGAGGATTTTATGGGAATTATTTTAGTTAAAAATAATAAAGGTGGAGTTGGAAAAACTTATATAACTCTACAATTAGCAGCACACAAAGCATTAATAAAAAATAAAAAGACATTGATTCTTACCAGCGATTCCCAAAATGATATTTTAAAATTTTCAGGGATAAAAATTGATGATACAAGCAAATTTGGACTTGAAGATTTCATTGAAGGTAAAAGCTATAAAATTAAAAAATTAAGAGAAAATCTTTTCTTCTTGCATCTGCAAGGATATAAGATAAAAAATTCTTTTGATGAAGCTTTTAAAAAAGCTATAAAACTTTTAAAAGAAGAATATGACTATATTGTTATTGATGGTTCTCCAGTAATGGGATTAGATAATTTATTTATTCAGGTATCTGACTATATAGTTATTCCAACTTTTCTTGATAATATTACAACACATTCAGTATTAAGTATGTTAAAAAAAGTTGATTTAAACAAGGTTAAGGCTGTTGTTCCAAATAGAACTGGAAGAACAAAGCTAGAAAAGGAATATTATGATTTCTTAAACCAAAAATTAGGAGTACAAGGAATATATTTAAGTTTTCCTATTCCACAAATTAGCCTTATTTCTAAGTTAATTGATAAAGAAACTTTAATATGGGAAAGTAAATCTCAAAAATTAGATTATGTTAAAGGTATTTTTATTAATATCTGGAAGGAGATAGACAATGAATAAAAATTTAGAAAATGATTTTGATATTGTTATATCTTCTAAATCAGAAATAAAGGAATTTGACTTCGCTAGTTACGAATTAAATGATGTTGAAATTGCTACTGTGTCTGAGCAAGAAAAAATATTTATGAATACATATAAAAAAATGAAAAATAATTTGTTTGATATGTGTTCATCACTGGCATTGATTGAAAAAACTTTAAAGCCTACAGGGTCATTTATGGCTTGGTATAGTTCAAAAGGATTAACTAAAGATGCTGTTTCTGTCTATTTAAAAAGATGGAAATTTTATAAGGAATTTCCAGATTTTAAAGAAAAAATATTTTCTTATTCAGATCAAGCTATAAAAATTTTAACCAATAATGAAATTAAGTATGAAGAAGTTTTAAGTATTTTAGAGAATGACATATATAAAATTAAAGAAATTAGGAAACTATTAATTCCTGTCATTGAAGAGAATAAAAGAGAATTTCTTCCTGCTGGACAAAAGTTTTTTAATTTCAAAAAGGTAGAAAGAATGAAAAAAAGAACAATGAAATTAAATGATACTGATAAGCAGGAATATAAAAAAGAACTTACAGAGTATATAAAAAAATTACAACAACTAGTGGAGGAAATATGAATTATAAAGATAATTTGATTGAAAAAGCAGAAGCTACTATAAGAAATAATAAATCTTTAATAGAAGATGATGTTGCTGTTGCTATGTTAGGAATTGAAAGAATTACTGCAATCAAAAAAGAAGTGTTAGAACTTGAAATTTTTATTGAAGTTTTAAAAAAATTTGCAGAATAAAGAAGCTTTATCAATTTTACACTGCAAATAACTTGCTCGTGCTGATAAAGCCCTCAGACAGTTTTATTTTACAGTAAGTTATTTGTGGTGTCAAGAAAACAGGAGGACATGATGCTAGAAATAAGAAAAATTGGAGAAGACTTTTACTTAGTTGGTGGAGAATATACTGCAAGCAGTTTTAATGAAGCTGTTGTAATAGCTTATAAAAATAAGAAGATAAAAGGATTTAAAGTTGGCTGTATGGAAATTAGCTTCTGGAAAAAATTGAAACATAAACTTAACTTTCCTTTTCTTCTATTAGAAGCTTGGATGTGATTTTATGGATATTTTAAAATTAGCATTAGCTGCTCTTTTAGCAGAAAGGAGTGTTGAAAATGAGGAAAGCTCAAAAGACTGTGAAAAGACAAATAAAGATAAATGAAAAGAAAGAAATTAAATTTATAGAAAAACCTACTGAAAGTGAGCTTGATGCTTTAAGTTTAAAGACACTTTTGCTTTCATTGGAAATTGTAATTGGTAATCATCAAAAGGTTTGGAAAAATGAAAAAGATGGTTATTTAAATACTTATTACAAGATATTACTAGGTAGATGTAAAAATCTAACATCTGATATTTATAACAAATGTTATGACGATGTTAAAGACCAAGACATAGAATATGAAGAAAATTTCTATACTAGAGAAGTTATGCAAGCTCATGTTAAAGATTGTGCAAACTCTATCTGGGAAAAGGCTCCAATGACTTTGGAAGATAAATTACAAAGGCTTCCAGCTGGATTTACAGATACAGTTCATTCTTGGAATAAGCTCATTAAAAATTTTAAATTAGATAGAGTTAAAAAATTAGTCAATGAACTTAATATTAAAGAAGAAGTTCAAGAACTAATAAAATCGTCTGAAAAATATTTAGATATGGTTGATAGAGAAATTATGAAAATTAAAACTGCTTAGGAGGATAAAATGAAAAAATTTAAAATGAAAGCTTGGTTAATGAAAGAAAAGAAAATGGTTGCTATTATTGGAATAGATTTCAACTACGAATACATAAGATATACAGAAGATGATAATTTATTTAATGAAAATTATAAAACAGCTGAATTTAAAAATATAGAGCTTTTACAATTTACAGGATTAAAAGACAATGGTGGTCAAGAGCTTTATGAAGCAGATGTAATTAAATTCAATGATGGTATAGATGATATTTATGGACTAATTTCTTATGATGATGAAGATGGTACTTATCGTGTTTCTTATGAAAATATTACAGAACACCTTTCAGAAAGAGAAGGAGACTTTGAAATTGTTGGCAACATTTTTGAAAATCCAGACTTACACGAACAACTAGGATACTAACAGTTTTATAAAAAAAACAGTTAAGGAGAGGAGCTGACTATAATAATGAAGATAATAAATGGAGATAGTTTAAAGGTTTTAAAAACATTAGATACAGAAAGCATAGATTGTATTATAACATCTCCTCCATACTGGCAACTTAGAGATTATAATATTTCTGACCAGATAGGATTAGAAGAAAATATTGAAGAATATATTGAAAAATTAATGCTTATAATGGATGAATTATATAGAGTTCTAAAAAAGTCAGGAACATTTTTTCTTAATATAGGTGATACTTATTCAAATGTTAATTCTAAATTTTCTAAAAGAAGCAATAAAAAAAGAGGCAAAGAAAATACATTTAAGGTTATTCCAAGAAAAACAAATATTCAAAGAAAATCAAAGATGATGATTCCTGAAAGGTTATGTATTAAGATGATTGACCAAGGATGGATTTTAAGAAATGAAATTATTTGGCATAAGCCAAATGTTCTCCCTGAGTCTTTGAACGATAGATTCACAAATGATTTTGAAAAAATATTTTTCTTTACAAAAAATCAAAAATACTATTTCAAAAAGCAGTATGAACCATATTCTGAAAAAACTTTAAATGGTTTCAAAGATGGAGTTATGCCTACAGGAAAGAAAAAAATGTTAGAAGCTGGAGAAAGTAAAACTGCTATGAAAAGAATAGATAAACCTTGGAAAACTATTTACAATGAGAATGGAAGAAATATGAGGACAGTTTGGAGCATTGCAACAAAAGGAATAAAAGAAGGACACTATGCTATTTTTCCAGAGGAATTAGTGAAAAGGTGTCTTTTAGCTGGATGTCCTATTGATGGTATAGTATTGGATCCATTTCTTGGTTCAGGAACTACATTAAAAGTTGCAAAAAGTTTAAATCTAAATGGAGTTGGAGTAGAACTTAAAAAGGAATACATTGAAATAGCTGTTTCTAGGATTGGAGAAGGTCTATTTAATAAGATAGAGGTGGATTATGAAAGTTTTAATGTCAATAAAGCCTAAATTTGTAGAAGAAATATTTTCAGAAACTAAGACTTTTGAACTTAGAAAAAAGATTTTTAAAAGTTCCATAAATGCTATTGTTATATATTCAAGTTCTCCAAAGAAAAAAGTTGTTGGAGAAATTATTATAGATAAAATAATTTCTTCTACTCCTAAACTTTTATGGAAATCTTATAAAAATAATTTAGGTATTTCAGAAAAAGAATATTTTAAATACTATAAAAATTCAAAAGTTGCTTATGCAATAAAAATAAAAAAGGTTATTAAGTATAAAAAAGAGCTAGAACTAAAAGATTTTGGAATAGAAAAAGCTCCACAATCTTATCAGTATATTAATTGAAAGGAGCAAACTATGGAAACAAATAAAATAATTAAAAATGAAGAAATAAATATAATAAAAAGAGCAGTAGTAGAGCAAATTGAAGAACTTTACAATAAATTAATTTTAAAGAAAAAGGCTTCATAAATGGAAAAAGTTGCCATTTATATTAGAGTATCAAAAAAAGAACAGACTAGAGATAAAGGGAGTGATAGCTCCCTTAATCTTCAATTAAAAAAATGTTTAGACTACTGCAAAGAAAAAGGTTATGAAGTCTTAAAAGTTTATCAAGATATTGAAAGTGGAAGAATAGATGACAGAAAAGAGTTTAATGAACTTTTTGAAGCTATTAGTAAGAAAATATATACTAAAATAGTTTTTTGGGAAATTTCAAGAATAGCAAGAAAAATTTCAACAGGAATGAAATTTTTTGAGGAGTTAGAATTATATAAAATTACTTTTGACAGTATTTCACAGCCATACTTAAAAGATTTTATGACGCTTTCTATATTCTTAGCCTGGGGTACTGAAGATTTAAAGCAAATGTCTTTAAGAATAAAAAGTAATTTGGAAGAAAAAACCAAAGCAGGATATTTTGTTCATGGAAGACCAGCAACAGGCTACATAAGAGGAGAAAATAAAATGATTATTCCTGATCCTCAAAAAGCACCTTATATTCTTAGTATTTTTGAAACATATGCTAAAAACTTTAACTTAACTGAAACAGCTAGAATATTCAATAAAACGAGAAAAGATATAGTTGAAATAATTGACAACAAAATTTATATTGGTTATGTTCCTTTTAGAAAATATATACAAGAACTAAATCAAAAAAAGAGAACTCAAGTAAATAAAAAAGATATAAAATGGTATAAAGGACTTCATGAGCCAATTGTTCCTCTTGAATTATTTGAATTTTGTCAATCTATCAGAGAGAAAAATATAAAATCAAGAGCTGCTTATGGAGATTATAAACCTCATTTACTTTTTTCATCTATGATTTATTGTGAATGTGGAGATAAAATGTATCAGCAAAAGAGAAATAGAACTTATAAAGATAATACTAACTATGTTTATTACTCTTATTCCTGTAAAAATAGGAAACATAAAAAATCCTTCTCAGCTAGAATTATGGATAAAACTATTAAAGAAATGATTCTAAATTCAAAAGAATTAGAAGATTTGAATAATTATAATTCTAATGATATTGAGAAAAGTGAAAAAAAATTATTAAAACTTGAAAATAATTTAAAATTACTAGAAAATGAAAGAGAAAGAATAATAAATTTATTTCAAAAAAGCTATATCAGTGAAGATGAATTGGAAAATAAATTTAAAGATCTTAATACTAGAATTCAAATTGCAAAAGAAAAAAAAATAGAATTTGAAAATACTTTGAATATTCCTAGAAATAATGACATTAAAGTATTAGAAAAATTAAAATTTATTATAGAAAATTATGATGAAGAAGATGTTATAGAAACAAGAAAAATTTTAAAAATGATAATAAAAGAAATTAGAGTAATTTCCTTTTACCCATTAAAAATTTCAATTTTATTCTATTAAAAAGCAACTTTTATAGAGTTGCTTTTTTTAATTAGTATGTTATACTTTTTAAAAAGAGGTGATGTAAATGGAAGATAAAATTCAAAAACTAGCTGATATTATAAAAAATTCTAAATATCTTGTTTTCTTCACAGGAGCAGGAGTTTCAACAGACAGTGGATTAAAAAGTTTCAGGGGGAAAGATGGTTTATATAGCACTTTATACAAAGGAAAATACAGACCAGAAGAAATATTAAGTTCAGACTTCTTTTATTCTCACAGAAATATTTTTATGGAGTATGTTGAAAATGAATTAAATATTAATGGAATAAAACCTAATAAGGGACATTTAGCTTTGGCTGAGTTAGAAAGAATTGGACTTTTAAAAGCTGTTATTACTCAAAATATAGATGATTTACATCAAATGGCAGGTAATAAAAATGTTTTAGAACTACATGGAAGTTTAAAAAGATGGTATTGTTTAGAGTGTGGAAAAACAGCTGACAATAATTTTTCTTGTGAATGTGGTGGTATAGTTAGACCTGATGTTACTTTATATGGTGAAAATTTAAACCAAGCTGTGGTTAATGAAGCTATTTATCAATTGGAACAAGCAGACACTTTAATCGTTGCAGGAACAAGTTTAACAGTGTATCCTGCTGCTTATTATTTAAGATATTTTAAAGGTAAAAATTTAGTTATTATTAACAATGAAAATACTCAATATGATAATGAGGCATCATTGGTTTTAAATACTAACTTTGCTGATACTATGGATAAAGTTATAAACATTATTAAAATGGGAGCTTAGGCTCTCTTTTTATTTTGGTAGTTTATAGAAGTAATTTCAGTAGTGATTGCAGCACTACCAAAAGTTTTTTCTTTTTCAATTTCAATATCTTTATAATCTTTTTTGGAATAATCTTCTTTTTTAAGTACTGATAATTGAGAAAAATCATTTATATCTAAAAAATTATTTTTAGTATTTTCTTCAACTTCATTTTCTGCCTCAATATATGGAGAAATAAAATCTTCATCATCTGTAAAAAAGTTTTCAATCTCTCCTTTTACTAAATCAAATATAGCATTCTGATTTGCAAATTTTACAACTTTTTTTGAGGGATGAACATTAACATCAATTTCACTTGGTTTAACTTCTAAAAATATCAAAGCTGTTGGATACTTACCTTTCATAAGTTTTGTATGGTAAGCGGCTATTACTGCTTCTTCAACTATTTTTGATTTTACAGAACGCCCATTGATAAAAACAAATATAGAATCTCTGTTTGCTTTAAATAAATTAGCATTTCCTAAATATCCTAGTGAAAACTTAGAAAAATTTTTTAAATAATTTTTTCCAAATATTTCAAGTATAGCATTTTCTATTCCATTTCCACTTGTTTTTATACTTTCTTTTCCTTCTATATTTAAAATAAATTTAACATTAGGATTAGCCAGTGCCTCTTTCAAAAATATATCCTTTATGTTCAAATATTCAGTGTTTTCTTTTCTTAAAAATTTTTTTCTTGCAGGTGTATTATAGAATAAATCTTTTATTTCTATTTGTGTCCCAACATTTCTTTGAATATCTTTTAGATTGGTAACCTTTCCACCTAAAACATTCATTTGAGTTCCATTTTTCATATCTTCTGTTCTTGATGATAAAATCATTTTAGAAACAGAAGCTATTGAAGATAATGCTTCACCTCTAAAACCATAAGTTCTAATATTAAATAAATCATCTTTTGTAAAAATTTTACTTGTAGCATGTCTTTCAACAGAAAGTAGTAAATCTTCTTTTGACATTCCACAACCACTATCACTTATGGAAATATCAAGCCCTCCATTCCAAACTTCTAATTTAATTTCTTTACTTCCTGCATCTAACGAATTTTCTATCAATTCCTTAATCATACTAGTAGGATTTTCTACAACTTCTCCAGCTGCTATTGCATTAGAAACACTTTCATCTAAAATTCTAATACGGTTCATCTTTACCTCCAGTACACAAAATATATTATTTTAAAGTATAACATTGTAAATAAAGATTTACAACTATATTTTTAAGAAAAAAAGACCATTGTAAAATTACAATAGTCTTTAAAATTTTTACTTAAAAATTATTTTCAATACTATTTTTCAATAACTCCATAATCTCCATCTTTTCTCTTATAAACTACTGCCATTTTTCCTGTCTCAGAGTTTGTAAAAGCAAAGAAAACTCTATTTAGATATTCAAGTTGTAAAATAGCTTCTGAAATTTCCATAGGTTTTAAAGGTAGATAAACTCTAACTAATTTTTTTTCATCAGAAAGTTTTTCTCCTGCTTCAACTATATAATCAAAACTATAAGATTTCTTTCTAGTATCATCTTGAACTTTTGCTCTACTTCTTTTTTCTTTATGTTTTTTTAATAGACTTTCCATAATATCAACAGCTTTATCTATTGAAGCATATAAATCTGATTCAGTTGCAGTAGCTTTCAATGTGCTTCCACTTAGATAAGCTAAAATTTCTGTAACATGTGCATTACCAGTTTTTAATTTAGAAGCAGCTAAAGTGGCATCTATTTTGATAATAGAGTCATTGAATTTTTCTACCTTTGAAATTTTTTCTTCTGCATATTTTCTAATAGCATCAGTTAAAGTAATTTTTCTTCCATGAATTGATAATTTCATACTACCACTTCCTTTAATCATTTTGGTACTTTTATTATACAATATTTTTTAGAAAAATGCTATATTTTACTTTATTTAGACAACCATTTTGCAATATCTTTTGCATGATAAGTAATTATTATATCAGCACCAGCTCTTTTTATTGCATACATATTTTCTATAACAATTCTTTCTTCATCTATCCAACCATTTTGAGCTGCAGCTTTTACCATAGAGTATTCTCCACTAACATTATATGCAACTATTGGTAAAGTTGTTATTTGAGATACTGATTTTATAACATCTAGATAGGCCAGTGCA
>ERZ772942.717-NODE-717-length-14199-cov-3.963306_pt1 | contig 14199 bp, 13 predicted proteins | sample MGYA00511135_ERZ772942 | MGnify/ENA primary metagenome ERZ772942 (study PRJEB29015, sample SAMEA2738099) | human oral metagenome | biome: human oral; feature: human-associated habitat; material: saliva | place: China | collected 2265 ... | reverse complement strand
CGGTGTCGTCCGTAGTGACATCAGGGTGCCCGAAGCGAAGCGAGGGCGGGTTCCCTGTAGGAACGAGGGCGTATACCGCTTTCCGCTTAACTCGTAGAGCTTAACTTGTAGAGCCAAACCCCCATGTGCAGGGCGTAAAATCGTGTATAACACGGCGGCACGTCGCGCGGTTTGTTCTGCCTAAAAACTGCTGCTGCCGCCTCCTGTTTTCGCACACTCACTCTAGGAGTTTTATGCTCACCGTCTCTACTGTGCCACTTGTTTTGTGTACGGCACTTGTTGCGTTGACTTTGTTGATTAGCGGTATTGCTAAAGCGAAGGACCCGCAGAGTACCGTGACTGGTATTCAGAATCTTGGTTTGGAGAAGATCGCGCCGACCCGTGCGGTGTCGCTGATTCTGCCGTGGTTTGAGATTGTTTTGGCGGCGGTGCTGTTGTTGTCGCCGGTGCGTTTGCCTGTTGTGATTGCCTCGGGTTTGGCGTTGATTCTGATGCTGTTCTATACGGTGGTGATTGCGCGCGCGTTGGCGACGGGTCGTACTGCGGGTTGTAATTGTTTCGGTTCTGAGTCGAATGCGCCGGTGAGCCGTTATACGCTGGTCCGTAATGTTGCGCTGCTGTTGGCGGCGGCTGGTGCGCATGCGAGCGCGTTGAAGGGCGGCACGGGTGTTGTGTCGACTCTGCTGGGTCTGGGTCATAGCGGCTGGACGTGGGTTTTTGGTGCGGCGCTGATTGCTGTGACGTTGGAGGCTGTTCGCCGCGGTGACGCTTTGGCGCAGCCGGAGCCGCAGGCTCAGGTGATTTTGCCGGAGCCGGTGTATGACGAGAACGGCGAGGAGCAGTATGTTCGTATGCCGATTCCGCATGCGGCGCTGTATCTGGAGAATGGTCGTCACACGAATTTGCGTGCGTTGGCTAAGAATCAGGCGCGTGTGCTGGTGTTTGTGTCGGCGACGTGTGTTGGTTGTGTGAAGTTTTTGAAGACGATGGCTTCGTGGCAGGAGCGTCTGCCGCAGGTGGCGTTGCATCCGGTGTATTCGAGTCTGGAGTCGTTGCAGACTTCGCGTAATGCGGGTACGTTGCCGGAGGGTTTGACTCCGCTGATTGACCGTGAGGCTGGTGCGCGCGCGAATTTTGGTAATGGTGTGCCGTTGGCTGTGGTTTTGGGGGCTGATGGTCTGCTTGCTGGCGGCCCGGTGGCTGGTAAGGAAGAGGTTGAGGGGCTGCTGACCAATATTGAGGAGCAGTTCGCTGAGGCTGCTCGTCTGGCTGAGGAGGAGCGTCAGGAGCAGATGCGTAAGGCGCTTGCTGAGGGTACGTCGAATACTGGCGGCGACCACCTCTAACCGCTCCCCTGTAGCTTCTCTGTAGCGCTTCTGCCTTTCGCGTTGCCCCGATAGCCCCGTCCGGCTCTTAGTCTGTCCTTACCGGTAGGTGCCGGGTGGGGCTATGCTAGAACGTAGCGCACACACCGCTTATATGCCGCGGTCACCGTGCCTGGTGGCGGCTGGCGCATCCTCAACCCTGTCTAAGGAGTTTTTATGGCAATGATGAGTTTCAACGCTCCGGCTGAGCGTGAGAAGTCGCTGTGGTTGGTCCGCAAGGAGAGTAACCCGAATCATTCTCAGTGGTACATTGACCGTTTTAAGGCGATGGAGGCTGAGGGTAACGATATGGCCGGTGAGTCTCGTCTGTTGGATGCTATGGCTTCTCGTGGCGCGAAGATTCTTGATGCGGGTTCGGGTCCCGGTCGTGTGGGTAAGCAGCTGCATGCGTTGGGTCACCGTGTGACGGGTGTGGATATTGATCCTGAGCTGATTGAGGAGGCGCGCCGCGTCTGCCCGGATGCTACGTGGATTACTGCCGACCTGGTGGATTTGCCGGAGGTGCTGGGCATTGAGGGTGACGCTACGGCGGAGAATGGTTTTGAGCTGCTGGTGTGTGCGGGTAATGTGATGGGTTTCTTGGCTCGTTCGACTCGTAAGCCGGTGGTTGAGAATTTCCGTCGCGTGTTGGCTCCTGGTGGCCGTGCGGTGGTTGGTTATGGTTCGGGTCCGGGCCGTGATTATGCGTTTGACCAGTTCCTCGCTGATGCCCGCGAGGTTGGCTTGAACGTGGATAACACGTACTCGTCGTGGCAGTTGCACCCGTTTGTGGAGGGTTCTTCGGAGTTTTTGGTGGCGGTTCTGTCGCGCCCGGCGAGCTAGGTTCGCTTCTCAAGCTCGCCCGCAATGCGTCTTGAGCTAGCCCGCAATGCGTCTTGAGCTAGCGCGTAATGCGTCTTGAGTTAGGCATGCAAAAGGCCCGGCGCCTGCCCCGTGTGGGGTGGGTGCCGGGCCTTTGCGCATTCGGAAGATGCGCATCCAGATGAAGCACCGATAAAGAGTGGGTGTTCTAGTGGATGAGGTAGATGGTGCGGGCGAGTTCTTCGGGCATGAAGGAGGCTGCGAAGAGGATTGCCACGATGATGACGGCGAGTGCGGTCATGAGGCTGGAGCGCCAGCCGGGGTGCAGTTCGTTGAAGGTGATGAGTCCCTTGTGTTCTTTGTCCATGTTGACCACGTTGATCTGCTTGTAGATGGTGGTCTGGGCGGAGAGCCTGGAGGAGACTTCTCGCATGGTTTTGCCGTCCCAGACACGACCGTCGATGCGCATGAGCTGTTTGCCGTCTTTGTCGACGGCCCACATGGCGGGGAAGCTGCGGTAGCGTAGGCGGCCGGCGACGGTTTTGAGTTTCTGGCCGTAGGCTTTTTTGGGGTAGAGCTTTTCGACGAAGATGGTGTGGTCGATGTTTTCCAGCGGTACGGCGAACCAGCCGAAGGTGCGTGCGCGGAGCACGTGGGTTTTGGTGATGACGATGATGGTGGGTTTGAGGACTGAGTAGAGGTTGACGCCTGCGATGGTGCCGATGAGCAGTACGAGGATGGTGTACGGCAGGGCGGGTCGCTTGTAGAGGATGAAGGCGAGCGCGGCGAGGAGCACGATGGTGCCGGGGAGTGCCGCTTCGATGCGCCTGCCGTAGGAGCGCATGCGGGGGTGGAATAGTTCATTGACTTCGCCGTATTTGGCGGGGACTTCGTGAGCGCGTTCTGCCATATACACAACTTTAGTGTGTGCGGTGCGTGAAACCTAGCGGACTACCTGCGTTACTCTGGTTCTATGCGTAATTTTTCTCCCGTGGAGCGGGTCCTGGCGATGTGGATGGTCGGTGTTGTGGTGGCGGTTTCTGTGGCTGCTGCGGCGCTGGTTATGACGAATAAGTTGGTGTATGGTCCGACGGGTCAGGTGCGGGAGTATTTTCATGCGTTGCGTACGGGTAATGGTTCGTATGCGCGTGGTTTGTTAGGTGCGCAGATTCCTGAGGGTGACGCGTCGCTGCTGGATGGGGATGCTTTGAGGCGTTCGGTGTCTTCGTTGGGTGAGGTGTCGTATGAGGTGCTGGAGACTAGCGCCGATGGTGAGCATGCGACGGTGCGTGCGTCCTATACGTTGGAGGGTTCGCGGCAGCATACGGATTTTCGTTTGCATCGTTCGGGTACGCATTGGGGCTTTTTTGATAAGTGGGCTATTGATGAGGCGTCTTTGCCGTCGGTGAAGGTCGATATTCAGGGTGTGGAGGCTGCAACGATTAATAACCGTAAGGTTGCGGTGGATCGTGGTTCTGCGTCGTTCCCGGTGTTTTACCCTGGCGTGTATGCGGTGTCGTATGATTCGACGGTTTATACGGCGCAGAAGGTGAATGAGGTGGTGACTGCGCAGGATGCGAATCATTCGGTGCGTATGGAGTTGAAGCCGAGTGATAATGCGTTGGCGTCGGTGAAGGAGCAGGTGCAGGATCATTTGAAGAAGTGCACGCAGCAGAGCACTCTTTATCCTGGTGGGTGCCCTTTTGAGTATGCGTTTACGGGTCGTGTGGATTCTGAGGTGAAGTGGTCTGTGGAGAAGGTTGCGGATCCGCAGGTGAGTGTGAGTTCGGCGGGTGTGTGGTCGTTGAAGCCGATGTCGGGTACGGCGAGGGTGTCGTTTACTCAGTTGGATTTGTATACGGGTGCGCGTTCGCAGGTGCAGAAGGAGATTCCGTTTACGTTGAAGGCGTCGGTGGAGGCGGATGCGAAGGCGGTCCGAGTCTCCTTCTAGGAACGAACAACGAGAGCCAGTATGCTCTGAACGCGACATCAGGGTGCCCGAGCGAAGCGAGGGCGGGTTCCCTGTAGGAGCGAGGATGACCCGACCCTTTCATTTACCTTTCTAAAAGATAACCCCAAATTTTATTTCATAAACATATTTCCAAAATAGACCTATGATTTTTCAGTAGATTTTTTCGTATCGTGAACCCAAAAAAATACAAAGATAGATATTGCAGTCATCAAAAGGGTCAATTTCATGTACCATAAAAATACAGAATATTCGAGGGAAGAAGAACCCAACCACAACAGGGGATTATCCGAAAGATTCTGCCTAATAGTTGCAATATCAGATGGACTAGCATCAAATAGTTTCTGCACCCTCATAAGAAGCGGATCGATGTAGCTTCCAGTCACCGCCTTTGCCACAGAGTTCAACATTGAACCGTTCAAGATAACATCGAAGAAAATCCATGAAGACGCAATGCATCCAGCAGGAAAAATTAATCCCATAATAGAATATTTAAAAAATTTCCTCATTTCAACAAAAATTTTAATAAAAACCACAAATGAATATAGAACACTAAAGGTGAAAGTAAAGAATGAAATATAATCGACCAGAGAGAATGATGCTTTATAGTTTTCCCCAGAGACAAATAGGGCAAATGAGACTATGCCACAAATTATGGCTCCAACCGTCGCATCTCCCAAGAATTTTATATACCTCTTTGCAATCCATTTCGCTGAATATCCAGGATAGTCGAAAACCCTTTTGAAAATCAGAGCAATAACATGAGCAAAAAATAAAATAAATATCAAATATATCATCGAAGGAAGGACACATACCTGAAAAATATATTCAATTAGTACGTAAATTCCTTCAAATTGTGAAAATTTTACATTCTGTGAAACTAGATTAAATGATTCGGAGGATTTTACCCAAAATAGCGATACCAATACAACTGTGGCAAAAATCGCACTAAAAAATGATATCCTGCTACCTCTGGAAATCCATGGAGAATTTCGAAATGTCTTATATACCCAGCTCTCTTCGTGTCCAGGCTGAGGTTCTTCAAAAGCCCTCCCAGCTCTCTTGGAATAATGCTTCCATGCACATTTCAACTCATTAAGATATTTATTCAGCAATGTACTCACCTATATCAGTAAAATCAGCAGACACTATTACTATAACTTCGCGAGTATGACCCGGCCCTTTCGCGTCCCACCATCCTCAAAGGACAAAGGGAACCGGTACTATCCGCAGCGGTATCAGGGCGGCACAACAGAAATAGGGTCAGTATTATCCGTAGCGACATCAGGGTGTCCGAGCGAAGCGAGGACGGGTGCCCCTGTAGGAGCGAGGATAATACTGACCCTTAATTCTTTTCTGTTATAGATCCCTAGTTGATACCGCGCAGGTCCAGGACGAGTTCGCTTTCGTCTGCCTCGTCACCGGTCACGATGACGGGAATACCCCAGTCCTGCTGGTAGAGGTGGCATGCTGCGTGTTCGGGGATGTCACCGTCGGGGGTGCCGTCGCAGGCGGCGGCACGAGCAGTAATGTGCAGGACTGCCTCGGTCACATCGGGGTTGAGCACGAGGGTTCGGGTCAGTCCGGTGGAGGTGCCGGCGCCTTCCAGGATGAAGTTCTCGGGGGTGGAAGAGATCTTCAGCTGGGTGGGGTCGCCCCAGCGGGTGTCGAGCTTCTGGCCGGTGGGCACGGTGAATCGTGAGGTGAATTCGAGGGTGCCGCCGGTGAGCTTGGTGGAGGGGCGTGCGGTGGTGATGGCGCCTTCGTCAACGTGCTGTGCCTTCGCGGGAATGGAGGCGCGCACGAGCTGGTGAGCGTTGGTTTCCACGATGATGAGGCGCGGGTCCTCGCCGGGTACCTCTTCGACGAGCAGGTCGGAGGGCTCGTCGAGGCCGCGTTCGAGGGTGCCGAGGGTGCCGGTGACCGGGTCCCAGCGGCGGATAGCGCCGTTGTAGGTGTCGGCGACGGCGATGGACCCGTCGGGCAGCTCGGTCAGGCCGAGGGGGTGCTGCATGCGGGCGGTTTCGGAGTCGCCGTCGACGAAGCCGAAGTCGAAGAGGCCCTTGCCGACCGCGGAGGTGACCTGTACGCCGTCTTCGGTGAAGGTGATGTGGCGCAGGCCGCTGGTTTCGGAGCATGCGACCCAGAGGCTGCCGTCGCGTGCTTCGATGATGCCGGAGGGCTGGGCGAACCATGCGTCGGCGGCGGGGCCGTCGGCGAGTCCTTCGACGCCGGAGCCTGCGAAGATGCTGACGGTGCCGTTGACGGGTTCGTAGCCGAAGAGCTGGTGGGTGCCTGCCATGGCGATGATGAACTGGCCGGCTTCGCGGGAGTAGACGGCGTCCCAGGGTGAGGAGAGCGCGATTTCGGTGGCGGGTACGCCGGCGGGGATGTGGTTGGGGTCGCCGGTGATGGCGTTGTCGCCGTCGATGACGCGCTGCACGCCGTTGCCTGCGAGGGTGCGTACTTCGCCGGTGCTCAGGTTGAGAGAGCGCAGGCGGTGGTTGACGGTGTCGGCTACCAGCACGTCGTAGCCGAGCTGTTCGCGCAGGTTTTCGGGTACGAGGGCGAGGCCGGCGGGTTCGTTGAAGCGTGCTTCGGTGCCGGTGCCGTCGACGTGGCCCTTGACGGGGTGGTTGACGGGGTCGTCGCCGCCACCGTAGGCGTTGATGACGGTGTTGAGGTCGGCGGCTACCTGCAGGATGCGGTGGCGTGCGCTATCGGCGACGAGGTAGGTGCGCTCGCGGTTGCCGAAGAGGTTTGCGGGGCCGAATTCGGCGGGCAGTTCGATGGCTTTGCCGGGGAAGGCGTAGGTGCCTGCTGCTTTGGGGCGGGGCACGTAGGGGCCGTCGCCGCGGTGCAGGGTGCCTTTCGCTTCGTGTTCTGCGACGAGTTCGCGTACGAGGGAGGTGAGGCCCTGTACGTGACCTTCGCCGGAGAGGTGTGCGACGATGTAGCCTTCGGGGTCGACGACGACGAGGGTGGGCCATGCGCGGGCGGTGTATGCCTGCCAGGTGGTCAGTTCGGGGTCGTCGAGTACGGGGTGGGTGATGTGGTAGCGGTCGACGGCTGCGGCGAGCGCTACGGGGTCTGCTTCGTGTTCGAATTTGGGGCTGTGGACGCCGACGGTGACGAGTACGTCGGAGAATTCTTCTTCGAGGGGGCGTAGTTCGTCGAGGACGTGCAGGCAGTTGATGCAGCAGAGGGTCCAGAAGTCGAGAATAACGATTTTGCCGCGAAGATTCTGCAGGGTGAGGTTTTTGTCGCCGGTGTTGAGCCAGGCTCGGCCTTCGAGTTCGCTGGCGCGCACGCGTACGCTGCGGGTGGTGTTCTCGCTCATGGTTTTCTCTCCTGTTGGGTGCGCCGTGTGTGGGCGCGTTGGTTTGCTGTCCCCATTATGCCAGCGTGGTTGAGGTGGTTCGCCGGGAGTTGAGCTTTGTGACTTGGGGGCTTAACGACCCGTCATATTAAGTCATATTCCCTGTTGTTGAGAGTTGTGCGGCTCTTCAGACACTCGGTCTCGAGTTCTCAAGCGACCACGTGTAGCTTGTCCCAAAGGAGTAACCCCGTCTCAGGTAGAGACGCGCAGGCAGATATTAAAAATCGGTCCGTGCACATCCAAAACGGATGCGCACGGACCGAGGTGCCGCGATATGTGAGGCTTCTTATGGATTTTAGTTCGTGACCGAGCTGATCTTCGTCGGCTTCACAGGTTCCTTGGGGACGCCCACGCCGCCTTCCACGGGGGCGGGAAGCTTGGGGGTTTCCAGGGTGTTAATGAGGTCCTTGGGCACATCGCCCTGGTGGTAGTAAATATAGACGGTACCGCTCCCCTTGACCTCGATGCGTTCGCCGTCAGGCTTAATCCTGACCCAGGAACCGTCGGGGTTCACTAGCTCCGCCTCGCCGTTGGCCCTTGCACGGCTCCAGCTACCGTCGTCCTTGATGCGGATGACGTACTCGTTGTCCTTCCCCGCAACCAAAGTGACCTTGTTCCTTTCTGAGGTGTAGGTCTTACCATCGGCGTTTTCACCCTTCACGATGCCGGTGCGGGCCCTCTCAGCGGCGGCGACTGAACGGGCGTACGCTTTGTAGAGATCCATGGCGATCTTCCGCGACTCGGCAGCCCTGTCCACATCCGTTGTTGAGTCGCTGCTAGCAGTCTCCCGGGCAGAGGCGCTCGAAGAGGGCTTAGAAGAGCTCTCGCTACTTGCGGAGGGGGATTCGCTGGCAGATTGTGAGTCCTCTGCGGAGGGCGAGGCAGAGGGTGAGGCGGAGGCGCTTGCAGATGCGGAATCACGGGAGGCTACGGGGGCCTTCACCGCGGGGGCGCAGGCGGCCAGGCCGAGCAGGCTTGCCAGGCTCAGAGACAATACAGCAATAGACTTCTTCACGGAGACATTCTCTTTCCGTCAAGCGTCGTAACCCGGTCACGACGCCGTGTATGGGTGTAGCTGACGTGCCCTGTCTGGGGCACGGCATCATCCTAGCACCGTTCCCTGGGAAAAGTCTGGGCTCCGGCGGCGCTCTCTACACCCGAAATACCGGGGAAAAATACCGGAAGCCGAGAGCGCGTACGAGAACGCCCCGCACGCATCCACGGGGATACGTGCGGGGCGAACGGGTCTAGTCAGTCGCCGGTTATGGCGATGGGTGCTGCTAGTTCTTTGCCACGCTGCTCGGCGTGACGGGGGTCTTCGGAGCGGGGAGATCTCCCACCGGAGCCGGGGTCTTGGGCACCTCCAGGGACTGGTAGTCAGTCGAAACCTCGAAGGTCTTGATATTCACGATGGAAGTTGCGCCGTTCTCATCAACATGAGCCACTTCACCGTTGGTCTTGAAGAGGGCCCAGGAGCCCTTCGCATCCACGGTGACGGCCTCGCCCTCGGGAGTCACGCGTAGCCAGCTGCCGTCGTTCTGAACGGCGATGTAGTTACCGTTCTTGGCCTCGACAATAGCGATGCTTCCGTCAGAGGCGGTGTACACGTTGCCATCGGCGTTCGTAGTCTTCTTGGCGCTCGGGTCCTTCTTCGCCTCTTCGACAGCCTCCTTGTAGGTCTCGTAGACCTTCGGGCCGTAGCTACTATCGCTGGAGCCATTGGGCAGGGCGGGATTAGCCGACGAACCGCTCGCCTGGGTCTCGGATCCCTTGGTGGAGGACTTGGCGGAGGAGCTCGAAGTCGACTCAGCCTTAGCGGAGGAAGAGCTAGAGGAGCTAGTGGATTCGGAGGAGGCGCTGGAGGAGCTCGAGCTATTCGCGCTTGCAGAGGCGGTAGCGGAGGCAGAAGCGCTGGAGGATGCGCTCTGGCTGCTATCCGGGCTCTTCGGGGAGGACCCACAGGCGGCCAGGCCGAGCAGGCCTGCTAGGCTCAGAGACAGTACAGCAATAGACTTCTTCACGGCGGATTTCTCTTTCCGTCATGCGTCGCGACATCATCACGACGCTATGTATAAATGTGGTTGGTGACACCCGTTTTTGGGCGCGTCCATATATTAGCACCGTTACCTGGGAAGATTCTGACCCTCATTCTTCCCTTGAACGTAGAAATACCCCGAACGCATCACGTTCGGATACGCGCGGGGTATCGGATCCCAGATTCGGGAAGCTATTTCTGTTTACTTCTTCATGGAGTCTACGACCTCGGAGAACTTACCGATTTTAGTTGCCTTGACGGGAGTTACAGGGGTGCCGTTGAAGCCATCGATACGGCCGGGGGTCTTCGGGGTCTTGATGGCTGACACGTCGGTGCCTTCTTCGAGGGTCTTGGTGTCCATGATGGCGCCGGTGCCGTCCGCCTTAACGACGGTGTAAAGGTTATCCTTTGAGTTGGTCGCAACCCAAGAACCATCCTTGTCCACGAAAACGGTGACTCCATCGGAGCTCATGCTGGTCCACTCGCCGTCGCTCTTGATGCCGATAACGGTGCCGTCCTTGCCTTCGACGTAGGCAACCTCATCGTTGTAGTATGCGGTTCCGTCGCTGCTTTCGGTCTTCTTCACTCCAGGCTTCTCCTGGAATTTCTTCACAAATTCCTTAGCAGCACTGTAGCTTGTCTCGTCCGACTGTTGGGAGTCATCCCCTGCGCCCTTAGATGCTTCCGTGGCGCCGGAGGAATCTGCCGAGGAAGTCTGGGTGCTCTTAGCTGCAGCCTTGGTGGTTTCCGCCGCCGAGGGGCTGGGGGACTGGGCGGCCGCCGAGGGGCTTGCAGAGGCGGTCGCGGATGCAGATGCCGACGCACTTGCGGAACCGCTGGGGGCGGACACTTTGTAACCGCCGCAGGCCACGAGGCCGAGGGCGCCAGCAATGGTCAGGGACAGAACAGCAATGGACTTCTTCATCGTAGTTTCTCTTTTCTGTATGCGCCGCTCTGCAACGGCGCAGTGCGTAGCGTGGCTGTGGTGTACACCAGCGTATCCGGGATACGTCCTCATGCTAACACCGAGACCTGAAAACTCACTGAGATACTGCGCTTCGGATGGCGTTCCCCACTCGCACGGGCCCGCTGAGGGCATCCGGAAAATACGAAAATACCCCGTGCACATCGTCTTGGATGCGCACGGGGCGCTGGTGTCCCTGTTCTGTTGGGCTGTTCGGCCCGGGGGCAGGAGCTAGTTTTTACTTGGCGCCTGCAACCTCGGAGAGGTCACCAATCTTGGTGGGCTTGACCGGGGTCTTAGCGGTGCCGCTGAAACCGTCGATGCGGCCGGGTGCCTTCGGGGTCTCGATGCTGGAGACGTCGGTCGCCTTCTCGAAGGTCTTGGTGTTCAGCACGGATGCGGTGCCGTCTGCCTTGACGACGGTGTAGAGGTTGTCCTTGGGGTTGGTCTTGATCCAGGAGCCGTCCTCGCTCACGACGATGGTCGTACCGTTGGAGTCGATGCTGGTCCATACACCGTTATTCTGGATGCTGACGATAGCACCGTCCTTGGATTCGAATGCAGCGAATTTATCGGTGTAGTAGACGGTGCCGTCGCTGGTCTGAACCTTCTTCACGTCGGACTCGTCCTTGAGCTGCTCCAGGGCTTTCTTGCTGGCAGTGTAGCCTGCGGAGGTTGCCTGCTCGGCGGATTCCTGGCCCTTCTTGAGTGCTTCGGTTGCTTCGCTGGGCAGACCGCTGGGGGCGCTGATGGTGCCCTGGGTGGTCTTGGTTTCTGCCTTGGTGGTTTCAGTTGCTGCGGAGGTGGTGCTCTTGCTGGTTGCTGCTGCGGAGGTGCTTGCGGGTGCCGAGGCAGTTGCGGAAGCGGTTGCAGAAGCAGACGCGCTTGCCGATGCGGAGGGGCTGGAGGTGGATCCGCCGGAGTTGCCGCCGCAGGCTGCGAGGCCGAGGGCGCCAGCAATGGTCAGGGACAGAACAGCAATAGACTTCTTCACTGTAGTTTCTCTTTTCTGTATGCGCCGCTCTGCAACGGCGCAGTGCGTAGTGTGGTTGACCTGTACTCCGGTATGCCCGGTGTACGCCTTCATGCTAGCACCGCGACCTGGAAGCTCCCTGAGATGGTGTGCCGTTTCTCATCCCCCGCTACTTTCATGGGTCTTCTCAGTGCAGCTTGGAAGACGCAAAACGCCCCGCACGCATCACGTATAGATGCGCACGGGGCGTCTTCATAAGTCACGGACTGTTACGCTCTGGGAGCGTCACTATCCGTTGTTAGTTCTTGACAGCTTACTTGGGCTGTGCGGGCTTGACGGGGGTGACCTTAGCCTGTGCGGGCTTTGCGGGAACCTTCGGAGCCTTCAGATCTGCCTTCTCGCCGCCAACGATGGAGGTTACTTCACCGGAAGCGTCCACGGTTGCCTGCAGGCCGCTGTTAGCCTGGATGCTCCAGGAGCCGTCAGCCTTGACTGCAACCTGGCCGTTTGCGTCCTGGCGGCTCCAGGAGCCGTCAGCCTGTACAGCTACCTGACCTTCGTCACCCTGAATGGACCAGCCGCCGTCCTCGGAAACGATAACGTCGCCCTCAACGGTGGAGGAGGAGTTACCCTCGGAGTTCTTGGACTCAGCCTTGGTGCCCTTTTCGTCGGACTCTACCTTGGAGGAGTTACCCTCGGAGTCCTTAGCGTCTACGGATGCCTTGCCGTCTGCGCCGACCTTCACGTCTGCGGAGTTGCCTTCGCCGTCGTTAGCCTTGACGGTGACGTTGCCGTCCTTGTCAACCTTCACGTCTGCAGTAGCGGAAGCGGAAGCTGCCGAGGTGGTTGCCGCAGAGGATGCCTTAGCCGATGCGCTTGCGGACGCAGTTGCCGAAGCGGATGCGGATGCAGTCGCGGTAGTGGTGGTGGAAGAGGACTGGGAGCCGCATGCGCTCAGGCCCAGTGCGCCTGCGAAAGCGATAGACAGAACAGCGGTGGTCTTCTTCATTGCGGGGGCGATTGCCATTGTTTCTCCTTGTGGTTGTTAGTATGGTGCGGCTAGTTGGCGACGTATTCGCGTCGTGCGCAGGATCCTTGTGGGATTCCATAACGATTATCGGTGTAACCAACCGCGTTAATTCTATCGAGTTTGGGTGTGATTATCCGGGCGCGTGGGCGTTTATCCGCATTCTAGCGAGTGGGATAGCCCATGTTTTCGCCCGGCTCGTCAGCCAGCTTCTTAGCGGCGGGGAGTGACGGGCTTGACGGGGTCAGCGCCAGCACCGGCGGGCTTGACGGGTACGGCAGGTACCTGGAAGTCACCATGACCGGTCCGCTCCCAGGAGCCGTCAGCCTTCACTTCGACAACACCGGAGGTTCCGACGAGCTCCCAGGAGCCGTCTGCATTCACCTCTACATTGCCGCTGGGACCGACGCGTTCCCAAGAGCCGTCAGCTTCCACATCAACGATGTCACCGTTGGGGGTGTGGTAGGACCAGCCGCCGTCAGCGTCGAGCTGGATCATGGTGTAGCCGTTGGCGGCGCTGACGGTGACGCTACCGGAGGTGCCGTTCGAGTTGTTCTTGGAGGCGGCACTCTCCCCTGCCTTCTCGTCGACCTTTGCGGAGGAGCCGGAGGTGTTGGATTCCGAGCCGTTAGCTGCCGAGCCGCCGTTGACGGTTGCGTTGCCGCTAGCGTCTGCGGTGACGCCGGTACCGTTGGCGCCGTTGACGGTCACGCCGTCTTCGGTGACGGTGACGGTGCCCTGGGAGCTGCTTGCGGTGGCGCTCGGGGAGGCTGCGTCGCTTGCCTTGACGGTGACCTTACCGTTGCCTGCGTTGACTGCTGCGTCTGCGGTGGAGGATGCCTTAGCGGTTGCGGTGGCGGTGGGTGCCGGGTTGGAGGTGTTCTGTGCACCGCAGGCGCTCAGGCCCAGTGCTGCGATTGCCGCGATGGACAGTGCGACTGCGCCGGTGCGGAGGCGGTGGTTGGTGGACGGTGCGGAAGTACGCTGAGCATGGCGTGCCATGAGGGCTTCTCCTTGTGAGTCCCGGAGGGTCGGTCGTCCGGGGTTTGTATGGTTGATTTTCCGGATGGGATGGGGCCGTTGTGTATGGTGTGTGGCTTTTCCTTCGCCGGTGATTCCAGCTTAGGGTGTGAGTCTAAGATTGAGCTTTAGTTTGCTGTGTTTAAGCTGTGCCTGGACGGTGATGTATAAGTATTTTTCACAGCGGGGTTTCATGCTCGCGGTTTTTCGCTCAGCTTATGCATAGCTTTCTGCTCATATGCATAAATTTTCTTTATTCTTCTACGGCACATCATAGCCTCCCCTATGAAACAGGGCTATTTTCTGTGTTTTATAGCTCGAGTTGAAGGTTAGGGTCCCGAAGACCCACCTTGCATACTCTCCTCACTACGTGCACCGCCCCAGCCCCCGCCTCGCTATCTTCCCCGCCACGTACAGCCTTAGACCCACGTACAGCCTTAGACCAAGGGATAAGCATTCGAACATAATAAAAGACCCCCACCGTAAAGGTGAGGGTCTTTTATCAGATTCAAAGTCTCAAGAATTACTTCTTCTTAGCGACTGCTGCCTTCAGCTTGGAGCCTGCGGTCAGCTTCACGCCGTGACCGGCGGGAATCTGAATGGTTTCGCCGGTCTGCGGGTTACGGCCGGTACGAGCTGCACGGTC
>ERZ772942.715-NODE-715-length-14288-cov-4.040399_pt1 | contig 14288 bp, 14 predicted proteins | sample MGYA00511135_ERZ772942 | MGnify/ENA primary metagenome ERZ772942 (study PRJEB29015, sample SAMEA2738099) | human oral metagenome | biome: human oral; feature: human-associated habitat; material: saliva | place: China | collected 2265 ... | reverse complement strand
CGTGCGGCCAGCAGGCAAATAACGAGGCGGCAGCCACCGCCTCTGCTACCCCGACTGAAACGACCGCGGTTTCTGCAGCGGCGTCTGACGCCGCTTCTGCTTCCACTACTCCTAGCCCGGTCATTACCCGCGGCTACTCTGGCGGATCAAAGGCGCCTGATGGGGAATACCGCAAAGCCGACGGCAAAGGCCCTGCTCAGAACGTCCCCAAGCCTCGCAATGAGCCTGCACAGTATCCCGAAACTGAAGAAGGCCTCAATCATATGATGGAGGACTGGGTTGTTGCCCATAACTACGCAATTCAGACTGGTGACTGCTCCTATGCATTCAAGTATGTAACAGAAGATACTGAAGAATATGGGTTCTACAAATATATTGAAATGCTTTACAAAAATGGCGGATGGGCTGTGGATTCCCTAGATTCATATCAGAGTGAAAGCGCCCTATTTTATGATGAATCTAAGAAAATCTATCGCATGAAAGTCCGCAGAATTTGGTCAACTGAAATATACATTGAATCAAATGGAGATATAACAAGAAAGGCAAATACGGATACAAGTGACGACACTTTCTACTTCCTTTACACCTATTCTAATGGTTATTGGAAAATAATCGACAGCAAATACGAGAGCGAACTTTAGAGGCTAATTGAAACATGAAGAACATTAGCAAAATCTCTACGCTTTTTATACTTTCAACATTAATTGCCTCCACCTTAAATATCCCCCCAGCATTAAGCAGTGAGTGCACCACGGGAGATTCAAATGGACATTGCGTTAAAGTCTCCAAAGATAAGCAAGTTCCGGGCTCAAGTCGCAAAGGAAACAAATCCGAGAATAATACGCAAGACTTAGTAAAAGCTAATTCAACTCCATCAGGATCAGTGATTTCTCCAGAAGAGGCAGTCCAAAAATGGAATGAAGAACATCCACCACAACTCGATGGAGCAAAGCAACAGTACCTTGCAAGTAGTGCCGAAGCTCGAAAAGCTGGAGATGCAGAATGCTACACGAAAGTAGACCGACGTCCTGGTCACTACGTTATAGGATCTCTGCCTCTGGGAGATGAAGCTAACAGAATACCCAACCACGTTGGCGGCCGCTACTGCGTACCCAATGACGCTAAAACCCTCACCTCGAATGACCCCGCGCAGCCTAAGGGTCCTTCTCCTGAAGAAATGCTCCAAGAGATTGAGGACCAATTCGCTAAAACCGATATCCAGGCCCCTGTGTTGAAGCAGTCCTACAACCTCGGCTCCGGCCTGAGCGAAGACAACCCCAACGTCTACAAGGGCGACCAGATTAACTTCTACGTCGACGCACCCATCGCACGTTGGGAAGGCGACCTCATGATTGGTCACGTAGAGATGGAGTCCTACCCCACCCAGATGACCATTCAGTATGGCAACGGTGACGAGGGCAGCTTCTACACCATGGGCAAGCCTGTCAGCAGGGCACGTGGCAAAGAGTCGCGCAAGACCGCAACCAGTTATGCGTATCAGCGTTCGGGCAACTTCCACGCCTACGCGACGGTGTCTTACTCTGGTCGTTTCCGTGTGAACGGCGGTGACTGGCAGGCTCTGAATGTCGTGTTGACGAAGGATACTGCTGAACCGCTACTGATTCGTGTGTGGTGGGTTGATGTTGGTCGTGTGGCAGGTGACTGCAGCTACGACGACACTCGTTGGGGCTGTAAGAACGACCCCACCATGGGCAAGAAGGATAATCCGAACCCGCGTCTGCGTAAGGCCGATATTCGTACCGGTCAGCGTTGGCACCTGAATGATAACGGTGATGGGGATACGGAGTATTCGCTGCACCGCGACTGGCCCGACATGTAAGACCGTTCCCCCGCTGTGGGTCTTACACTGAGAAGCCACATGTTCGCCGAGAAGCCACGATAATGGTGGCTTTTCGAAACACATGTGGCTTCTCAGCTATCGGGTTATTCCCTTCGGCTGGTTAGTCTTCCGGTTTCTAACCAGCCACCTCTATTCACACTTCACACCGATATAAGGAATACACTTCCATGACTTCCATTATTTTGACCCGCCGCGCAATTCTGAGTGGCGGCGCAATGCTGGGTATGAGTGCCCTGCTTGCGGCGTGTGGCCAGCAGGCTAATAACGAAGCGGGTGACTCGGCATCATCAACCGCAGTTCCGAGCGAGACCGCTTCGGCGTCTGCCGCAGCATCTGAGTCTGCATCCGCTTCGGCTTCAACCACCCCGAAGCCTGTTGTGACTCGTGGATATTCGGGCAATTCTAAAGCCCCGGATGGCGAGTATCGCAAGGCAGACGGATATGGTCCTGCGCAGAATGTTCCTCTTCCGAAGACAGAGCCGCAACAGTACCCCGAGACTGAACAAGGCCTCTACCGCATGATGAAGGATTGGCTTGTCTCCCATAACTATGCCATCCAGACCGGTGACTGCTCCTACGCTTTCAAATACGTTACGGACGAATCCGAAGAATACGGGTTCTACCAGTTCATTGAGGATCTTTACCAGAATGGTGGATGGACCGTTGACGGGCTGGACAGCTACCAGCCCCAAGGCCCGCTCATCTACGATGAGGCGAAGAAAAAGTACCGTATGCTGCATCGCAGATTCTGGAGCTCTGTCCTGTATGTGGAGTCTAATGGTCACCTTGATATGCAGGCTAATACTGACACCAGCGACGATACTTTCTACTTCCTTTTCACCTACTCTGACGGCTATTGGAAAATTGCCGGCAGTAAAACGGAAGAGGAATTGCAAAACGAGAAATAGCCTTTTCCTTTAATTCACACTTCACACCGATACGAGGAGCATCCTCTATGACTTCCACCATTTTTACCCGCCGCGCGATGCTGAGCGGCGGCACGCTCCTGGGCATTGGTGCACTGCTTGCGGCGTGCGGCCAGCAGGCTAATAACGAGGCGGGTGCCTCGGCATCATCGATCGCAGCAACGCCGAGCGAAACCACTTCGGCATCTGCAGCAGCTTCTGAATCACCTTCGGCGAGCGCTACCCCATCTACTGTCCGCGGCTACTCGGGCGGGTCCAAAGCCCCCGATGGTGAGTACCGTAAGGCAGACAAATACGGCAACGCGCAAAACGTGCCGAAACCCACTCTCCCTGAAGAAGGCTACAACGAAAAATCTGCAGAAGGCCTACGCAAAACATTTGATGCCTGGGTTCAGTGGGGAAACTACGGTATCCAAACTGGTGACTATGCAAAGGCACAAGAATTCATCTCGCCCAATTTCAGCTCCGAATTAGAAGCCTACGAAAGCGTCGAAAAACTATACAGGCGCGGCGGATGGGTTATCGACGGCATCGAAAAATATACAGCTGATGGGTCTCCCTGGTCCGAAGACGGCGAAACATATTTCTGGAAAATGTATCGTAACTGGAATCAGGAAATCCACGTTGAACCAAACGGTAAATGGGCTGCATGGGATAACGATGATAAAACTAACGATACTTTCAAAGTCAAGATGAAACATGACGGCCAAAAGTGGTCAATTCTAGACTTCGAAGAATTCAACGTCTAAGCAGCATTCACCTTTTACACACCACACCAATATAAGGAATCTACTTCCATGAATTCTGTTTTTCTTACCCACCGAGCGATGCTGAGCGGCGGCGTGCTTGTGGGCATTGGCGCTCTGCTTGCGGCGTGTGGCCAGCAGGCAAATAACGAGGCGGCAGCCACCGCCTCCGCCGCACCGGGTGAGACGACCTCGGCTTCTGCCACGGCTTCTGGATCTCCCTCGGCGAGTGCCACCCCGAGCCCGGTCATTACCCGCGGCTATTCCAGCGGTTCGAAGGTACCCGACGGCGAATACCGTGAAGCTGATGAATACGGTATGGCTCAGAACGTCCCTCTCCCCAAGGCTAAGCCGCAACAGTACCCTGAAACCTTTGCTGGTCTTCGTGAGATGATGATCGATTGGGTCAGAGCCCGTAACTACGGTATTCAGACCGGTGACATGCAGTATGTATGGCCCTATATGCTGGATACTACGAGAAGGATATTAAGTTCCTCAAGGATATCGAAGGCCTTTATCAGCGCAGAGGGTGAGGTGGTGCGCTCCCCGGACTGGGTCTGTATTCCTACTTTCTAGTTTACCAAATAAGACTATAATAAGGAGTATCTATTTTCGGAGGTTTTCATGTCATTTCTATCAAAAAATTGGGCAGGACTGTCAGTCTGCCTGATCATTTCTATCATCTCTTGGGTTTTAGGAGGATTCCTGCCTGTTGTGGGAGCACCTGTTTTCGCCATTTTTATCGGAATGATTCTCCATCCCTTTCTCACTTCCTATAAACAACTGGATGCCGGCTTGACTTATAGCTCCAAAAAATTGCTTCAGTATGCTGTTATCTTGCTTGGATTTGGACTCAATATCTCTCAAGTTTTCGCAGTTGGAAAATCTTCCCTTCCTGTCATACTTTCGACCATTTCTATCGCTTTAATTATTGCTTTCTTTTTCCAACGCTTTTTTAACCTTGATACAAAGCTAGCTACCTTGATTGGAGTTGGATCTTCTATCTGTGGCGGTTCTGCCATTGCAGCGACTGCTCCTGTTATTCACGCCAAGGAAAAAGAAGTAGCCCAAGCCATTTCTGTTATCTTTTTCTTCAATGTCTTGGCAGCTCTTATCTTTCCAACTCTAGGTTCTTGGCTCCATCTTTCCAACGAAGGTTTTGCTCTCTTTGCGGGTACTGCGGTCAACGATACTTCCTCTGTAACAGCCACAGCTAGCGCTTGGGATAGTCTTTACAATAGCAACACTCTTGAATCTGCCACTATTGTCAAACTGACACGCACCCTGGCTATTATCCCTATCACTCTCTTCCTCTCCTATTGGCAAAGCCGTCAACAAGGCAACAACCAAGGGGTAAAGCTTAAAAAAGTCTTCCCCGTTTTCATCCTCTACTTTATCCTAGCTTCTCTGCTAACTACTCTTCTCACATCTTTCGGTGTCAGCAATAGCTTCTTTTCACCTCTCAAACAACTCTCCAAATTCCTCATCATCATGGCTATGAGTGCTATTGGTCTCAAAACCAACCTCATTGCTATGATCAAATCCAGTGGAAAATCCATTCTTCTTGGAGCCCTTTGCTGGATTGCTATCATCCTGACTAGTCTTGGCATGCAATTACTCATCGGTATTTACTAAGAAAAAAGGGAGTCTAAAGGCTACCTCAGAACGTAGACAAATCAGATGGATTTTGGACTGTCGTTGGCTCGCTTTCTCAAGAGCAACTGAAGGAAAAAGGGCTACTGAAATAACCCCATAACCGTTGAGAAGCCACATGTGGCTTCTCGGCGCATAGGTAACGGCGCATGGTGACTTCCGTAAAATGGTGTCTATGGCTAAGAAAACTAAAGGTAAGAAGAGCGGCGCAGCAACCGCCGCCGTGGCACTGCTGACCGAGACGAACACCCCCTTCCAGATGCGCGAATACGAGCACGTTGAGGGCGTCACCTCCTTCGGTGAAGAGGCCGCGAAGAACCTCGGAGCCTCCGAGGAGCAGGTGTTCAAGACCCTGCTGATTGTGCACGAGAAGGATTTCGCGGTCGCAATCGTGCCGGTGTCTGGCAAGCTGAACATTAAGGCCGCCGCCGCTGCGCTGGGTTGGAAGAACGCCTCCATGTGCGACCCGAAGGTCGCTGAGCGCCGCACCGGCTACGTGGTGGGCGGTATTTCTCCGCTGGGTCAGAAGACCCCCTCCCCCACCCTGCTCGATGAGTCTGCGCAGCTTTTTGACACGATCATGGTCTCTGGCGGTAAGCGCGGCCTGGATGTTGAGCTCGCCCCGGACGACCTGCTGAAGCTCACCAACGGCAAGTACGCTGATATCCGCGCTTAGTCCGCGCTCAGCGGGAATAATCCGCCCGGCCGCGGCGTTACATATATCGTAAGAGCCTGGGCATGAGAGCAAACTGAAGGAGTCATGATGGGCAATTCGCTACCCGGCGTGGGTGCTATCGCCAAGAACTGGCGTGAAGTTCTCAAACCTGAAGAGTACGCTGTTCTGCGTGAGGGCGGCACCGAGCGCGCGTTCACGGGCGAGTATTGGAACACCCACACGGAGGGTGTGTATTCTTGCCGTGCCTGCGGTACGGAGCTGTTCCGTTCCGATCAGAAGTTCGATTCGCATTGTGGTTGGCCGTCGTTTTTCGCGCCGCTGGCTGAGGACCGTGTGCGTTACCTGGAGGATACGACGTTCGGTATGCGCCGTGTGGAGGTGCGTTGCGCCGCCTGCGATTCGCATCTGGGTCACGTGTTTGAGGGTGAGGGTTACCCAACTCCCACGGATTTGCGGTATTGCATTAATTCGGTGTGTCTGACGCTGACCCCCGCTAGTGAAGCACAGCCTGGCGATACCCCGGTTGACGAGGCGGAATCCGCCGAATAGACCCCGGCAATGACCCCGGCGGGCACGCCGGTGAACCCCTTATTGTGAGTCTCTCTAAATTCGAGGCTTTAAGCTCGGGCGGGTAGAATGGCGTAGTGCCTTCGCGGGCACGCCACCCCGCCCGGGCTCGTGTTTGTTCGGGCGTACGCATACCCGGGCATCTGGCGCATCGTATGGGCGCGTCGAACCAGACAGAGGAAAAGGATTGAGCGCATGAGTACCGCAGCTGAACAGAATGCCGCAGGCACCCCTCAGCTGACCCTTAACGGTATCGAAGTTCCGGACGTTGTTCCTCTGGAGGCCCCTTCCTCACCGATTCCGACTCTCATCACCACTGAGAGCGGTCTGCGTCGTGCCGCTGAGCAGTTGGCGGCGGCGTCCGGCCCGGTGGCTGTTGATACGGAGCGTGCTCAGGGCATCCGCTACGGTTCGCGTGCCTTTTTGGTGCAGCTTAAGCGTGAAGATCAGCTGTACCTGATTGACCCTGAGGCGTTTAAGGATCTGCGCATTATTAACGATGCTCTGGCGGATGCTGAGTGGGTTATTCACGCCGCGATTCAGGACTTCCCGAGCCTGGACATGCTCGGTATGCGCCCGAACCGCCTGTTTGATACGGAGCTTGGTGCGCGTCTTGCCGGTCTGGAGCGTGTGAACCTGGGTGCGGCCGTTGAGGAGCTGCTCGGCTATAAGCTGGCGAAGAAGCATTCGAAGGAAGACTGGTCGCGCCGCCCCCTGCCGGAGTCCTGGCTGAACTATGCGCTGCTGGACGTTGACGTGCTCATTGATTTGCGTGACGCGTTGGAGGATTTGCTCCGCCAGCAGGGTAAGCTGCAGTACGCCCTGGAGGAGTTCGAGTACTTGTGCAAGACCCCGGTGAAGGATCCGACGGATCAGCCGGAGCGTTGGCGTAAGACGAAGGGCCGCACGATGTTGCGTTCGGTCAAGCAGCTGACGGCGCTGCGTAACCTGTGGCATGAGCGTGACTCGCTGGCACGTAAGAAGGACGTTGACGCGAAGCGTCTGCTGCCCGATTCTGCGATTGTGGAGGCGGCACGCACCATGCCCCGTAACGTGCCCGCCATCATGTCGATTCCCGGTTTTCAGACGCGCGGTCTGCGTCGTGAGGGTCCGCGCTGGGTGCGTGCTATTGCCGCGGCGGCACGCGGTGAGAACGCCGTACCGTTCACTTTGCCGTCGACTGCCCCGCCGCCGTTGAAGGCGTGGGAGTCTAAGCGCCCCGAGAACTTGGCGCTGTTCACCGAGGTTCGCCAGGCAATTGATGAGCTTTCTGAGAAGCTGACCATTCCGGCGCAGAACCTGATCACGACCGATTATGTTCGCCGCCTCTGCTGGGAGCCGCCGGCTCGTTTTGATGAGCAGACCCTGCGGGATGCGCTCGCCGAGTACGGTGCGCGTTCGTGGCAGACGGGTCTGGTTGCCCCCGTGATTGCGCCGATTTTTGCCCGTCACCTGGGGTAGATTTCTCTAACGCTAAATAGACGTGTGCCGGTTGGGTGTGTTGCTGATGCGACCGCCCGACCGGCATTTTTTGTCTTGGAATGTGCCTCGGGAGCAAATGCGAACCAAGCTTAGCCTGCTCTCATTCGATTTTTATCCCAAACCGGCATAGGGTGGAGAGAGTACACGAAAGGAACCACCATGCCCGCACCCAACGGATGCTGCCGCTCTCAGAAGGCATGCGCCTCCCCTGCTACTGAATCTGCAACCGTCGACACCGCAGTCGATACCACAGAAACTGATTCTTCTGCTCGCGTCTTCTCCCGCCGCGCAACCCTCATCACCGGTGCCGTCGCATCCGGTGCGCTGCTCGCCTCCTGCGCTGAAGGTGACTCCAACGTTACCGCACCCGAAGGCACCGTTGAGGTGGGTTCCGCCTCCGCAGTGGGCGTGGGTAAAGCGGCACGTCTGACCCACGGTTCCACGACCGTTATCGTCTCCCAGCCTTCTTCAGGCGAATACAAGGCGTTCAGCACCGTCTGCACCCACCAGGGCTGCCAGGTGCAGGTGCAGGACTCCAACCGCATCGTGTGCCCCTGCCACGGCTCCGAATACGCCGTAGCTGACGGCTCGGTCATTCACGGCCCCGCGGAGGAGGCACTGACCAGCTACCCGGTACAGGTGAAGGGCGGCAAGATTTTCGTCAGCGGCACCACCGATAAATCCTAAAACCGGCAGTTCAGAGGACGTACGGCAAAGCCCCGCCCATCACAATGGGCGGGGCTTCTTGCTGTCTATACTGTGCCCGTCATTGACGGGTACTTGTCGCTGAGCGCCTGCCATTGCGGCGCGCTACTGAGAGAAGCTCAGGCGGCACATTTCAGGTATGACCGCTTAGCGGGTGTGGCGCGGCTTCTGGCCCTCTTCACGAGCGAACGGCACCTTATCGCCAGCCAGCTGCGCACGCAGATCCGCGATAATGGTCTCCGCGGTCAGGCCGACTTCCTCAAGAATCTGCTCGCGGGAAGCGTGCGGAATGAACTCCGCAGGAAGACCCAGCTCGCTCAGCGCGGTATCCACGCCAGCCGCACGCATTTCCTGGCGGATGCGCGAACCCACGCCACCGGAACGCACACCGTCCTCAATGGTCACCACAATACGGTGATCACGAGCCAGCTCAATAACCGAAGACGGCACCGGCATCACCCAGCGCGGGTCAACCACGGTGGACTGGATACCCTCGGCGGCAAGCACCTTCGAGGCTTCCAGAGCCACGCGAGCCATAGCGCCCACGGCAACGAACAATACGTCACGCTGACCGGTCTCCGGGTGGGGTTCACCGGTGCGTGCCAGTACGTCCACACCGTCACTGCGACGCTCCAGGGCGGGAATGTCCTCACCCACGGAGCCCTTCGGGTAGCGAATCACGGTCGGTGCGTCGTTGATAGCTACAGCCTCACGCAGCTCTTCGCGCAGGGTCGCGCCATCACGCGGAGCCGCCAGGTGCAGACCCGGAATGAACTGCAGCATCGCCAAATCCCACATACCGTGGTGGCTTGCGCCGTCCGGGCCGGTAATGCCGGAGCGGTCCAGCACCACGGTCACGCCCGCCTTGTGCAGGGCAACGTCCATGAGCAACTGGTCAAAGCCGCGGTTCAGGAAGGTTGCGTAGAGGGCAACCACCGGGTGCATGCCGCCGTACGCCAGGCCGGCGCTCATCGCCACAGCGTGCTGCTCAGCGATACCTACGTCAATAACGCGCTCGGGGTGGCGCTTCTGGAATTCGCGCAGACCCACGGGAATCAGCATCGCGCCGGTAATGCCGACGACGTTCTCCTGCTCATCCGCAATATCCGCGATTTCGCTACCAAAGACACCGGTCCACGACTCGGAGGTGCTGGTCGAAACGTCCTCACCGGTCAGCGGATCAATCTGGCCCACCGCGTGGAACTGGTCGTCCTCATTCGCGCGGGCGGGCGCGTAGCCGTGACCCTTCTCGGTAATGGCGTGCACAATCACCGGGCCAGCGTAGTTCTTCGCCGCGGTCAGTGCGTTCTCCACAGCCTGCTGGTCGTGACCGTCAATGGGGCCCACGTACTTCATGCCCAGGTCTTCAAAAATGCCCTTGGGTACGACGACGTCCTTAATGCCCGCCTTCATGCCGTGCAGGCCGCGGTACACCATCTGACCGACAGGGCCGCCACGCTGCAAACCGATGCGCACAGCATCCAGGGCGTGGTCGTAGCGGTGATCGAGGCGCACACGATCCACCTGCTGCTGCACACCGTGCTTGAGCTCAGAGAGCTGGTTCGCGAAACCGCCAATGGTCGGCGCGTAGGAGCGGCCGTTATCGTTGACCACAATCACGACCTTGCGGGTGCGGTCGGCAGCAATATTGTTCACAGCCTCCCACGCCATGCCGCCGGTCAGCGCGCCGTCGCCAATGAGAACCACGGTGTAGCGGTCATCTTCACCGTTGAGCTTGTGCGCGCGAGAAATACCGTCAGCCCACGAAATCGAGCTGGAGGCGTGCGAAGAAGCAATAATGTCGTGCTCAGACTCGCCACGATCCGGGTAACCCGACAGGCCACCCTTCTGACGCAGAGTCTTAAACGCGTGACGACCAGTCACCAGCTTATGCACATAGGACTGGTGGCCGGTGTCGAAAAGAATGTTGTCCTTGGGAGATTCGAAGACACGGTGAATGCCGAGGGTCAGCTCCACAACGCCCAGGTTCGGGCCCAGGTGACCGCCGGTCGCCGACACGTTCGTCACGATGAACTGGCGAATCTCCTTAGAGAGCTCCTCCAGCTGCTCGTAGCTGAGGTTCTGCAGGTCCGCCGGAGACTGAATACCCGGGAGCAACTTGGCAGTGGCACCATCGCCAATGCTGTAGTCGGCGGTGGGTGCGCCACCGGCGGCGCTATTCGGGGTCTCCTCCTGCGGCAATGCGTTTTCAGCGGACATACACCCACACTCCTCAAGGGTTCAGGGCACGGCTCATTCCGTGCGTTGGTTCTTCAATGATTCTACCGTTTACAGTGCCAAAAAGCAGATTTATGCGCCCGCAGAGCAAGACGCACCGGGTTGAGCGAAAACCGCCTGAAATAACCCCTAGTGGGCAGGCTGGTGAACAGCCCAGCCCGCCCAACACAGCGGTTATTTGCTTCTTTGTTACGGCAACTAGCTACGCGCTACGTGGTGCGGCGGCGGCGCGGACGAGGCTTCGCCGGGGCACGCTCAAAAAGCGCCACCGACTCCACATGATGCGTATTCGGGTACATATCAAACGCCCGAAGCTGCACCATGTCCCAACCCAGCTCACGCAAAATACCGGTGTCACGACCCAGGGATGCCGGGTCGCACGCCACGTACAGAATACGCTTGGGGTCCAGCGCATCCAGGCGTTCCAAGGTGGTTCGGTTCGCACCCTCACGGGACGGGTCGAGGACCACCGCATCAATGGCGGGGATTTCACCAAACTCAAGGGCGGTCTTCAAATCCACCAGGTGGCGTGCCACGTCGCCGCGAATCACCTCAATGCGGGTGTTCGCCGAATTCTCGGTGCGGGAGCAACCATCCGGCGCGAAGTTCGAGCGCGCATCCTTATGGGTCACCGGGGAACCCTCAATGCTAACGACGGTACCCGTCGCGCCCACAGCGTCCGCGAGCGCGGCGGTGAACAGACCCGCACCGGCGTACAGGTCGAGGGCGCATTCGCCTTCCTGCGGGCGGAGCATGGTGAGCATGGTTCCGACCATGGTGGAGGGGGCGGCGCGGTGAATCTGCCAGAAGCCGCCGGCGGACACCTGGTAGCTGAATCGGCGGGAGCCGAAGGTGACTTCTTCGGTGACGGAGCGCAGTCCCGCGCCGAGCAGCTGGTCGCCTTCGGGTACGCGGCGGTAGGGGCTGTGGGCGGAGCCGGGGCGGCGGCGCTTGGGCTTGCCGTTGGAGGTGGACTGCACGTGCATGATGGCCCGCTGGATGACCCGCTGAAAGCCCAGCGTGGGCTGCGTGTCGATCTCTTCGGTGCCCGGCACCACCGGGGTGTTTTCCTTGATGAAGCCCGTCAGGCTCTTGCGCAGCTCGTCGATGTTGGCGGCGCAGGCCCGCAGCACTTCGGCCGCCGATGGGTTGTCGAGCAGCGACAGCAACAGGTGCTCGACGGTGATGAATTCGTGGCGCTGCTGCCTGGCCTCAACAAAGGCCATGTGCAGGCTGACTTCCAGCTCTTGGGCGATCATGCTTCCTCCATCACGCACTGAAGCGGATGTTGATGCTGACGGGCAAATCCACTCACCTGCTCGACTTTGGTCAACGCGATATCCCGTGGAAACATGCCACAGACGCCGCGGCCCTCATGGTGGACCTGCAGCATCACGTCGGTGGCCTTCTCCAGGCTCATCGAGAAGAACTTCTGCAGAACCTGCACCACGAAGTCCATCGGCGTGAAATCATCGTTCAACAGGAGCACCTTGTACAACGGGGGCGGCTTCAGGGCCAGCTGCTCCCGTTCAAGGACGACCGAAGGATCATTGGATAGTGTCATCCGACCGATTCTAGCGATTGATCCGGACCGATCAAGTGACCCGGCGACGTCCGGCAGGTGCCATCGTGACATCCACCACAACGCCAGAGGCCCCTCCCGGTCGGGCCAGCGATGTTCCAGAAAGGTCAGGCGAATGTCGATGGATCTGCCTGACGACTGACCATTCCACAATGCGTCCTTTTCGGGGCGATTCAAGTGCTTTCCGGCCAACGTCGTGATTGTGACTCATTCTTACCCGGATTGCACCCAGGAAAGCAGGTCACGACGAGCGCCTCGCCCACCTGACGCCGCCTGGCACGCCTCTGAGCAAGGAAAGGCCCGCCCCATGGCAGTCGCGGGCAATGCTCACGGACCGGCTGCCCTCTCCGCCCTCTCGTCCGGACAGCTGATACTGTTCATGCCCCGTTCATAATTGAATAGGCTGGATTTATTATCCCGATATAAAAAACCGATCATTCGCCCCCTTTTCCTCAAAACTCATGAAGGAAGCGTCCGGACGGTCTTCCGGGCCTCTGCGGCCAATCACAAGGCCTTGGTGAGCCTCCATCCGACCGTCTGTCGTCCAGCGGTTTACATGAAGGCAAGAAAACCACAAGACGCCGCCGACCCACAGGATGGCTGGCAAGTGCAAAAATTTGCCACACCGTAGTGGAAACAAGATTTTTCTGTTTAAAAACAACAGGTTAAAGACTTGTCCGAAGGGGCTCCACAAGGTACTGACACGGATTGAGACCCGAAAACAAATTCCGTTGCACTCCCGGGAACTGCCGTTCGCACGATAGAACTTGACTGCCTCCCTCCAATTCCCAAAGAATAGTGTCTGATGTTTTCGGGGTAAATCAAGGCCCGCGCCCGAATACCTCCATTCAGTCTCACACGCACGGCCTTTCAAGCAGGAAAATTCATAGTATGGCAACGGGTACGGTCAAGTGGTTCAACGACGCCAAGGGCTTCGGCTTCATTACCCCGGATGAAGGTGGCGAAGATCTGTTCGCTCACTTCAGCTCTGTTCAGACCCAAGGCTTCAAGACCCTGAAGGAAGGCCAGAAGGTCTCGTTCGACGTGGTCCAGGGCCCCAAAGGCAAGCAAGCGTCCAACATCCATCCTGAAGGCTGATCTTTCGGCCAGGATGGGCTGACGCCCTTACCGAAAAAGGCTGGCAACGCAAGTTGCCAGCCTTTTTTCATGGGGATCCGCTTCATCGCAGCACGCTGGGCGACTGCTGACGAATGCCGGAAAGCAAGTGCCTTCCGCCTCTCCCCTGCCCAGATCGCCCTGCGCTCAGGGCATGCCCGGAGAATCTTCAGTGGCCGTGGGCATGTCCGGCATGCCCGTCATGGTCATGGTGATGCTCATGGCCACCCGTTCGGCCAGCCACATCCTGAACCTGGACCTGAACGTCCTGACGACCGGCGTGACGGAAATTCAGCGTCAGGGTGAAGTGCTCACCGGCCTTCAGCGGACGGGAGACCCCCAGCACCATCAGGTGGTAGCCTGAGCTGGCGCCCTTGTTCATGTCCACGCTGGCCCCAGCCGGGATGTCGATGGCGGACACCTGACGCATGCGCATCATGTCGTTTTCCACCTTCATCTCGTGCATTTCGGTGGCGCGAGCAATCCCGGTGCTGGCGGACAGCAGCTGGTCGTCCTGCTGACCGTGGTTCTGCACCCGGTCGATATAGACGGCCAGATTGGGAACGCCAGGCCGCGGCGCTGCGGTGTAGGCACCGCTGACGACAACAGGCGAAGTCTTGGCCTGGGCACCATGGGCATGTTCATGCCCCTGATGAGCCGTTGCATGTTCCGCGCTCTCCCGTGCCATCTGAGCGGTGGCCATCGTCGGCTGGGCCATGGCCAGACAGGCCAGCAA
>ERZ772942.711-NODE-711-length-14316-cov-3.874132_pt1 | contig 14316 bp, 10 predicted proteins | sample MGYA00511135_ERZ772942 | MGnify/ENA primary metagenome ERZ772942 (study PRJEB29015, sample SAMEA2738099) | human oral metagenome | biome: human oral; feature: human-associated habitat; material: saliva | place: China | collected 2265 ... | reverse complement strand
CGTTTGGGGTTGAGACGATGCGCGTGTGCCCGTGGGCGCTGCGTGAGGGCCTGATCCTGAAGCGTATTGAGCACCTGGCGGAGGGTACGGGTACTCCGGTCAACCCGAAGACCCTCCTGGGTGCATAACCTGGGTGCAAAACTTATGCGTAACGTGGGCGAATAGCCGCAATGAACCCCGCAGGCTGGTGTGTAATGGGCACTGCCTGCGGGGTCAACACATATAACGTGTATATCCCGCCGACAACGATGTAGGAAAGGAACAATCACCGATGAAAATCCAAGAAGTTATTGACGAAGTCAATGAAGCCTGGGGCGAAGAGCATGAAGAAAAACGAAAAAAGCTATTATTTAATATTACTTTCCTGAATCCGCTTTTAAAATTTATTGGTATTACCCTAATATATTTATCTGGGATTATTGTATATTCATTTAAGAGCTTTTTGGCGGGAAGCTCGGCAGAGGTAGAGTTGGTTCAAGGGTGGGGTTATATATTTAATGTGCCCTACTTTTTGTTTGATATTCGCGCAAGTATGATTTTATCCTTGGCGAGTATCCTCTTGAGCTTATACGTGAGTGTTGGCAAATTCGCAGATGGAGCTGAAGGTCCTTCTGGAGATGCGCGAAGGGCTACGTATAGAAAGTTTGCACTTTTTACCAGTCAATTTATCTTTGCGATATTCGTTCTTAATTTTTGGCATGGTCTCCTTTCTGGCTATTTTCAAGGAACTTCGTATGCGCCTGAAATTTTCGAATCGTGGAAGTATGGTCCTGAATGGGGTAAATTGATTATCACTCCAGATATGAATCTGGGTAGATATAACGAAATGCCTTTATGGATTTTATTATTTTTTGCATGGTTCACCCTATCCTCTGCATCTTTTCTTACATATAATGAAAAAGATATTCTTATACAAAATGCGTATCTTTTAGGAAAAAGCAACTATATTTATAATAATGAATCACTCGGTCTTGAGTATCGTTTGGCTAGGGATTTGGTGGATAGCGTTCAGGTACCGGGTCAACCTCCTTATAAACTGGGGTATAAATATAGTGGTTTGGATAAGTATGACGGGAAGTTGGCTTACGGTTCTAATTATTTTGGGTTTAAGTTTGATGTAAAAATCTCTACTTATTTAAAGAATTGTAAAGTTCTAGCTATCCTCGGCGTTTGGGTTGTAGTGATGATTTTATTTGCTGCGTGCTCAACTAATTATGTTCAGGGTAATAGGGTAATTTTGATTTCTTTTGTCATGTTCATTCCAATTTATGTCTTTGAGTTCTTTATCTCCATCTTAGATGGAAATTACTTGAATAAAAGTATTTATCGTGAGTCGACTATGAATATGAGTCGGAGAAAAAGAGCCTTGGATTATACAAAGTCTTTTTGGGCGCATGGGCTGGCTAAATTTATTGGCAGGACTGTCGCGGCAACATTTTTAATTGTTGGATTCTTCCTTTTCTTTAGTAGGGCTATTCAGGAGGGGATCCCTGAAAATCCAATTAATTCCGGGGACTTAATGTATGCACTATGGATTTTTCTGTTTGGTTCCTTTGTTTATCTGCTGGCGTTTTTTCTGCGGGCTGCGGTGCGTCGGGTCTATATGACAGAAGTTAATAAGCATTCAATTAAATTCATATCTACACAACTCCCTTATTGTTGCAACTTGGAAAATGTGAAATATTTGATTGTTGCATATATTTATTGTTCTATGTTGAGGATTAATGATTATTACTCAATTTATAAATCTGAAACTGGTTTAGTTGAGACTGAGTCGAAGAGGCGGCAATTAATTGAGTATAAACCTGAAATAAAGAAAAAATCTGAGGATCATAAATTGTGGTGGAATTGCCTCTGAGTAAAAGGTCGTAAGTAGCCTACCCCCTTTGCAAGAGTAAAGGTTGAGAAACTACCTGCGACATCAGGTGTCCTAAGGTTTTGGAGGGTGAGAATTTATATAGTTATATAGCTTGGAAAATGTTTTTGTGGGGAGAAACTTAGTAAATTTAATGTGGGAGCTATGAGAAGTGTAAAATTTTGTCGTAGTAATTAATTGACAATACTAGGAAAGGAATAACCAACGATGACAAACCAACTACTGTTAGCGCAGATATTAGCTGAAGGTTCTGAAGCTGCACAGAACTCTAATGCTTTGCCATGGGGAACATGGGTATCTTCTGTGATTGGTCTCCTGGGATCAATTATTGTTGCTTGGTGGAGTGGCCGAAAGATCGATAAGCAGATGGAGTTGTCGAAACAAGCTACTCCACCAGAGCTAACTCGTTATAAGACCTTGCTTGAAGTTTCAAAGACTTTTAAAGAGCTCGAAGGGGGTATGGATACGAGAGCACTAGCGGATTCGGAAGAGTATCAGGAAATTGAAGCTTCTCGGAAAGTTGCTCTTGCGAGAGCTGTGTGGGAGCGGAAGGTGATTTCTGTCTGCCCTGATATTCATGTACAGAGGCAAATTCTGAACATCCCTTATGTAATTCTACTAGGGGAGAAGATTGATTTCTTCACATTATGGCCGTGGCTTAAATCTAGGTTTGTGAAGATGCTTGAACGTATATTCTCTGTCTTTATTGCAGTATGGCTAGCTATGATACTTATTGAGTGTCTTCAGGGAGTAAAAAACAAGCCAGATTTTTTTGTTAATGTGCTTTCATTCGTGGTTTCTACATATATCTTTGGTTATGTTTTGACCCTTCTTTCTGTAGAATCTGGAGAAATGGATGCTGAATATTACTGTATTCAAATACGTATTGCAGAGACTGGGGTAAAGGGAGATGAGCTAACTGGCCCTTTTTCAAGATATGTTGCGAATAGGCGTCGAGTACGTCTCGCTTTTTCAAAGAGTGAGTATCGTAAATGGATATATTATCCAGGTTTTTCGCTTCGGGGAAGACCGATTTTGCGATTTTTTATTCCGATAATTCTATTTATCTATAATCTATTTCCGATTTATTGGGTTTTATGTCTCTTTAGTTGGGGTAAGTATGGGGAATGGAAAATGTATGGAACGTATCGTCCAGGTGCTTTCGGTCTTGAAGAAAAAGAAAAATCGAAGCGAGAATTATGGACTAAGCTATCCAAATTATTAAAAGAAAAAATAAGGCGATCTAAGTAATATCCTTATTCTGGGATTGAGACCTGAGAAGCCACATGTGTTTCGAATAGCCACGTCATAGGTGGCTTCTCGCTATGGGGCTGCTGTTGCCCGTGCAGATTTGTGCCATGGTTTAGCGTTTTCTGCCATGGTTTTTAACTACGACCAAAGACGCTAACCTATGGCATAAATCCGGAACTCATTACCAAAGACGCTAACCTATGACCGAATTTCCACCCGGCACCGAGCAACCCAAGCAAAACAGAGCGGCCCCGGACGAACACACGCATCCGGGGCTGCCTCTTTTGCTTTTTGACGGATTCTCTATTGTCATTTTGATATAATCACTGGAGATGTAATTAATAGTCGGAAGGACTAGGCAATATTGATATATTGCAGAATTTTTTATATTAAAATTTAGTGACGTAACAAGAGAAGTGACTCTACGAGAGGCTATTGGAGGTATCGATGAGTTTTCTAAACTATAACAAAGATGAAAAGTTAGAATTTAACTATAAAAAGGCATGTGGCCTGTGGCTAATTGTGGTGGCAGCAGTTATAGCAATAGCTACCCTGGTCGGAGGAAAGCAAATAATAAACATGCAAGTATTCAGCATTGGCTACATTATTAGCTTTTTCTCGATCAACATGAATAAAAAGGTGTTAAATAGACTATCCGACGGCCCTTCAAGTGAATTTCAAAATAAAGTATCCTCATATGCTGTTATTTTACTATTTGTCTTAATGGTTTTGCTGGGTGGCCCATTCTTTGCAACTGAAAATTGGAGACTGATTTGGCTAGGGGCACTAATGGCAACTGCCCTGCACTTCTTCCCTTATTATTTTGTGCATGGAAAGTCAATGATATACCTGGGCCTTATCTGCGCCGTTAATATTTTCGTGGGTTATATTTATAGCGACATTCCATTAGAGGTAATTGCATATATTGATGCGGCAATTAAGCTCATGTTTGGAATTTACCTCCTATTTCTTTCAAAGCCCTCAAAGCAAGTATAAGACGCAGATTTTGATGCGCTAAAAAAGCGGCCCCGGACGCTTACATGTCCGGGGTCGCCTGCTAGGAAAGGAACAATCACCGATGACGAACCAACTACTGTTAGCACAGGTGCTAGCTGAGGGGACCGAATCTACGCAGAGTCTTACCGCTATACCCTGGACAACAATAGTATCTTCTGCAATTGGTCTTCTTGGCTCAATTCTTGTCGCGTGGTGGAGCGGTCGAAAGATTGACAAGCAAATGGAGCTGTCGAAACAGGCTACTCCACCGGAGCTAACTCGTTATAAGACATGGGTTGAAGTATCTGAAAAATATAAAGAGCTCATGGAATTTGAGAGAGCTAATAGTTTTGAAGACACTGAAAAGGAGTATCAAGAAATTAGAGCATCCCGAAAAGCTGCCCTTGATCGTGCTGTTTGGGAACGGAGGGTGCTTTCTTCGTGCTCGGATATAGTTGCTCAGAGGAGACTCTTGGAACTTCCGGAAGGGTATATTTTTACTGAAAACGTAAACTCTATCCAAGCAGTTCCCTCCTTTGACTCTAAAATATCTATCATCTTCCATTTTATCTCGTATATTATTTCGATTATTTTTTCAGCCGTATTCATCATTTTCCTTGCGAAATATTTTGTAATATTTTCAGGGCATGCTTTAAATGCTGAAATAGATTATCTCCAGGCATTTCTTTTTATTGTTTTTGGTTTTCTGCTCTTTTTTATGAGTATGATGGCTGTCCGTCTTTTATATATTGTATTGGATGGTTTTATCGATGCCCTGAGGGGTGTGAAAATCGCAGAACATGAGTATATTAAAATCGTTCAGATATATGCGAGGGAGGAAGTTTTTGCAGAGGTAATTAAAGTGGCATCAAAAACGTATAAAAACGCTTCAAGGGTAAGGTATTCATTCCTTGATGAAAAGTATTCGGATATGATTAATCTTCCTGCTGTGTGGCGCTCTGGCGTTTGGTATTCAGGTATCTCAAAGTTTTTAGGATTTATGGCACCTTATTTTGTTCTAGAAAAGTTTAATAAGAGTGAAAAGCCCTACGGTTCTTATTTAGAGGGGGCATTTGAAATTGATGCTAAGAACCCTGTAGATGAAGAATCGCTTGCTCAGGATAGAGCAGTTTCAGATAAGAAAGACAAGAACTGATTTGCTCTAGATAACCTCTGACTCCCCGAGGGCAAACATTGAGAAGCCACATGTGTTTCGAACAGCCACATCATAAGTGGCTTCTGGAAACACATGTGGCTTCTCGCTATGGGGCTGTAACCCGTGCAGAAATTGCGCCATGGTTTAGCGTCTTCTGCCATGGTTTTTAGCTACGACCAAAGACACTAACCTATGGCACAAATCCGGAACTCATGACCGAATCTCCACCCAGCCCGAGTAGTCCAAACAAAGCAACGCGGCCCCGGACGCTTACATGTCCGGGGCCGCCTGCTGCGGTTATTTATATGTTGGGTTAGAAGTGGTTTACATGTCGGGCCAGTCGCGGTGCAGCGAATACTCTGTGTCTCCGTCACCGTTATCGTTCAGGTGCCAACGCTGACCGGTACGAATGTCGGCCTTGCGTAGGCGCGGGTTCGGATTATCCGGCTTGCCCATCGTCGGGTCGTTCTTGCAGCCCCAGCGAGTGTCGTCGTAGCTGCAGTCACCGGCTACGCGGCCCACGTCAACCCACCAGACACGGATCAGCAGCGGGTCACTGGTTGCCTGCGGAGTCACCTCCATCATCTGCCAGGGGCCACCATCCACGCGGAAACGAGCCGTGTAGTGCACGGTCGCGTACGCGTGGAAATTACCCGAACGCTGGTAGGCGTAGCTAGTATCCGTCTGCCGCGGACGCTCACGAGGGTAGGTGGTGACCGGTTTGCCCGCAGTGTAGTTGGTGGCGGTATCACCATTGCCGTACTCGATGACATAGGAGGAAGGCATGAGCTCAATTTCGACGTGTCCGGCGAGCATGTCTGCTTCGAGGCGGTAGGGTCCTCCGTCGTCGACGTAGAAGTTGATCTGGTCGCCCTTGTAGACGTTGGGGTCGCCTTCTGCTCGGCCAGTGCCTGCGGGGTTGTTGTAGGACTGGTGCAGGGTAGGCTTACCGGGTTCTAGCGATTCTGCTGCGTGGCGGATTTCCTCCATGACTTCTTCGTAGGTCGGGCCGGTGGGACCTGGGCTGTCGGCGCTGGTCAGGGTGCGGGTATCGTCGGGGACACAGGTTTCTGAGGTGGGGCTATATTTGCCGAGGCCACCATCGATGTAAGTCCCATCGTCACGAACAATGAGATTGTTGAGTTTTACGTGTCCAACCTTTCCGTCCTTTACGCAGCCAAGGATATTAGAGTCACTTTTGGAACGAATTAGGGTAAGGCCGTTGGCGCCTTTGGTGGTGTAGGTACTAGGTTCTGAATTGGGTTGCTGAGACGTATATTCGCTATCAGACTTATTCGTTCCAGTTGTTGGTTCACCTACAGGTGCGTTTTTATCTCTTTTTACTCTCTGCGTTTGACAGACTTTAGCGCTTTTGTCTGAGGAGCATTCTTTTGTCGTAACCTCTGCAATAACAGGACCAGGATTCAAGCATAAGACCTGTAAAGCAATAAAAATGGGGAGAATAACTTTACGTGTATTCATCGCTTTAATCCTCTACTGATTCGTAGCGCATAATCTCCCACTGTTGACCATTATGCTTCAGCTCAAATTTAAAAGTGTTCTTAGTCTTGTCCTTATTTTCCCATCGGCGCCAGCTGCCGTCAGATTCAACATAGGTCTCATAGTCCCACTCGCGGTACGCCTTCCAAAAATAGGTTTCACCATCTTCTGACCAGGGGTTACCGTCCGCAATAAAGTGGTCTACTCCTCCAATGACCCAACCGCCACTAGCGTAGAGATCCTCAATATCTTCATACGCTTTCAATTCGTTTTCATATGAAGGTGAAATAAACTGGCGTGCTTTTGTGAAATCACCGGTTTCGGTACCGTAATTTGCCCACTGAATCCAGGCATCCAAAGTTTTGCGGAGGCCTTCTAGAGATTTTTCGCGGTATCCGTCTTCAGGTGCGGTGGGCTTGGGTACGTTCTGGGCAGGACCATATTTGTCAGCCTTACGGTATTCACCATCAGGTGCCTTTGAGCCGCCCGAGTAGCCTCGGACAGTAGACGGGGTAGCGCTCGCCGAAGGTGACCCAGACGCCGCTGCAGTAGCCGAAGGCGACTCGCTCGGCGCGGCGGAGGCGGTGGCTGCCGCCTCGTTATTTGCCTGCTGACCGCATGCCGCAAGCAGGGCGCCAAGGCCCACAAGTGCGCCGCTGCCCAGCAGGGTGCGGCGGTTGAAAATGGTCGAATCCATAGAAGGTACGCTCCTATCGTCGGTGACGGTGTGATATATATGCATGTCGGGCCGTTATTCACAGGTTGCGTCGACTGCCGGAAGAAAAACAGCCCCGTAGCGCGCCCAACAAGCGCATCAATGCGCTATGGAACGCTACAGTTACCACCCTACCGCATGTTTGCGGTCGTTTGCATTCTTTTGAGGATGATGACGGTCGTTGGTCAATATTCGGGCTTCTCAATGTTTTATGCATCAAATATCTCTGCGCCCGCGGAGGCACCGCCTCAGCAGAATTTGTGCCATGGTTTAGTGTCTTCAACCATGGTTTTTAACTACGACCAAAGACACTAACCTATGGCACAAATCCGTAACCGAATCTCTGTCTGCGCCGGATAGGTGGGCGGAATCCGGCAATGACTTAGTGTTTTCGGTAATGAGTTAGTGACTCTAGGTAGGGGTTTTAACCCCCTCCAAAGTCACTAACTCATGACTGAAATTGCTAAGTCATTACTGAATTTTCACCGGCGGCGGGTAACTGGCCGTTTCGATAGGTTAGTGTCTTCGCCGTGAGTCTTTAACCCGTAGTGAAGACACTAACCTATCGAAGGGTCCCCACCCCTCCCCTAAACGGCGAAAAGCCACATGTGTTTCGAGAAGCCACCAAAGAAGTGGCTTTTCGAAACACATGTGGCTTCTCAACGTAAAGATCAGAAAATAGAAATCCGGCCCGTCTACTCCATCAAGAGTAGCGGGCCGAACGGTTAACTCAAGAGTACAAAAACCAGCACCCAAAAATCAACACAGGAAGGATATTTCTATAGAGCCTACGCCTCCGAGGGTTTCGCGCCGGTCAGGCGGTACGCCTTGTACACGCCCGTCACGTTGCGGACCACGTTCAGCACGTGCTCCAGCATGAAGCGGTCACCCAGCTCCAGGGCGAAGCGGTCCACCACGGTACGATCCTCCGAAGTGTGCACGCGCGCATCCAGAATGTTCACGCCCGACTCAGAAATCGCACGGATCAGGTCGCTCAGCAGGCCCTTACGGTCCAGCGCCTCCACCTGAATCTGCACACGGTACGTAGCGGTCGGCGAAGACGCCCACTCAACCGTCGTCACGCGCGGCTCCTCGTCAGCGTTACGCATGTTCGGGCAGTCACGGCGATGCACCGAAATGCCGTTGTAGCGGGTCACGATGCCGATAATGTCATCCGGCGGGACCGGGGTGCAGCAGCGCGCAATCTTCGTCAGCACACCCTCAGCACCGGGCACAATCACGCCGTTATCGCCAATCGCCTTGCGGGTGGACTTCAGCAGCGTCTCGTCAAAGTCGCTGACCTCAACCTCGGGCGCCGGCTCGTCGCCGCGGTGCACCTCAACCAGGGTGTCAATGACCTGCTTCGGCGCGATCTCGTGCTCACCAATCGCACGGTACAGCGACGCCACATCGTTCTTGTGCAGCAGCTGAGCCACCTGAGTCATAATCTCCGGGCTCATCATCTTCTGCAGCGGCAGCTCACTGTTGCGCATGCTCTTGGTGAGCATCTCGCGGCCAGCGAGCAGCGCCTCCAGACGGCGTTCCTTCGCGAAGTACTGGCGGATCTTCGTGCGAGCGCGCGAGGAGCGCACGAACTTCAGCCAGTCCTCGCTGGGTCCGGCGTCTTCGTTCTTCGTGGTCATAATCTCCACGGTCGCGCCGGTGGGCAAGACCGTGTGCAGCGGCACGAGGCGGCCGTTGACCTTCGCGCCGACCGTGCGGTCGCCGACTTCACTGTGGATGGCGTAGGCGAAGTCCACGGGGGTGGAGCCGTTGGGCAGAGCGATTGCCTCGCCGTTGGGGGTAAGTACGACAATTTCGTCGGTGTCGAGGGTGTCAGCGAGCGACTCGTAGAACTTCTCCGACTCCGGGTTGGAGTTCGAAATCTCCGCAATGGACTGCAGGATGCCGACATTCATCATCGCCGAGGTCTGGGTGCCCGGCTCCTTCGGGTCCTTCGCGGGCGCGCCGCCACGAGCTGCGACCTTCTCGCCGCGCGATGCCGCCTTATAGCGCCAGTGCGCCGCCACGCCATACTCAGCCTCTTCGTGCATCTTGTAGGTGCGGATCTGAATCTCAAGCGGCAGGTTGCCCGGACCGTACACGGTCAGGTGCAGCGACTGGTAGTTGTTGTTCTTCGGGTTCTTAATGTAGTCCTTGAAACGACCAGTCATCGACGGCCACAGGGACAGCACGTGGCCGAGCACGGTGTAGCACTCCGCCTCTTCCTCGACCATGATGCGCACCGCGAGGATGTCGTTAATCTCGTCGAAGCTACGGCCCTTCGTCTTCATCTTCTGATGAATCGAATAGTAGTGCTTGGGGCGGCCGGTCACGGTCGCCTCAATGCCGACCTGTGCCAGGCGCTCCTTAATCTTGGTGCGCGCCTCGTTCAGGAACTTTTCGAGGGCAGGGGTGCGTTCGCCGACCATGCGCACCATTTCGGCGTAAATTTCCGGGCTCATGGCGGCGAAGGACAGGTCCTCCAGCTCCCACTTGATCGTGTTCAGGCCCAGGCGGTGCGCGAGCGGCGCGTAAATCTTCAGGGTCTCTTCTGCCTTCTTCGCGGCAGAAGCCTGCGGCACAAAACGCCAAGTACGCGCGTTGTGCAGGCGGTCGGCAAGCTTGATGAGCAGCACGCGGATGTCCTTGCTCATGGACAGCACGAGCTTACGGATCGTCTCAATGGAGGCGTTCTCGCCGTACGTCATCTTGTCCAGCTTGGTCACGCCGTCGACCAGGTAGGCGACCTCCTCACCGAACTCTTCGGTGAGCTGCTCCATCGTGTAGTCGGTGTCTTCCACCGTGTCGTGCAGCAGGCCAGCGGCGAGCACGGGGCCGGTCGCGCCCATCTCCGCAAGAATCGCGGTCACAGCCACCGGGTGGGTGATGTACGGGTCGCCACTCTTACGCTTCTGACCCTCGTGGTAGCGGTTCGCCACCTCGTAGGCGCGCTGCAGCACCTGGATGTCTTCGTCCGGGTGGTAGCGGCGCACGGCACGTACGACCGGCGCAATCATCGGGGAGAAACGGATGGTGCCGCCGTTCGAGTCGGAGGCTTCCATCTTGCTGCTACGGCTACCGAAGACCAGGCGGTTCGGCACACGTCCGCCAGCAGCCATGACGCGGTGCGAGCCGCGTTTCTTCTTTGCGTCAGACGAATCAGTTTCAGGCAGAGGAATCGGGCCAGCGGGCCGAACCGCGGGCTTCTCGGCGGTCCCTGCAGGGTTCTCAGCGTTGGTGTTCACGGCAGGTTCTGCACTCATTCCGGGCTCCTTTGGACGTAACAGCGATGACCTGAGCCCCCGAATCTGCTCGTCGTTGAAAGGCGTGGATGCGGGCGCGCAGTATCTTCTACCTTTATCCTACCCAGCACGCGGATATGAGCCAAAATATGCGCGTAAACTATGCCGCACTGTGACACATTAGACCTGTGAAATATTAGGCCGGCAGGAACAAACCAGCGGGCATAAACCAGCGGGCACGCTAAAGGGGAGCCAACACCTTTCGGTATCGACTCCCCCTATCCTTAGTAACGCCAGCCAGTAGTGCTGGCGGAACGCTGGCTAACCGTTCAGGTTCACGCGGTGAATCTCAATGGTTGCACGTGCCGGCTTCTTAGCGGGCTTCTCGGCCGCCTTCTCGTCCTCTGCGGAATCCTCGGATTTCTTAGACTCCTCAGCCTTCGCGGGCTTCGCATCCTTCTCAGCCTCTGCGGGCTCCTCCGAAGAGTCACCTTCAGCCTCATCAGCATCCTCAGCGTCCTTGAAGTTGCCGCTCTCCACCTTCGCGGTGTGCTCACGAATCTGAGGCTCACCCAAACGCAGCGAAGCATACAGCGGCGCAGACACGAACAGCGTGCCGAACATGCCCACCAGAATACCCACGAACAGCGACAGGGACAGGTCCTGCAAAGTACCCGCACCCAGGATGAACGCACCAATGAACAGGATCGCGCCCACCGGCAGAACACCCACAATAGCGGTGTTAATCGAACGGACCAGAGTCTGGTTCACCGCCAGGTTAATCTGCTCGGCAAAGGTCGTGTCGCGGCGTTCCAGCACATCCTCGGTGTTCTCACGGATCTTATCGAACACCACCACCGAGTCGTACAGCGAGTAGCTCAGAATCGTCAAGAAACCAATAATTGCACTCGGAGTAATCTCGAAGCCGAACGCGGCGTACAGGCCAACCGTCACCACCACGGTGAAGAACAGGCCCGCAATAGACGCCAGCGACATCTTCCAGGTGCGGAAGTAGAACGCCATACCAATCAGCGCAAGCACCACAAACGCGACCAGACCCCAGAACGCCTGACGGGTCACATCCGCACCCCAGGTCGGGCCCACAAACGAGGAGGTCACGTCATTCTCAGAGACGCCGTACGCCTCCTGCAGAGCCTTCTTCACCTGCAGGGTCTCGTCGTCGCTGAGCTTGCTCATCTGCGCGCGAATCGTGCCCGGCGCAATATTAGTCACGTGAACCTCGGAGGCGTCCTTCGCCTTCTCATGAATGACGCGCTCGCCGGTTGCGACATCGACGTGCGCGGTCTTCGAGACCACGAACTCCGAACCGCCACGGAAATCAATACCCAGGTTGAAGCCGCCACCAACAGCCGGAATCAGAACCGAAACCGCCATCAGCACAGTAGCCAGCAGCAGCCACAGGCGGCGCTTACCCACGAAGGGGTACGAGCGGGCGCCCGAGTGCAGGTCGTTACCGAAGCGGGCAAAAGCATTAGGTTTCACATCGGTAGCCATGCTTAGCTCTCCTTCTTCTCATCAGAAGCAGACTCGTCAGCCTCAGCGGCGGCACGCTCTGCACGGCGACGCTCAGCAATGCTCAGCTGCTTCTCCTCCGGGCTGCGGAGGCGACCGGCACCACGGTACAGCGGCGTAGCACCCAGCGACTCAGGCGACAGGCCCGAGTGGCGGTGACCCTCACCGAAGTAGCGGGTATTCGCTAGCAGAGTCAGCATCGGGTGGGTGAACAGGTACACGACCACAAGGTCAGCAATCGCAGTCAAACCAAGGGTGAACGCGAAGCCCTTCACCGAACCGACCGACACCACGTACAGCACCACAGCAGCCAGCAGGTTCACAGCCTTCGACGCCAAAATAGTGCGGGATGCACGCTGCCAACCGTGATTCACCGCCGACGGGATCGTGCGGCCCGCACGAATCTCATCACGGATACGCTCAAAGTAGACGATGAACGAGTCAGCCGTAGCACCAATCGCCACAATCAGACCCGCCACACCAGCCAGGGACAGGCGGTAGTTCAACGCCCAACCCAGCAACGCAATCGCCTCATACGAGATGATGCCCGCAACAATCAGCGACGCAATCGTCACAAAGCCCAGCAGACGGTACTGGAACAGCGAGTACACAAACACCAGCAGCAGACCAATCAGGCCGGTCAGCAGACCCACACGCAGCTGCTCCGAACCCAGGGTCGCAGAAATCTGCTGCTCCGACTGGATCGTGAAGCTAATCGGCAGGGCACCGTACTTGAGCTGATCAGCGAGAGCCTTCGCCTCCTGCTCAGTGAAGTTACCGGTAATCTGCGGCTTACCATCAGAAATCACAGCCTGCGACACCGGGGAAGACAGCACCTTACCGTCCAGCAGAATCGCGAAGCGGGCACGCGGATCATGTGCGTTCTGCGCACGAATCGCGTTCAGGCGAGAAGTAATGTTCTGGAACTTCTCACGAGCCTCATCGTTGAACTGAATGTTCACAGCCCAACGGCCCGTAGTCACGCCCTGGCCGCTCGTCTCCTGCGAGTGGCTTGCGGTAGAAATATCGCTACCGCTCAGCTCCACAGGACCCAGAATGTACTTCTCCTGACCGTCAGTGGAACACGCCACCATCGGCTTAGTCGGGTCAGCACTATCGGCATCCTCATTACGTGCCGCGGTGCAGTCCTTCGCCTCATACTGCTTGTACAGGTCCGCAGTAATCCAGTTACGGTCCGAACCATTAGTCGGCTCCGCGGACGGCTTGGGCAGCTTATCGTCCGCAGTGCGGGCATCCTCAGCCACCGCAGTACCGGCACCGGCTACAAGAACCGGGCGGAACGTCATATTTGCAGACGCCTGAATCAGCTGACGAGTCTCAGCGCTAATCGTTCCGGGAACCGAAACAACCACATTATTACCCGAACCGAAAGAGGTCGTAACCTCCGCCTCCGAAACGCCAGCACCATCAACGCGCTGACGAATAATCTCAACCGCCTGGTTCAACTGCTCCTGGGAGACGTTCTCATCCGAAGAGCCGTTAACCTTCGGAGAAAGAATCATCTGAGTACCACCCGAAAGGTCCAGGGCGAGCTTCGGCGCCCACGAACCTCCCGAATAGGTGCTACCGAAAATACCGGCAGCCATAACAACCATGAGCAGGACCATCGAGAGGAGCGCCCCTCGCGCGGCTGCAAGCGGTGAACGCTTAGCCATAATGTTCCTTCTTCGTGTGAATAGAATTGAGTGTTCTACAGATTCCGTAACGCGAAAACCCGACGCCGCTCATGGGGCGCCGGGCTCATACGCGCTGAATTACTTAGCAGTATCAGAAGAGGTATCGGAAGCGGGAGCTTCGGATGCGGTAGCCTCGTACACGTCCTCGGTCAGGGGTGCCGCGGGGGCTTCCTCCTCAACGACAGTCATAATCGCGTTCAGTGCCAGGGTGATAACAACACCGTCCGCAATCTGAAGCTGCAGCTTGTTGTTCTCAAGGTCAGTGCTGACAACGGTGCCGTAGATGCCGGAACCAGTCATCACCTGGGTGCCGGGGACGAGAGACTGCTGCATTGCGCGCAGTTCCT
>ERZ772942.710-NODE-710-length-14330-cov-4.938914_pt1 | contig 14330 bp, 11 predicted proteins | sample MGYA00511135_ERZ772942 | MGnify/ENA primary metagenome ERZ772942 (study PRJEB29015, sample SAMEA2738099) | human oral metagenome | biome: human oral; feature: human-associated habitat; material: saliva | place: China | collected 2265 ... | reverse complement strand
ACGTCATCAATATCGTCTACCATGTGGAAAATCAGCACTTGACTCGTTATTCTGGTGATTATTACCAGTTCTTAGAGGTCTATGAGATGAAAAAATCTCAGCTGGAAGCAGCCTACGAGCGCCAGCAGAAGGAAATTGCGGATCTTAAGGACTTTGTGGCCCGTAATAAAGCCCGCGTGGCGACCCGTAATATGGCTATGTCCCGCCAGAAAAAGCTGGATAAGATGGATATTATTGAGCTGCAGAGTGAGAAGCCTAAGCCTTCATTTGACTTCAAACCTGCCCGGACACCTGGCCGCTTTATTTTCCAAGCCAAGGATTTGCAGATTGGCTACGACCGACCGCTAACCCAGCCCCTTAACCTGACCTTTGAGCGCAATCAGAAGGTAGCAATCATCGGAGCGAATGGGATTGGAAAAACAACCCTGCTCAAGAGTTTGCTGGGGATCATCCCGCCTATTGCAGGTCAGGTTGAGCGTGGGGACTATCTAGAGCTGGGCTATTTCGAGCAGGAAGTAGAGGGCGGCAATCGTCAGACACCGCTGGAAGCAGTCTGGAACGCCTTTCCGGCCCTTAATCAGGCAGAAGTCCGAGCTGCTTTAGCTAGATGCGGCTTGACTTCCAAGCACATCGAGAGCCAGATCCAGGTTCTTTCAGGTGGAGAGCAGGCCAAGGTCCGCCTTTGCCTCCTCATGAACCGAGAAAATAATGTTCTAGTGCTGGACGAGCCGACCAACCACCTGGATGTCGATGCCAAGGAAGAGCTCAAACGAGCTCTGAAAGAATACAAGGGCAGCATTCTCATGGTCTGCCACGAGCCTGATTTCTATGAAGGCTGGATGGACCAGATCTGGGATTTTAACCAGTTGACTTAAGAGCATTGTTTTTAATCAAATTGAAAGTTGACAATCAAGAGAAATTTCAAGTCTAAAAGGTGCTCAATTTTATTTAGACACCTTGACAAATATGTAAAGAACTGCTAGTATATCCATAAGCAGTTCTTTTTTTGAAGACTAAATGGAAATTATTATGAAATACCTTATGAAAAAATATGTTAAGTCATTTCTTTTTGGGTTGACTTTTATTTTTGTGCTCTTTTCTTCAGCAGTCTATGCTGTTACTGAGCTTACTGAAAGCACGAATCTATCAACGCTTGATATTTATCAGTTTACCTTGACTCAGGATAATATGGAGGTCCTAAGTCAAGGCGCCTCGGTCGAAAGGGATTTTATCCCAGCTAATGGAAACTGGAAAGAAAGTACGGTCTTCTCGCTAAGAGTAGATAAAAACCAAACTCAGCAAACCTTTAATAGCCCTATTCAATTGCGGTTTAACAATGCAGGTATTGTTAATGGCAAGGCTGTTGATGTTTATGTGACCTTCCATAGTATAGATACTCATCTGGTTCAGAGAAATGCAGACTACCAGGATCCAAATAAGACGCTTGTCCCCTTTCTGACAGTGGATGAAAACTGGGGAAGCAAATCCATCCAGATTATGGACTATATTTGGCCACCGCATCCAACTCTTACTCATGATATGCATGGAAGCTTTGCTCTGGATACGGATGTCACTGCAGAATTGAGATATCAGGACGGAACGCCCACAGATCTAAAGATGGTCATGTTGCCGTCTGATATTGATGTGGTCTATAATGCACTCGGTCGAGAAGAAAATTTTTCAATATATGATAAAGATATAGCATTAAATAAAATCGTAAAAAACACTTCCTATGCCCTTAATGAAACTCTAGTAGACAATAAAACGACATGGCACCCTACAAGGAGTACGCAGGGAGATAGTGATGAACACAATGTTTCAGGATTTGCGGTTCGTTCTGAAACTAACGCCGTTCGATTTGAATTTACAACGACGGCAGGTAGTGGCGGTTTGTTTGGCTTTTATACAGAGGCTCCAAAGGCACCAGTGAAGCAGGCTTCAAAGGATAAGCTTCCTGTCCTTGCCGGAGAATCTCTCAATTATACAGCCAAATTTACTATGCCAACCCCTGGTAAGGACGTCATTGGATCTCTATCTTCAATGCAGATGATTGAAACTTTGGACAATCGTTTGGATTTTCAGAGCTTGACCCTTCAATTGGACGGTCGAACGTTGACCCAAGGTGCTGACTATACACTGGCCAGAGATGGACAAAAGGTAACGGTGGCAATCAATGCCAAGCACCTGACCAGTAGCAATGCTGGAAAAGAATTTACTCTTATATACAAGACAAAAACAAACGATAATATTTTACAAAATAGAGCGCCTATTGAAAATAGGGTCACACAAGAAATTGATAATATCCCTGTTTCATCAGAAATCGTTACAACTAATGTTCTCTACAAGAAAAGTTACCAATTTGAAAGTGGAACGCAAGATAAATCTCTTCCTCAAGAAGTTTTGAATGTGCTACCGCAAGATCAACATGACCTAGAAAATGGTTCGGCGGTTACACCGGATTCCCCCAAAGGGAATAAAAGACTAGTCAGTATTTCAGAAGGAAATTGGGTTTTCCAAAACTATGATAAAGAATCTGACACGATTCAAAATCAAGATGTACTTTTCACTGGAATATGGAATTTTCAAGAATACGAAAAGCCAAAAAAAGAAGTCTTCAATAAAAATAATGAAAATATTGATAACCAAGAAGTCAAGGCCAATGATGTTCTAACTTATAAAATCACCTACAAAAATACCAGTGATAGGGAGTTGGATGTCACCATTACCGATGAACTACCTGAACATACGGACTATGTCAATGGTTCAACCGTATATGATGACTTTTCTAATAGAAGATTAACTTGGAGAAGAAGGGTGGCACCAGAGGAGACAGTAGAAGTGTCCTTTAAAGTCCGAGTGGATCAGGATGTAGATGGGCAAATTCTTCAAAGCTCAGCTCAAGTATCGACAGATCTGTTTACATTAGAAACAAATAGAACGAGCAATCCGACAGCTATAAAAAAATATGTCCTTCCAGAAACAGGTGGGAATGGAACCCTTTTATACCTCTGGGGTGGCTCTGTCATCACATTGGGTTCAGCGATTTGGCTGATTGTCCGAAATAAACTATATAGGAAATTTCAATAAAGAAAAAGATAGGAAATCGCGAAAGTTTTGAAGAGGAATGGGATATCTCGAAGATCAAGCTTGAGTGAAGAAAAAATTAGGAGATTATAATGAAAAAGATAAAACAGCTGGTCATGGCGGTCTTGGTCTTTGTCTTGGCTTTTTCCAGCCTTCCGGTCGTATCAGCAGACACGACCTATACCATTCAGCTGACTGGGACATCAACAGGCCATACTTACGAAGCTCATCCGATTTTTCTTGGAGACCTCGATCCAGCAACGAATACTCTTACCAATATTAGATGGGCTCCGGGAATTTGGGATTCAGGTAAAAGAAGATTTGGAGACGCGGCCGATAAAGCAGCCTCTTTAAGTGCTAAAGGGGATGATTCGCAAGAAGCAAGAGAATTTGCTCAGGAAATTTCAAAATACTTATCCGGCGGTGGACGAAAAACAGTATCAGGCCAAAATGGGACAACGACTATTTCTGGCTTGGCTCCAGGCTACTATTTGATTAAGGAAGTAAATAATACCTTATACAAAAAAAATGAGACATACACTCGTTTTATGCTGCAGGTGGCAAGAGATACGACAGTAGCAATTAAGTCTGATGTTCCTAGTCTTACTAAGGTCACCAAGTCAAGTACGACGGGAGAGGAAACGACTATAACGGATTATTCCATCGGTGACATGGTTCCATTTCAACTGACAGCGACACTTCCAAGGAACTTGGATGATTATTCTGAGTATGAGCTATCTTTTAATGATAGTTTAATGCCTGGTTTGACTTATAATAATGATGTGCAAGTTTATCTAAAACGCGGTGATGAAGAAAGCTTGATAACTGACCATTTTAATATTTCTGTAGAATCGTCTCGTAATCTAACCATAGCAACTAGTAATTTGAGGCAGGTGCCAAATGTAGATGCTTCTAGTAAGATTGTGGTTCGCTACACTGCTCAACTGAATCAATACGCAACAACACATGCCAGTGCCAATACTAATATGAATGTGGCTAGTCTAAGCTTTTCTAATAACCCCAATACAGCTTTGGCAAAATCAATCGGGACAACGCTCCAAAGCAAAGTTCAGATCCATACCTACCAACTTAATGTCTATAAGGTGGATGAAAGAGGAGGAGCTCTTCCAGGGGCAGAGTTTACTCTTTATAAAAAAGTAAACGATCAGTATGTAAAGGTTGGAACTACACAAGAATACAAAAGAAGTAATTTCTCAGGCTTTAAAGGACTGGGATCTGGAGATTATAAACTAGTAGAAACAATCACTCCAAAAGGCTACAACACCATGAAGGATATTGAGTTTAGGCTACGAGCAACCTACGATCCGACATTGCCAATTACTCGAACCGCTATTCAAGCAACTTCAGACAGAGCAACTTTTACTTATGAATTGACAAATGGAATTTTTACTACGAAAATTGTCAATAAAAAAGGAGCTCTTCTGCCAAACACTGGTGGAATCGGAACGACTATCCTTTACCTGAGTGGTACAGGGCTTGTGCTAGGTGCAGGAATCTTATGGATGTTAAAGAAAAGAGTGAATAAAAAATAGGATAAAATCAGAAGAACTGAACGGGAAATCAGTCTCTTCCTCAAAAGGAGATTATAATGAAAAAATTAAAACAACTATTGATGACCATATTGGTCTTTGTCCTGACTTTTGCAGGTTTACCGGCCGCATCAGCTGATACAACGACCTACACCATCCAACTGACTGGAACGACAGCTGGTCATACTTACGATGTTTATCAGATTTTTTCAGGGTCTTTAGATGCTAGTAACACCTTAACCAATATCGAGTGGGGCTCAGCAGTTAATCAGGCGAATATTGAATTCTACATGGGGACAGCAAGTGCGAAAGCTGCCAGTCTCAGTGGTAAAGCTAATGACTCTGAAGAAGCAAAGACCTTTGCAAAAGACATCATTCAATACTTAACGTACGGACCTACTAAGGTAGTTTCTAGTGAAGACGGAACAACAACTATTTCTGGCTTAGAGCCGGGTTACTACTTGATTAGAGACAGATATAATTCGTTGGCTGGTAAAGAAGGAGAAAGCTATACTCGTTTTATGCTACTCGTTTCAAAGGATACTAATGTAGCAATAAAATCAAGTTCACCAACCATTACTAAAAAGGTTAAGGCAAGTGACTCCAATACATACTCTTCAGCGGCAGACTATGCGATTGGTGACAAGGTTTACTTTGAGCTAACAGCAACTCTTCCGAGCAACTATGCTGACTATTCTTCCTATCAATTGGTCATCGATGATATCATGCCGCCAGGGTTGACTTATAATTACGATGCTCAGGTTATTCTAAAAAACGGTAATATAGAGACGGATGTTACAAGTAAATTTAACACTTACATCTATCAGGCAGGTGAAGGCATTAGATTAAATATTGTTAATTACTATCTAGATCGATTGAGCGATGTAACAATAACAGCTTCAAGTAAGTTTATCATTCGTTACAGTACGACGCTTGGAGATAAAGCTATCACTGGGGTAGCTGGTAATGAAAACACAGTGAGCTTGACTTACTTAAACGAGCCAAACGAAAAAAATTCTAATTCTACAGCAAAAACACCTGATAGTAAAGCCAAGGTTTATACCTACCAGCTAAAAGTAAATAAGGTCAAAGAAAATCAAGACCCTCTAGCTGGTGCAGGATTTACTCTTTATAAGAAAGTCAATAATCAATACACTGAAATCAAGAAGTTTGAAGCTGGCTCTGAGACCACTTTTGATTTTAAGGGGCTTGATTCTGGTGACTACAAGCTGGTTGAAAGTACAGTTCCTGCAGGATACAATGCTATGAAAGATATCGAGTTTACTATTTCAGGAACAATCGACTCCACAGGAGCTTTGACAAACCTGACAGCAACTTCAGCAAACGCGACATTTGAGACCGATGTCAATACTGGTATTATCACCCTGAAAGTGGTCAATAAGCAAGGAGCCCTTCTGCCAAACACAGGTGGAATCGGAACAACCATTCTCTACCTAGTCGGCACAAGTCTTGTGCTTGGAGCAGGCGTGCTCTTTGTAGTCAAAAAACGTGTTTCAACAAAATAAAAGGAGAACTAGAGGAAGTGATGAACGTTTAATTCATCTCCCTCCTCAAAGGAGATTAAAATGAAAAAATTAAAACAACTATTAATGACCATCTTGGTCTTTATCCTGACTTTTGCAGGGCTACCGGTCGTATCGGCTGATTCAACGACCTACACCATCCAACTGACCGGAACGACAACTGGTCACACTTATGAAGTCTATCATATTTTTTCAGGGACTTTAGATGCTAGCAACACCTTGACCAATATCGAGTGGGGACCTGGGGTTACTGGAGCAGGTAGAACTCATTTTGGGGATGCATCTGAAAAAGCAGCTTCTTTAAACGGTAAGCAAAACGACTCTGCGGAGGCTAAAGCCTTTGCCCAAGAATTGAATCAATATTTATCAGGTGCAGGTGTAACAACCGTTAAATCCCAGCAAGGTACGACAAACATTTCAGGACTAAAACCTGGTTACTATCTTATTAAGGATAGTCGGGGATCATTGGATAATAGAAGTGGTCAAGCCTATACTAGATTTATGTTGCAAGTGGCCAAGGATACAACTGTAGCCGTGAAAGCAGATGTTCCAACGCTTACAAAACAAGTTCAAGCTAATGGCTCTCAAAATTATACTGCAGCGACGGAATATAGAATCGGACAAAACATTCCTTTCCAAATTACCGCAACTCTTCCAAGCAACTATGCTGAATTTCCGCAATATGTATTTACAATCAAGGATACGATTCCTGCTGGAATGACCTATAATAATGATGCTCGAGTTTATCTAAAAGAAGGTGGAACTGAAAAAGACATTTCAACATTTTTCCCAATTTCCTATACAGGCAATGTCATTACGATAACTGCTGGTGATCTTAAAGGCAATCAAGAAGTAACAGCATCTAGTAAGATTGTCGTTCGCTACACTGCAAGTTTAAACAATTATCCTATAATGGGTGGAGTAGGAAATCCTAATATAGCTAGCCTGACCTATTCAAATGATCCAAATGGAAATAATTCTTCAACTACTGAAACTCCTGAAACCAAGGCAAATGTCTATACCTACCAGCTGACAGTGAATAAGGTCAAAGAAAACCAAGCAGCTCTTGCTGGTGCAGGATTTACTCTTTATAAGAAGATCAATAACCAATACACTGAGATTAAAAAGTTTGAAGCTGGATCAAACAGCAGATTTGATTTTATGGGGCTGGATTCGGGTGACTACAAGCTTGTGGAAAGTACAGTTCCAGTGGGCTACAATGCTATGAAAGATGTCGAGTTTACCATTTCAGGTACAATCGACTCCACAGGAGCTTTGACAAATCTGACAGCAACTTCAGCGACCGCGACATTTGATTCTAATGTCAATACTGGTGTAATCACCCTGAAAGTTGTCAATAAGCGAGGTGCTCTTCTGCCAAACACAGGTGGCATCGGAACGACTATCCTTTACCTAATCGGAACAAGTCTAGTTCTTGGTGCTGGAGTTCTATTTATTATCAAGAAACGCGCTGACTCTAGGTAATCTTAGGGAGAAAGGAAGAGGTAGATGAAGTATACTATCTCTTTTCCTTTCTTATGCGACTGAATAAATATTATGAAAAAACATCTTATTAATTTTTTGCTAATTTTATTTTTAGTTAGTGGGATAGGATTGTTACTCTACCCTACTGTAAGTGAACTTTGGAACTCTTATCATCAGTCGCAAGCTATTTCAAATTATGAGAATAAAGTAGAGAAGTTGGATACCAGTAAAGCGGATAAGATGAGAGAAGAGGCTGAGGCCTATAATCAAAGTCTTGAAAAAGGGGTCGTTCCCAACTATCGTCTATCAGAGGAAGAAAAAAACACCTACAATAGCCTCTTGGATGTGACAGGAACAGGCATTATGGATTATGTGGAAATTCCCAAACTCGGGACTAATTTACCCATTTACCATGGGACGGACGATGCGATTTTGCAGGTGGCCATTGGCCATATTCCAGGAAGTTCCCTGCCGGTTGGTGGCCAAGGGACTCACTCTGTCATATCAGGCCATCGTGGTTTACCTTCTGCCAAACTCTTCACAGATATTGATAAATTAAAAAATGGCGATCGATTTATGATCCATGTCTTGGGAAAGACCATCACTTATCAAGTAGATCAGACCTTGACAGTTGAGCCAGATGATGTTTCTTCATTGGCTATTGACCCAGAGCAGGATTATTGTACACTGGTTACCTGTACCCCTTATGGGATAAATAGTCACCGCTTGTTGGTTAGAGGTCACCGAGTTCCAAATGAGAAGTACATTTCTAAATCAAGTAAGAAGAAGACGGATGTGATTCCTTGGATTTGTATAGCTATTATTCTTCTTGTGCTGATCTTTATTTTGTTTCTCCTTTATGTCAGAAGAAAGAAAAAAAGAGCTGAGCTACGTCGTAAAACAGGTTTGCGCTCAGCCATTTATCGCAAACAGAACAAAAAGGGGCGTCATGCTAAATGATTTATGGAAATAGGAACAGTTATGTGAGAATTAATGAAGAAGATAATTCCTTTTTTATCAAGGTAATAGTACTTTATTCTTAAAAATCCTCATATGATAAGATAACTAGTCTTCATAGTTTACTCTTACAAAAAACGACTGATACAAGATTTGTCTCAGTCGCTTTTTATTAATAATTCAAAAACTGCTCGATTTCCTGCTTTTCAATCTGCTTGCCGTGCTGGCAGACTGGGCAGGTGAGGTAATGTTTTCTACCATAAGGAAAGGTAGGAATCCAATAAAGTGTAAACTTTCGGCCGGTTTCAATAATGTCCCAAGGTGCGACGTTGTGGCAGTTGGCACACTCGATATTGCTTTGGGTCTGTCCTAAGTTTTTCTGATAACCTTTATATCCCCAGATAATCATATTGATTTCCCTCCTTAATTGGTTGGGCGGTCAGCTTATTTGCTGAAGTCATAGTCCTTGATAATCTCGATTTTTTCAATCTTGATATCTTTTTTAGGCTTGTCATTGTCGTCTGTTTCTGCGGCAGCGATTTTGTCCACCACATCCATCCCTTCCAGCACTTGGCCAAATACGGTATAAGCACCGCCATCTAAAGTAGGATTTCCACCGTTTTTATAGGCTTCGATGATTTTAGCTGGGAAGGAATCCGTAGACATTTGGCTAGACAAGTCTTTCTTGCTTTGGTTGATAAAGAACTGACTGCCATTGGTATCAGGGCCTGCATTGGCCATGGATAGGGCGCCTCGAATATTATAGAGATATGGAGAATACTCATTTTTAAAGCCGTTTCCAGAGTCTTTAGACTTATCTTTTCCCTTCCAGATAGACTCGCCTCCAGTGCCGTTGCCTTTAGGATCTCCGGTCTGAATCATAAATTCATTGATAACGCGGTGGAACAAAACGCCGTCATAGTAGCCTTCCTTAGCATGGGTCAGGAAGTTTTCAACGGCTAGTGGGGCTTGTTTTGGAAAGAGCTTGATGCGGATATCGCCTTCAGTCGTTATCAACTTGACTTCCGCTTCATCTTCAGCAACTTCTGTAGATAGCTGCGGAAAATTGGCATTTTCGTTGGTCATGGCATCCTTGAATTGCTCACGGAGTTTGCTGGTTTCCTCTGGGTCAGAGCTAGAGCTCACTAGCGAAGAACTGCTGGATGAGTTGGAGGAGCTAGTAGTCTCCTCTTTCTTACCTTTACCAGAGCAGCCAGCCAAGACAAGTCCTGATAAGAGGCTAATAAGAAGAATTTTTTTCATATAAGACCTTTCTCGCATTAGATTGTAAACTACTGATATTTTACTACAATTAAGCTAGTTTTTCAAACCCTCCTGTGTCAGACAATCCAGGAGCAGATTTTTAAGTCCTGCTGGCCGTAAGTTCAGGTCGCAAATTGCTTCTATGTCTAGCCATTCAGGTTGATAGACATTCTGGGCATGACTGCGAAGGGCTTCCTCGCCCTGAATCATTGGGGCTGATGTATGGCCGATAGTGGCATGGAAATAGATTTCTAAGCGTTGGCCATTTCTGAAAGTAAAGGCTGGCTGCAGTTGCTTTTCAGACAAGCTCCAACCCAGCTCTTCCTGAATTTCTCGCTGAGCTACTTGGACTGCTGTCTCACCTGACTCGGCTCCGCCGCCCGGTATCACAAAATACTCTTCTCCATTTTTCCAGCGGTGGATGAGCAGTATTTGCTTGGTTTGGGGATTGAAAAGAATGACTCCGGCTCGCATTATCTTCCTCCTCATGTATTTTTACTGTGAGCTAATTAAAATGTCCCTCTATTCTACCACAAGAACAAGAGTTTTGCTTGGACTTGTTAAAAGTATGGTAGAGTGAACAAATTCATCTTGATGTAATTAAATTTTATCTGAAGAGAGATCTTAATAGCAGGCGAACTTGTGCATTGAGAGATGTTATGATAAAATAAACAGAGTAAAAATAATAAGGAGTGTTTTCCATGGAGAAAAGACTGACAAGAGATGTCAACAACAAGAAAATCGCTGGTGTATGTGCTGGTATCGCAAACTACTTTGATTTAGATCCAACCTTGGTTCGTGTTATTTGGATTCTTTTGGTCTGTGTGGCAGGTACAGGTGTCTTGGCTTACTTGATTGCTTGGGCGGTTATGCCAGAGGCTTAATAAGAATTTTGTGATAGTGAAATGAGAACTGGTTAGCCCAGTTCTTTTTGCGTGGATAAAGAAGTTTTTTGCTTCTGATCTAGATAAAAGATTTCTCATCTAAGGCTCAAATATGGTATAATAAGGGTTATGGCAACTAAGAAAAACACGAAAAAAGGCCGGACAACTCGCCGGCCGACAAAAGCAGAATTAGAAAGACAAAAAGCAATAAAGAGAATGATTGCCACCTTTGTGTTGGCTCTTATTCTTTTGTTTGCAGCGATAAAGCTGGGCGCTTTTGGGGTCACCATTTATAATATGATTCGCCTCTTGGTGGGAAGCTTGGCCTATTTGGCTATTCTGGCCAGCTTTGGCTATCTCTTTTTTTTCAAGTGGCTGCACAAGCACGAGGGGACGGTTTCAGGATTTATCAGCCTCTTTTTGGGACTGGAGTTAATTTTCCAAGCTTATTTTGTCAGTGTGTTGAAGCTAGAGGGAGCAGCTGTCTTATCCACAACTCTAGGCAGGGTTTTGACTGATCTGACAGCCTTTAAGGTCAGCTCCTTCGCGGGTGGTGGCCTGCTAGGTTCTCTCCTTTACGCGCCTATCTCTTTCCTTTTTTCAAATATCGGTTCTTATTTCTTCGGTCTGCTGCTCATTTTTTTGGGCGGTCTGCTTATGAGCCCTTGGTCTATCTATGACATTTCAGAAAAGGCTATGGCAGCCTTTCAAAATTGGAGAGAGAAGCAGGAAGAAAAGCGACAGCTTCGTTTCTTGGAGCAGGAAGAGAAAGCTGCACAGGCAGCGATGCAAGCCATTGAAGTAGAGCAGGAAGAAGTCGAGGTCGATTCTGAAACAGGAGAGATTTTAGATGACGAGGACTTGTCAGATACAGCTGTGGACTTTGACGAGGCAGACTATGAGGAAGTGGGAGAGTATGACCCTCATGAGCCTCTGGACTTTGGTCGCGAAGAAGAGACGGACGAGACAGATGTAGACGTTGAAGTGGACTTTACCGCCAAGGAAAGTCTAGACTATAAGCTGCCGACCATCAACCTCTTTGCGCCCGACAAGCCTAAGAATCAGTCTAAAGAAAAGCGCATTGTCCGCGACAATATTAAGATTTTGGAAGAGACCTTTGCTAGTTTTGGGATCAAGGCTGCTGTTGAGCGGGCTGAAATCGGACCTTCCGTTACTAAGTACGAGGTCAAGCCAGCTGTCGGTGTTCGGGTCAATCGGATTTCCAATCTGGCAGATGATTTGGCTCTAGCCTTGGCTGCCAAGGATGTGCGGATTGAAGCGCCGATTCCTGGGAAATCTCTTGTCGGGATTGAAGTACCCAACTCTGAAGTTGCGACCGTGACCTTCCGAGAACTCTGGGAACAGTCGAAAACGGATGCCAACAAGCTCCTAGAAATCCCACTTGGGAAGGCTGTCAACGGCTCTGTCCGCTCCTTTGACTTGGCTAAGATGCCCCATCTCTTGGTAGCGGGCTCTACTGGTTCTGGAAAATCTGTGGCCGTCAACGGTATTATTGCCAGCATTCTCATGAAAGCCAGACCGGATGAAGTCAAGTTTATGATGGTGGATCCTAAGATGGTGGAGCTGTCCGTTTATAATGACATTCCCCACTTGCTTATCCCAGTCGTGACCAATCCTCGCAAGGCTAGCCGTGCACTCCAGAAGGTTGTAGATGAGATGGAAAACCGCTATGAACTCTTCTCCAAGGTCGGTGCCCGTAACATTGCTGGCTACAATGCTAAAGTAGCCGAGTACAATGCCCAATCAGAGTACAAGCAGGTTCCCCTGCCTTTAATCGTCGTCATCGTGGACGAGCTGGCTGACCTTATGATGGTGGCCAGCAAGGAAGTGGAAGACGCCATTATCCGTCTGGGACAGAAAGCGCGTGCGGCTGGAATTCACATGATTCTGGCTACCCAGCGGCCATCTGTAGATGTTATCTCCGGTCTGATTAAGGCCAATGTACCCTCTCGGATTGCCTTTGCTGTATCCAGTGGGACAGACAGTCGGACCATTCTGGATGAAAATGGAGCAGAAAAGCTCTTGGGTCGTGGGGATATGCTCTTTAAGCCTATTGATGAAAACCATCCGGTTCGTTTGCAGGGCTCCTTTATCTCAGATGAAGATGTGGAGCGAATCGTAGCCTTTGTCAAGAATCAAGCTGAAGCTGATTATGATGATAGCTTTGATCCTGGTGAAGTATCTGAAAGTGATTTGGATACTGGTGGGGGCGATGATGAAGGCGATCCTCTCTTTGAAGAAGCCAAGGCCTTGGTTATCGAGACTCAGAAAGCCAGCGCATCTATGATTCAGCGGCGACTCTCGGTCGGCTTTAACCGGGCTACTCGTCTCATGGAAGAGCTTGAAGCGGCAGGCGTTATCGGACCAGCAGAAGGAACCAAGCCGAGAAAAGTTTTGCAGACTAATTAATCTTTATTTTTACGAGTTTGCTAGGAAGAAAATCATTTGATAAAAATAAATCTGCCAGCAGTCAGCCGGCAGATTTTCTCTACTTACACATTGCCAAGGAAAGGAAAAGAAGGTATGAAACTAGACACCATTCACCATATAGCCATCATTGGCCATGATTATGCCAAGACTAGGGAGTTTTATGTGGACAAGCTGGGCTTTGAGCAGCTGGATGAGCACCACCGGCCAGACAAGCAGGATATTCTCTTTAATGTCCGCAAGGGAAATCTGACTCTGGAAATTTTTATCAAGGAAGAAGCTCCCAAGCGTCCAGCCCTGCCTGCTCCAGAGCACACCGGTCTACGGCATCTGGCCTTCCGAGTGAAAGATGTCGAAGAAACGTTAGCGGAATTTGACCGTTTGGAGATTCCCCATACTGAGCTGCGCTATGACGACTTCGACGGCCGTAAGATGGCTTTCTTCTTTGATCCGGATGGACTGCCTTTAGAGATTCATGAATAAAACTAGGAAAATCGGGAGGTCCTTCTTTCACGGCAAAAGAAGGACTTGTAAGTCCCGCATATGAAAAACCCATCGGCTATCTGATAACCGATGGGTTTTATTTTATATTGCTACAAAAAGAGTCCGATGACCATGGCTAGGTACATGAAGAAGGTCAGAAGAAAACCTGCTCGCCAGAAGAACTTAAAGAACTTAGGGTAGTAGAAGCTCCGTTTTTTCTTGAGAAAATAGATGGTGATGGCGATAGCGAGAACTGATAGAGCTAGAGTCAGCTGGGGCAGCAAGCTATGATAGTAGGCCTTGTCTGAAATAATATAAAATTCCACAACAAAAAGCGGAAAAGCCAAGTCCGCAAAGTTTAAACCGTATTTTCTTAATTGAAAAACTCGCACTGTAATAGTGGTTAAAATCAAAGTTAAAAAGATAAATAAAATCGAAGCAATCTTTAATAGTGTCATAAGATTATTTTACCACAAAAAATTCAAAAAAGAAGATAAAATTCCTTGCATTTAACAAAGTTTAGTGTATAATAGAAAGGTATGCGAAAAGTATACTTGTGGGAGGTAAAAATCTTTATTTACCGCCAAAACCACAAAGGAGGATTTAAAAATGGCTAAAAAAGTCGAAAAACT
>ERZ772942.709-NODE-709-length-14345-cov-3.982785_pt1 | contig 14345 bp, 10 predicted proteins | sample MGYA00511135_ERZ772942 | MGnify/ENA primary metagenome ERZ772942 (study PRJEB29015, sample SAMEA2738099) | human oral metagenome | biome: human oral; feature: human-associated habitat; material: saliva | place: China | collected 2265 ... | reverse complement strand
ATGAATTAAAACAAAAAGCGCGTATTATTTATCTTGATATGTCTTACAGTGTAGATCAAAGTAGAAATAAACAAATTGATTTAGAAAAACAATTGAATGAAATAAGAAAACAAGTTAAAGAAAATCTAGTTGAACCAACTAATGAGATAGCTAATAAAGAAAATTCAGTTACTGAGTCACCTAATACAGAAGCTGAGCATGCTTCAGAAGTAGCAAATCATAATGAAGTAGAAGAACATGATTTTGTATTCGATGTGAATAATATTGTTAGTGAAGAAGGAGATGGCTATATTGTAAAACATGGTGATCATAATCACTTTGTTAAAAAATCTGATTTATCAGCTGAACAACTAGAAGAAGCAAAAGAATTTTTGGCTAAGAAAGGTGAAGCAACAACAACTGAAGACAAAGCAACATTAGACAGCAAGAAAAATTATATTTCACTATTCTATGGAATAAATGTGAGTGATATTTCAGTTGAGAGTAACACGTTAGTATTTAACTATAATGGAGTAGTTAAACGTATTGCACTTAGTGATATAACTGTTCCAGCGATGAGCTCAGATTTAGAAGGAGATTTTGAAAAAGAAATAACAGCATTGGCAAGCAGTATGAATACAACAGTTGAGCATATTCAGGTGCAAGATGGACAAATGATAGTAAATCATGGTGATCATAACCATTATTATCCAATTAAGAGTCCTGGATGGAGATTATATAATCAAAACAAAATACCTTATATAGATATTCCTAAAGTAAGTGGGAATATTGATGAAGCTGCAGTCAATAGCAGAATAACAGAATTAGAAAATAAAGCCCAGACTGTATTTGCTAATAATCCAGCGAAATTAAGAAAAGTACTAAATTGGTTGAATAACTTTAGGGAAGTTAGTTTAGCTTGGCATGTTACAGCAACGGATGGTTATTTACAAGCGTTAGATAAATTTGAAAAAACTCAAATAGATATATAATCTATATTGCAACATAAAAAGTAGTGAATCGAGGGGAGGGAACCTTAATTCACTACTTTTTAAACGTTAATAAAATTAAGAAATGCCAAGAGAGTTTATTATACTCTCTTGGCATTTATCATGAAAAGAAAAACTATATTTTAAAAGGATAGAAAACTAGTCTCTTTCAATTTTAGTGATTCCGCGCATGTATGGACGAAGAACTTCTGGTACTGTGATAGAACCATCTTCATTTTGATAGTTTTCAATTATAGCAGCTAGACAGCGTCCTACCGCTAGTCCAGAACCGTTTAATGTGTGAAGGAATTCAACTTTTCCAGTATCTTCACGTTTGAAACGCATGTTTGCACGACGTGCTTGGAAATCTGTACAGTTTGAACAAGAACTGATTTCTTTATAAGCGTTATAACTTGGTAACCAAACTTCGATATCGTAAGTTTTAGCACTAGAGAATCCAGTGTCTCCAGAACATAAAGTAATTACACGATATGGTAAGTTTAATTTTTTAAGAATATTTTCAGCATGTCCAGTCATAATTTCTAATTGTTCATATGAATTTTCTGGTTTAGCGAAACGAACCATTTCTACTTTATTAAATTGGTGAAGACGGATTAATCCACGAGTATCACGACCAGCACTTCCTGCTTCAGATCTGAAACAGATACTGAATGCTGTAACACCTTTTGGTAACATATCTTCAGTTAAGATTTCTCCATTGTAGTAGTTTGTTAATGGAACTTCTGCAGTAGGAATAAGAGTTAATCCCTCAGACTCAACTGTATATACGTCTTCAACGAATTTAGGGAATTGACCTGTACCAAATAGGGCAGTTCTATTAACTAATTGAGGTACCATAAATTCTTCATATCCGTGTTCAACAACGTGAGTATCAATCATAAAGTTGATTAATGCACGTTCAAGAAGAGCTCCAGCTTTTTTGTAGTATACGAATCTACTTCCAGAGATTTTAGCTGCACGTTCGAAATCAGCAATGTCTAATTCTTCAACTAAATCCCAGTGGGCTTTCGGTTCGAAGTCAAATTCTCTTACTTGACCAATACGACGAACTTCGATATTCTCATCTTCGTTTTCTCCGATAGGAGTCTCATCAGAGATAAGGTTAGGGATTCTAATAATTTTTTCATTAATTTCTTCAGCAATTTGTTTAACTTCAATATCACGAGTTGTAATTTCATCAGAAACGTGTTTCATATCTGCGATTACATCTGAAGCATCTTCACGTTTTCTTTTTAAGATAGCAATTTCTTCACTTTTTTTGTTACGAAGTGCTTTTAAATCTTCTACTTGAACAAGTAGCTCACGACGTTTTTTATCTAAGTCGATAAGTAAGTCAACTACATCTGTTTCTAAGTTTCTTGCTGCTAATTTTTCTTTTACCATTTCAGGATTTGCTCTAAATAATTTAATATCTAACATAATTGTATGCTCCTTCTAAATAATTTATTTTGATTGAATTTTATAAGTAAAATAAAAAATCCCTTACGTCAAAGACGCAAGGGACGATTAATTTCTATACCGTGGTTCCACCCAAATTCAATCTAAAAGATTCTTGAAATTTAATTTGATATCATTTATAGTAGAATTTTAAAATAAACAATAAGTACTTTCAGCATTTGTACTCTCTCTGGGAATGTTTTTAGATTAAAACATGTCTATAATCAAATTTTATATATTTATTTAATATAATTTTACTCTATTTTTATCTTTTTTGTCAAGTCTTTTTGGGTTATTTTTCTTCTGTTGAATTATTCGAAGTTTCTTCTGTTGGTGTGATTGTGTTGTTAGAAGTTTCTTCTTTATCTGTGTTGTTTTTTGGTTCTACTGTAGTTGCATTACTATTGCTATTAGAAACTTCATTTTCTGAGTTAAGAGTCGTACTATTTTCATTTTCTGTTGAAGATTCTTTTGGTTTAGCATTTGCTAATAATGCAGCAAGTAATCTGTCGATATCATTAATTAATATCGTTTCTGCTTTTCCACCAAGTGTGAAGTTCACGGCTTTTCCATATGGTGTTTCAATAACATTTAATGAATCTGGAGAAAGTTTAAAGATTCCAGCAAGTAAGTTTACTTTTGCAGTTTCTTCTGGAGTAAGTTCTACTTTTTTATTATCTGTCGTATTATTTTCTTCTTTAGGTGTACTTACTTCATTGTTAGGTTGATTTCCAGTATTACTGTCATTATTTGTGTTATTATCTTTTTCTTCTTCTGGTTTTACTTCAGTAGCTGGAGTAGTAGATTCAGAATTTTGGGTTGTTTTATTTGCATATTTTTCAAAATCTGCTTTGTCATATTTGGCATTAGAGAATTCGATTGGGAATGAAGGATCGTTAGCTTCTTTAGCGAATTGATCAGCTGAAGAGCGAAGTGTTGCACCATCACTGTCAGTTTCATTTAATTTATTATATTTTTCACCGAATTCTACTTTTGAACTTTCATTGTGTTCTAGTGCATAGTGAAGAGCATTTTTTGCGTTAATTAGTCTTGTTACAAGTGTTCTCATTGGTGTTCTAGTGATGAATACTTGAGATTCATAAGAATCTTTTATAAGTGAAGCAAGTTCTTCACGTAGTTGGTTATCAATTTTATCACTATCTATATTTTCTAAGAAGTATTTAATGTAACTTACAGTTGTAATACTTTCACGATCTTCGAATTTTTGAAGTTCATCTAGCATATGACTAACTTTGTTTAGTGTATTAGCATCTTTATTTGAGCTAGCTTCATTTAACTCGTTAGTTAAGTCAGTTTTTGAAAGACCATATTTTTCAATATCAGTATCTTTGATTCTATTTAGTAGAGTATTATATTTTTTAACTAATTCATCATTTTTAGAAGTATCCGCATTAGCTTCTTCTTGAATGTATTTTTTATCAAAATTATTTAACATTTCAAGGTAACCGTTTGTAGAGTTAGTTGGTAATTCTTCTATTGTTGCACGTAATTGATCTAGTGCACGATTTACACGGTTTGCTTGTTTTTTATCATTGTTGTGTTTAGCAAGGTTATTAGCTTTAAGTTCATCTATACGTTTGAATACAGATTCCTTATCGAAGTCTCCAGCAACATAGTTTCCTGTGATATTAGGAATTCTATTTTTGTAATAGATGTCTGCTCCTTTAGATAAAATTTTAACAAAGTGATCATGATCTCCATGAGGAATTACAAATTTATCCCCATCACGTTTAATTTTATCTGCAGGAATACCTGTACGTTTTGATAAAGCAAGTAATTCATTTTCAAAATCCACTTCATCATCACCTGTAACCTCTGGAATATGGAATTTCTCACGAGGAATTAGATATGGGTGAATGTGTGTTGGATCGTAAGCGTGAGCTGGTTCATTAAATACGAAGAAATCTTTTGTTACTTTTACAGCTTCTTTTGGTACCCCGTATACTTCAGCTATGTAATTAATTTGTTTTTGAATTTCTTCAGTAATATTTACATCAGTCTCATCAATATGAATTGCATTTAATAATACAGTGTGACTATGATCACCATGAGGGTAAGTTAATGCTTGACCATTTTCAGTTTCCACTAATTTAATAAGCTTAGGATCAATTCCTAGTATTTTAGCAAGATGATTGATTTTTTTAGTCACTTCTTCAGAATAATTTTCTTTATTTTCTTTTTCTGTATTATTTTCTTCTTTGTTGTTTTCTGCTGGTTTTTCAGTAGTTGTCTCAGTTACATCGTTAACATTTATGTCATCTAATAATGTTGTTTTACCTTCATATGAAAGAGCATCTCCTTGTGCTGTAGATACATATTTAATTGTGTTTTTATCGATGTTATTTTTACTTGATAAGTAGTTTATTTTTTCAGTTACTTTATCTTCTAATTCCTTATATTCTTTTTTAGCTTGTTCTAAATATTTTTCAGGAATTAATTTTTCAAATTTAGAATTTACTAACTGTTTATAGTATACAAAGTGTTGGTGTCCATTATGATCAACCACTAGTCCTAATGAAGTCGGAGTACCAACAGTATTTTCATTTAAAATAAATCCATCGCTAGTCTCAAATTGAACACCAGCAAATGATAAAACGCTAGGTCTTACAACTGGCTCTTCTACTTTTGGTTTTTCTTCATTTTTAACCTCAGGTAAAGGAGGAGTAGGAATAGCTGGAGCTGGTTTGGCAGCTTCAGTAGGTTTTTCTACTTTATTCACTTCAGGTAAAGAAGGAGTAGGAATAACTGGAGCTGGTTTGACAGCATCAGTAGGTTTCTCTACTTTATTCACTTCAGGTAAGGTTGGAGTTGGGATAGCTGGAGTTGGTTTAACTGTTTCAGCAGGTTTCTCTACTTTATTCACTTCTGGTAGGGTTGGAGTTGGAATAGCCGGAGTTGGTTTAACTGTTTCAGCAGGTTTCTCTACTTTATTCTTTGGAATGTAGTGGAAATGATCTCCATGGCGAACAGTATATCCATTTTCATCTTCACTAACGATATCTTTTGGGTCAAATTTATAATTATCTCCATATTCTGATTGTTCATGATGATTGTCATTTACTATATTAGTTTTTGGAGTGTTTACTACTGTTGTATTAGTGTTATTATTTGTAGTTCCTTGATCATTTAATAAATATTCCCATTGTGTCCCTCTTAACTGTGAATATGGGATAATATGTTGGTGACTTCCGTGTTGAACTATAAAACCAAAACTGTTTCTTCCTATAATATCACTCTCACCTTTAAAGATATAACCATCACTCGTTGGAGTTGTTACTCCTGCCGCTGATGATGATAAAGAAGGATTAACTCCAGCTTCTTTTGCTTGTGATAATTGTGAACTTGATAACTCACTTTTCTTAATATAGTGGAAGTGATCTCCATGGCGAACTACGTAACCATCTTGAGTCTCACTTACGATATCTTTTGGATTAAATGTGTAGTTATCTCCATTTCCTTTAGATTCACTAGTTTCTCCATGGTGATGATGGTGATGTGCGTGTGCTGAAATTTCTTTTCCAGTACTTTCGTCAACAACATTATTTTGAGTAATACCTTCTTTCGGATAGTAGTAATATTTACCGTTGACTTTTATAACATAACCTTCTGCAAGTTCGTACTGAATATCTTCATTTTTTAGTTTATAGTCTTTGTTTTTATAAACTAATGAATCAAGAATTTTCGCGTTATAAGGTACTAATCCTTTTTCATAGTGGCTATGGTCACCATGAAGCGTTACATAACCATCTTCAGTAATTTCACTTACAACTACTGAGCTAACTTTGTCAGAGTAATTAATTTTTTTTGCTTGTGCTGTATTTTGTACTAGTGGTGCAGTTTCATATTCATGAAGCTTTCTATACTCATATCCAGAAAATACTGATAGCCCAATTACTAATGAGCCACAGGCACTAGTAATAATCATATTTTTTTTATTCATATATTTTCTCCTTAATTTTATAATTCGTAATAATTTCGATTTATTATAACATGTTTAGTACATTTTGTAAATAGTTATCTTTACGATTTACTACTTTTAAAATTAATGTTTTTGTATTTTTTTCTTATTTAGAAAATGTAACTTTGATATAATATACTTTAATGATTATGGCTATTTTGAAAATTATATTTATTATCAATTTACTAAAATCTTATTAATAAGAATAGGCTTATAAATTTAATCTGAAAAAACAAAAAAATGGATACCAACTGCATAATACAGTATGATATCCATATGTTTTTTTATGTTTATTTAGCTATATATAATTTTTCTTTTTTCTTATAATACTAGCTACAATTATTAAAATAAATCCTGTAAAAATAGATGAATTTCCAGATATACCCGTCTTAGGAAGTATTTTTAATTGTTTCTCATCTTTAATACTCTTTGTTTTAGGTAATTCATCATCTTCTTTTTCTTTATTTTCTATTTTTTCTTTATTTTCAATCTTTTCTGGAATTACTATTTGAGCTCTTTCCTCTAAATCCTTCGTTCCTATTTTTATACGTTCTACTATAGTAAATTTACTAAAATGATTTATATCAAATTGCAACTCACCCGCATTATATCTACTAGCTATTTTTTCAAGATTATTTTCATCAGATATATGATAAACTTCTAAATCAGTATTTTCTTTTTTTACAACTGCAACTGTTACAGTTCTCTCTATATTACTATCTACTTTTTTATAATCTTTCTCAAAATGAATCTCAAATGTTTCAATAATTTTATAGTCGCTACCTAGTTTATTCTTGATAGTCTTGTTTAAATCATTATCATTTAATGGTTCCACAAACAATTTTTCTGCAGAGATACTATCTTTTTTAAAAGAAACCTTAATTTTACGACCAGATAAATTCGCTACTAATACATCATTTCTAGTTTCCATTCTAGAAGATGGTTTTATTGATGGCTTCTCTGTTGGTTTTTCCGACGGCTTCTCTGTTAGTTTAACAGGTGGTTTTTCCGACGGTTTTTCTGTTGGCTTCTCTGTTGGTTTTTCCGACGGCTTTTCTATTGGCTTCTCAGATGGTTTTTCCTCTGATTTCGCTGATGGCTTTCTTTTTGAATCTTCAATTACATTCTCCGGTGGAATTGGCTCAACCTCTGGAATAACTCCATTTTCATTTATAACAACCTTATTATCAGACTCCATTTGCGCATTAGCTATTCCAACTTTTATTGTACTTATACTGATAATAATGCTTATTATTCCAGTTGATAATTTTCTTATAGAATATTTTTTATTCTTCACTGCTTTCTCCTTATCTCAAATGATCTATAAGACCATTAAAACTATCCTTAATATTATATTACACATCAAAACATTCATCAAGCAATATAAAAAAATGGCTTGATTAAAACACTTAATCAAGCCAAAACTTCTTCTATCTAGACAAGAACGAGAAGAATCCACTTATTATAGCTACATTAAAGAAGTCAATAAACAATGCACCTACTATAGGCATTACAAAGAATGCTATATGCGAATGTTTATATTTATCACAAACACTTTGCATATTTGCAATACCATTTGGAGTAGCTCCAAGTCCAAAACCTACATGTCCTGCAGATAATACTGCTGCATCATAATTTCTACCCATAAATCTAAATGTTACAAAGTAGATAAATACCCATGCTAAAAGCGCTTGTGCAAGTAATAATACTGCTAATTGACCTGCTACGTTACCTAATTCCCATAATTTTAAACTAATCATCGCCATTCCTAAGAATAAATTTAACGAAACATCTTCTAGTATATGTACTTCTTCATAGTGCAAATCAAACTTAGTTGTATTATCAGAAATATTTCTTAATACTGCTGCCACAATCATAGGCCCTATGTAGTTCGGAAAATTTAAAAATTGATTTAAAAATGTTGAAACATAACTACCAATAAACATTGATAATAAGATTAAAAAGAATGCTTTAGCAAAATTCTCTCCATCAAGTTTTCTTACATCATTATTAAAAAGAAATTCATCATTTCTTACTTTTTCATTATCAACTTTCTCTGCAACAACCTCTAGTTTCTTACCTTTAATAAGTCTATTGGCTAATGGGCCACCTAGACTAGATCCTGCAATAAGTCCAAAAGTAGCTGCTGCGATAGCAACACTCTTCGCTCCAGTGTGTCCTAATTCTTCTACTATGGGTGCCATTGCTGCCGCAGTACCATGTCCTCCTGTCATGGCAGTTGAACCAGTTAATAGAGCAATCAATGGATCTACACCTGTTAAATACCCAACCCCCACAGCCACAACATTTTGTAGTACTACTAACGTTACAGCCATAATAAGGAACATAACAACTTTTCTTCCACCAACTTTTAATAATCTCCAACTAGCATTAAAACCAATACTTGTAAAGAATAGTGTCATAAAGAAGCTTTGTAAAGTATTATCGAATTCGAAGATAACTAAATTAGTTTCTCTTAAAATTAAATTAATTATAGCAAATAGGAAACCTCCAACAACAGGAGACGGAATACAATAAGTTTCAAAAAACTTAACCTTTTTCCTTAAGAATCTTCCTAGAATTAATATAATAACAGCCAATCCGACCGTTTGAATCATATCCATTTTAATATTAAACATACTATCATCCTTTCTTACTTTATGTTGTATTTTTAAACAGAATAATACTGTTTAGTATTAACTATTAATTACTATTATATTTTCAGTTTGCATAATTTAATATTACATTTAACTAATATTTTTTTCAATATTATGTAAGATTTTATAACGCCATATAATTAATCTTACTAATTTAACGAATAAAGATGAACTAAAAAAGTTCATCTTTATTTATTAAAATATTGGTTTTAAAAATTCTGACCAAGTCTCATAATTTTCTTCTGCTTTAGCCTCTTCTCCCGTCATCCATTTTATAACAAGAGTATCATCTTCCTTAACTTCTACAAGTTGTTTATCAACTTTACACTCATAAACAACACCTACATGAACTTGTCCAACTTCTGTCTTATCATCATTTATTAGACCAATAAAATGTAGGTTATTTAAAGCATCTTCTTCTGAAACTCCAACTTCCTCATTTAATTCACGTGCGGCATTGATTTTTAACATTTCAAAAATTGTTTTTCCTTCAACTTCATTCATATGACCACCAATACCAACAGATGCTTTCCCGTGCAGTCTTGCTTCTCCTCCACCAACTAAACGTTTGTAAACTAGTACATCTCCTGTTACTTCATCTTTTAGTAGAACATAACCAATCAATTGCTTATAGTTTGGATCTTCTTCCATATCCCCACGACGTTTTACTTCATATGATTCAAATTTATCAATAATTTTCTTAGTTTTCTCATCATTTTTTTCTATAAATCCATAGAAATGATTTTCTTCATTATTAAATAATTCTTTTCTATTAACTACTAATATTTGTTCATCCCACTTACTCATTGTTCTTCCTCACTTCTTTTATTTCGCTTGATAAGTTCCTTCTTTTAATTCTTTTGCTATTTTAGCTATCTTTCTAAATCTGTGATTTAAGCCCGATTTAGATAACTTACCATCTTCGATCATTTCCGCTATTTCTTTTAATGGATATTCTGGATACTTAAGTCTTGCTTCTGCAACAACTCTAAGTTTCTCATCAATATTATCAAGTCCAATTCTTTCCTCTATTATGTTAATATCCTCAACCTGTTTTGCTGAAGCATTAACAGTCTTATTCATATTAGCCATATCACAATTTTGCATTCTATTAACCGAATTATTAATATCTCTAACAATTCTTTCATCTTCAAATTGGAATAAAGCTTGAAAAGCTCCCACTAAGTTAATAAATTCTGCTATTTTTTCAGATTCTTTAATATAAACTATAAAGCCTTTTTTTCTTTCAAGACTTCTAGCATTTAATTTATAACTATTTAAAAGCTCATTTAATTCCTTATTATGTTCTTCATAAGAAGAGAATATTTCCATATGATAACTAGAAGTACGAGGGTTATTAATAGATCCTCCTGCTAAAAATGCGCCACGTAGATAAGCTCTTTTCTTCTCATCAGTATCAATTAATTCTTTTGCTATGTCTATTCTCATTGTATAGTTGTCATTTAATATATATAGATCAGTTAATATTTCTTTTACATTTTGATCTAAACGACAAATGTATACATTATTTTTCTTCAATTTCAATTTCTTTCTAACAGAAATATTTACATGAACATCATAGAAAAACTTTATTAAAGAAAACATTCTTCTTGCTATAGACGCATTCTCTGTTTGAAAACTTAAACTTAACCTACCGTTTGATATATTTAATACACCATTCATCTTTATTAAGGCTGATAACTCTGATAAGAATTCTCTATCTTTTGTTATTTCTATTAAAGTTAATTCTTTCTTCATATCCGAAGCATATGACATAATTTCCCTCCTTATTCTAATTATTTTTTGTAACCTATATATTTTATCATGATACCTTCAATTTAACAACTCATTTGAGTTAAGAAATGAGTTAATATACAATGTACATTAACTCATTAATTCTAATATTCTATTTTTATTTTCTTCATTAACTTCAATACGCTCTTTTATGCCTTCTTTGTCAAAATAAAGAACTTCATCTGAAATCTGACATAAAAATTCATAATCATGTGTAATTATGAATATCACAACATCATTCTTGGCTATTTCTTCAATCAAGCGACTTAGTTCAATCATATTTACATAATCTAGACCGCTAGTTGGTTCATCAAAGATTAGTACTTTTTTATTTGATAAAAGCGCAGAAGCTATAGCAACTCTTTGCTTTTCTCCACCAGATAAAGTATTCGGATGCCTATCTAAAAATTTTCTAATGTTTAATCTATCTACAACTTCATCAAATAACGATAAATTATCGCTACCTAACTTAATTTCTTTTTCTACCTGGTTAGTAAATAATTGATAATTAACATCTTGCATTACTTGGAATGCATTTTTTACTAAATCTTTATTATTTAGATATTTTTCATCTAATTTAATTTTATGTTTTGATTTATACAGACCGCATAGAGCATTAGCAAAAGTTGTTTTCCCACAACCATTATCACCAATAATAGTATAGATTTTCGAAGCTGCGAAACTTTCACTTTGGAGTTCAACTTTCCTATCATGAACTTTATATTCAAGTCTTTCGATATTTAAAAAGTCTTCTTTAAAATTTCTATTTTCTTTATTACCTAGCTCAACTTTAGATAAATCAATTTGTCTTGTATGACAAGCTCTACTATCAAAATCTGATAGCTGTTCTTTAGTAACTTCATGGAGCAATTTACCATCTTTAATAATATACATTCTATCGATTAAATCTTTTAGATAATATATTCTATGTTCAGCAACAACTATAGTTTTACCTTTTTTCTTCAACGTTTCAATTATTGATGAAATAAGCTGTATCGACTTCAAATCTAGGTTACTAGTTATCTCATCTAGAACATATACATCAGCATCTAACATCATACTTGCCATAAAAGCTAGTTTTTGTTTTTCTCCGCCACTTAGTTCTAAGACGTTTCTTTCCAAAAGATATTCTGCAGAAAATTCTGATATCACTTCATCAATTCTACTTTGTATCTCTGATTTAGAATAACCATAATTTTCCATACTAAAGGCAAGTTCACTCGTAGAATCAAGATTGAAAAACTGATTTTTAGGGTTTTGAAAAACACTTCCTACTACTTTTGAAAAATCTTTTAATTTGTCTCCAATATTAAGGTGAGCTACTTTTAATTCACCACTGTATCCACCATCAAAAAATTCTGGTGCTAATCCATTTAAAACTCGTAAAATGGAAGTTTTTCCACAACCACTAGCACCCGTAAAAAGAATACATTCACCTTTTTTTATATTAAGTGATAAATCTTCAATATTTAATTTTTGCGATTCAATATATTTATAATTAAAATTTTTAAATGTAATCAATTTATCACCTCATATACATAATATAACAAAAAGCACTTGCTACAATAATCATAGTTAAATAATCAATTTTACTAAACTTTAATTCGATATAACTACTTGGTTTCTCTTCATTATCTATTCCTCTACATAAACAAGACACCGATAGCTCATTTGCTATATTAGTACTTATAATTACATAAGGAACAAATACATATTCAAAGAATTTAATTGGATGAAGTAAGTAGTAACCTCTACTTACTCCAATTCCTTTCATTCGTAATGAATTCTTTATTAACTTATAATCTGTAAGTAACACCGGGAAAAATCTATATAATACTGCTAGTACTATAATCATTTTCTTTGGTAACTTTATGCTTCTTAAAAAGCAGATAAGTTCCGAAACTTTTGAACTACTTACTAAAGCCATACCTGCACATAATGGGAAATACAGTGTCTTAAACATTAATGCAGTTAATAATAAGAAACTATCAATAACCTGTAATGTAACTGTATGAGCAAAAAATACTTCATATGCAGTAAAGAAAAGATATATACCAAAAAATCTACTCATTCTCTTAAAATTAGAACTAATTCCTAAGTATATTGAAAAGCATAGTGCTACTATAAGGTGAACAGGTACTGTCATCATTTTAAACATTAGTATATTAGCAATTACTAATATAAAAATCTTAGTTCTAATATCTAACCTTAACATTCTATAGTCCTGCTTTATTGAAATTCTTAAAGTATAATTTTCTTCCTAGATATGTTCCAATTATTGAGAATATTATAGTAAAGATAACTATAAAAATAAATGTCTTCATATCTGTACTACTCATTACTAGATTTATCTTTTCATCTGAATAATTTCTATTTTGAAGATGTTTTACATATGAATCTTTCATAAAGAACATTGGTAGAATAAGACCAATATTTCCTAGATTAAAGAATAAGTATGATAAATATTCATTTCCATATCTGAATGCAATCTCTGCTAGAACTGCCGCTATAATAAGTACAACACCACCCACTACCGAGTGTCCAGAAACTGTCATAAAAATACCAATTATCGCAATCATTATAAATATCGCCATATTTTTATTGATTTTATTGAAAATTAAACTATATACACTACCACAAACTAGCGCTGCAGTAATAGATGTATATGTAGCAAAATAAACTTTCCCACCAAAAATCAGTGATGTTAATAGTGTAGAAATTCCGATTCCTACAGCCATTACAAGAATTAATAAAATTGTATATAAACCTAATGTAATTAAATCTTTAATCTGTAAATTTTTATTTTCTTCTTTATTAATATATTTTAATTCTGTCATCTATTACCCCACTATAGTTTTTTAAGAGCATCTAGAGCAGCCGTATAATTCGGTTCTTCTCCGATTTCTTCTAATACTTCTTTATAGCGGATAACTCCGTTTCCATCAAGTACAAATACAGAGCGTGTTAATAAACCTAATTCTTCAACTAAAAGACCATTGTTGTTCTCAAAATCACGATATTTATAGTCAGATACAGTAATTGCATTGTTTATTTCTTTATCAGCACAGAATCTACCTAAAGCAAACGGTAAATCTTTTGAAACTGTTATTACTACAGTATCTACCAAATCACAAACTTCTTTATTAAAATTAATTGTTTGTAAAGCACAGACACCAGTATCTACAGAAGGAAAAGTATTAACAATAATTTTTTTACCTCTATAATCATCCAATTCAAATTCTGATAATGTTTTTGTTACTGCTCTAAAATTTGGAAATACATCACCAATATTTAACTTATCCTCAATTGTAACTGGAGTTCCTTTAAAGCTAATTGTTTTTTTCATAATTTTTACCTCTTTATTTTATAATTTTTTTGATAAAACTATCTACAACTAATGATAACATATTTCAATTAGAGTTGAAAGGATTTTTAATAATTTACCACCATTTTAAGCATATTTTATATAAATATACTATAATTTTATGA
>ERZ772942.707-NODE-707-length-14405-cov-6.952404_pt1 | contig 14405 bp, 9 predicted proteins | sample MGYA00511135_ERZ772942 | MGnify/ENA primary metagenome ERZ772942 (study PRJEB29015, sample SAMEA2738099) | human oral metagenome | biome: human oral; feature: human-associated habitat; material: saliva | place: China | collected 2265 ... | reverse complement strand
AACAGGTGTGATAGCAAGTCTCATTAGTCCTTTGACTTTCTTAGTTGTTAATATGACTTTGATTGCTGTCCTTTGGCAAGGAAATCTGCAAATTCAAGGTGGGCTCTTGTCTCAAGGGATGCTGATTGCTCTGGTCAATTATCTCTTGCAAATTTTGACGGAGCTTCTTAAATTGGCTATGATGTTGACCAATCTTAACCAGAGCTTTATTTCGGCGAAAAGGGTACAAGCTATTTTTGAACTCCAAAATGAGGATATTGAGGCACCTTTAACAATCAAGAAACCAAATCAACCAAGGATAGCCCTTGAAATTGACAAGATGACTTTTACTTATCCCACAGCTAGTCAACCGTCACTACAAGAGATTGATTTAAAGATTGCTAGAGGTGAGTCACTGGGTATTATTGGTGGTACTGGTTCGGGTAAATCGACCTTGGTAAACTTAATCATGAACTTATATCAACCTCAGATTGGTTCTTTAGCTATTTTCAAGGATCAACAATCACCAAAAAATCTTAAAGAGTGGCGTTCTTGGGTTGCCTATGTCCCACAAAAAGCTGAGTTATTTAGGGGAACCATTCGTTCAAACTTGTCACTAGGACTTGATCACGAACCAAGTGATAAGGAATTGTGGCATGCTCTTGACATGGCTCAGGCTGCTGATTTTGTAAAAGACAAGGACCTTGGTTTAGATGAGCCAGTTGAGTCGTTTGGCCGTAATTTTTCAGGTGGTCAACGTCAGCGCTTGACTATTGCGCGTGCGCTGATGAGACCAGCGCCGTTCTTGATTTTGGATGACTCAACCTCAGCCCTAGATTACCTGACTGAAAGTCGCCTACTAGCGGCTATTAGAGATAATCTTAAATCAACTAGTTTGATTATTATTTCGCAAAGAACAAATAGCCTAAAAGCAGTTGATCAAATTTTGGTGCTTGATAAGGGGCATCAAGTTGGCTTGGGAAATCATGAAGCATTGCTTAACACTAATAAACTCTATCAAGACATTCATTATTCTCAACATCAAAAGGAGGTCGCTGATGAAGGCTAGAAATAATAAATCAACGCTTAAACGTTTAAGTAGAGATATCTTAAGTCAGCGCTACCTCTTTGCCTTAGCAACTGTTGGGACCATTATTCAAGTTGCCTTAACGGTTTACTTACCTATCTTAATTGGTGATGCAGTGGATGCCGTTCTTAAGATGAATGCTGTTCTTTTGATGTCACGATTAATATGGCAGATGCTTGTAGTTATCTTAGCTAATAGTGCAATCCAGTGGCTTAACCCTTTGATTTATAATCGATTAATTTATTCATATAGCGAAAGTTTACGTGAACGAGTCATGATGAAAATTCATGCTATGCCACTTAGTTACCTTGATCGTCAAGGAACTGGAGACATGGTTAGCCGTGTGACTACAGATAGCGATCAGTTAAACAACGGACTTCTCATGGTCTTTAACCAATTTTTCGTTGGGCTTTTGACTATCTTTGTCATAATCATTACCATGGCTCGGTTAGACTGGTTCATGATGCTCTTAGTTCTAGTGATGACGCCTCTGTCAATGCTTGTGGCACGTTTTATCGCAAAGAAGAGCTATCAACTCTATCGCAATCAAACTAAATGGCGAGGTGTGCAGACTCAGTTGATTGAGGAAAGTTTGACTCAAGAAGCCTTAGTACAGAGTTTAAATGCTCAAGACCAGATGGTTAGGAGTTTTAAAGACGTCAATGGTAAGTATGCTGATTATTCACAGGGAGCTATCTTTTATTCGTCAGCGGTTAACCCAGCTACACGCTTTGTTAATAGTCTGATTTATGCTCTCATTGCAGGTGTTGGAGCCTATCGTATCATGTCAGGTGGCGCATTTACAGTGGGACAATTGACTACCTTCCTAAACTATGTCACCCAGTATACGAAGCCTTTCAATGATATTTCGTCTGTTCTTTCAGAACTTCAAAGTGCTTTGGCTTGTGCCGACCGCCTTTATATGATTTTAGATGAAGATGAAATACCAGAAACAGGCAATGTGGTTTTGGAAGAAGGAGATGTGCAAGGATGTTTTAAATTTGATCATGTTCAATTTGGTTATTTGCCTAATAAACCTCTTATAAAGGATTTGAGCATTGATATACCTGCGGCAAGTACTGTTGCCATTGTTGGCCCTACAGGAGCAGGCAAATCTACCCTCATTAACCTGCTCATGCGTTTCTATGATTTGGACAAGGGTCAAATTTTACTAGACGGTAGACCTATTACAGATTATACCCGTGAGAGTCTTCGCAAGCAGATTGGGATGGTTCTACAGGAAACTTGGCTAGAGGTCGGCACTATCCATGATAATATTTCTTACGGTAATCCAGAAGCCAGTCGTGAAGAAGTTATAGCAGCAGCCAAGGCTGCCAATGCAGATTTCTTTATTCAGCAGTTACCCCAAGGCTATGACACCTACTTAAATGATGCGGGGCAATCGCTTTCTCAGGGACAACGTCAGCTTTTGACCATTGCTCGCATATTTGTCAATGTGCCTAAAATCTTAATCTTAGATGAAGCCACTTCTAGTATCGATACACGTACAGAGCTTCTCATTCAAGAGGCCTTCGCTAAATTAATGAACGGTCGAACAAGTTTCATCATTGCCCATCGATTATCTACCATTGAAAATGCGGACCTTATTTTGGTCATGAATAATGGGGATATCGTTGAACATGGAACCCATGAACAACTGATGCAAGCTAGGGGAATGTACTATCGAATGCAGACAGCCCAAAAGACACAAAATAGTTAAATCTGACAGAGTTTTTAGGCTCTGTTTTTTTTATCATTTTAGCTAACCATTTATCACTAAAACCTATTGATGAAAAAGAAATGAAATTTAGTTATTTTTTCTTTTTTATTGGAAAAAATGGTGATAAGATGGTAAACTAAAGAGGATATTATATAAAAAAAGGTATCGAAAATTAGAATGTTAAAACATAAAAACGTCCTGGTATTTTTAGGACAAACCTTGCTTTATTTCGCCATTTTTATGGCCCTAATTTATCTCTACAATTACCTAGGACAAGGTCAAGGTAATTTTATCTATAACGAATTTTAGGAAGAATAATGACGAATACAAAAATTAAAGATATGATTGAAACGATTGAGCAGTTTGCTCAATCACAACCTGACTTTCCTGTTTACAATATTTTAGGGGAAGTTCACACTTACGGTGACTTAAAAGCTGACTCGGATAGCCTAGCTGCCAAGATTGATAGTCTTGATATTCCAGAAAAATCACCTGTTGTGGTTTATGGCGGTCAAGAGTATGAAATGTTGGCAACTTTTGTCGCTTTGACTAAATCTGGTCACGCTTATATTCCAATTGATAGTCACTCAGCTCTTGAGCGCGTGACGGCAATTGTTGAAGTAGCAGAGCCTAGTCTGATTATTGCTATCAATGACTTCCCACTTGAGGATGTTCAAGCACCAATCTTAACATTGGATCAAGTGACAACAGCTTTTGAAAGCAAGACTAGCTACGAAGTGACTCGTCCTGTTAAGGGGGATGATACTTATTACATCATCTTCACATCAGGAACTACAGGTAAGCCTAAAGGGGTACAAATTTCTCACAATAATCTCCTTAGTTTCACTAACTGGATGATTACGGACAAGGAATTTGCGACTCCAAAACGTCCCCAAATGTTGGCGCAACCGCCTTACTCATTTGACCTATCGGTAATGTACTGGGCACCTACATTGGCACTTGGAGGAACACTCTATGCGCTTCCTTCAGCTATTACACAGGACTTCAAGAAGCTCTTTGAAACGATCTTCTCACTTCCAATTGCTATTTGGACATCAACACCATCTTTTGCAGATATGGCAATGTTGTCTGAAGACTTCAATGCAGAGAAGATGTCAGAAATTACGCATTTCTATTTTGATGGAGAAGAGTTGACTGTCAAGACTGCTCAAAAGCTTCGCCAACGTTTCCCAGAGGCACGTATCATCAATGCTTACGGACCAACTGAGGCAACAGTAGCCTTATCAGCAGTAGCAGTAACTGATGAGATGCTGGCTAACCTTAAGCGTTTGCCGATTGGTTATACCAAGGAAGATTCACCGACTTATATTATCGATGAGGATGGCAATATCCTTCCAAATGGTCAACAGGGTGAAATCATCGTATCAGGACCAGCAGTTTCCAAAGGCTACATGAATAATCCTGAAAAGACTGCGGAAGCCTTCTTCGAGTTTAATGGCCTTCCTGCTTACCATACTGGTGATGTAGGAACGATGACTGATGAAGGTCTCCTTCTTTACGGTGGCCGTATGGACTTCCAGATTAAGTTTAATGGTTTCCGTATTGAGTTAGAGGATGTTTCACAAAACCTTAATAAGTCTAAGTACATTGATTCAGCAGTAGCTGTACCACGTTACAATAAAGACCATAAGGTTCAGAACCTCTTGGCTTATGTGATTCTTAAGGATGGTGTTCGTGAGCAGTTTGAACGTGAAATTGATATCACCAAGGCGATTAAGGCTGACTTAGAAGATATCATGATGTCTTACATGATGCCTACTAAGTTCCTCTATCGTGAGAGCTTGCCTTTAACACCAAATGGGAAAATTGATATCAAGGGTCTTATCAGTGAGGTTAACAACCGATGATAGACTTCTTGAAACAGCTACCTCATTTAGAAGCCTACGGTAATCCCTTCTATTTCATCTACCTTGGATTAGCTCTATTGCCAATCTTTGTGGGCCTCTTCTTTAAAAAGCGTTTTGCGATTTATGAATGTTTGGTAAGTCTAGCCTTTATTGTTCTTGCTCTGACAGGAACACATGCTAGTCAATTACTAGCCTTACTCTTTTATATTATTTGGCAAATCATTTGGGTTTATTCATACAAACATTACCGTAGTCAAAAGGATAATAAATGGGTTTTCTATTTACACTCATTTCTTGTAGTTTTGCCTTTAATTTTTGTTAAGGTAGAGCCTGCGATAAATGGTACTCAGTCGCTCTTAAACTTTCTTGGTATTTCTTACTTGACCTTTCGATCAGTTGGTATGATTATCGAGATGCGGGATGGTGTCCTTAAAGAGTTTACACTTGGAGAATTCCTCCGATTCATGCTCTTTATGCCAACCTTTACGAGTGGTCCCATTGATCGCTTCAGACGCTTTAACGAAGACTATCAAGCAATTCCTGAGCGAGACGAGCTGATGAATATGTTGGAGCAAGCTGTAAAATATATCATGCTTGGTTTCCTCTATAAGTTTGTTTTGGCGCAGATTTTCGGAAGTATGCTCTTGCCTTCACTGAAAGCACAAGCTTTGGCTCAAGGTGGTATCTTTAATTTACCAACACTTGGTGTCATGTATGTTTTCGGTTTTGATCTCTTCTTTGACTTTGCGGGTTACTCGATGTTTGCCTTGGCAGCATCTAACCTTATGGGGATTAAGAGCCCAATCAACTTTGACAAACCTTTCATCTCACGAGACTTGAAAGAATTTTGGAATCGTTGGCATATGAGCTTGTCTTTCTGGTTCCGTGACTTTGTCTTTATGCGTTTGGTTATGGTTTTGATGCGAAATAAAGTTTTCAAAAATCGTAACACGACTTCAAATGTGGCCTATGTCATTAATATGATGGTTATGGGATTCTGGCATGGGGTTACTTGGTACTACATTGCTTATGGTATTTTCCATGGTATTGGTCTAGGAATTAATGATGCCTGGTTACGTAAGAAGAAGACCATTAATAAAGAACGTAAGAAAGCTGGTCTTGAGCCACTTCCTGAAAATAGATGGACGAAGGCTTTGGGAATCTTTATTACATTTAACACTGTTATGTTGTCATTCTTGATTTTCTCTGGATTCTTGAATGACCTCTGGTTCACTAAAAAATAAGTAAAGGAATTATAAAAATGGATGTAAAATCAGAAGTTATTGAAATTATTGATGAACTCTTCATGGAAGATGTTTCTGACATGATGGACGAAGACCTTTTCGATGCTGGTGTTCTCGATTCAATGGGAACAGTTGAGCTTATCGTTGAATTGGAATCACGTTTCGATATTCGTGTACCAGTTTCAGAATTTGGTCGTGATGACTGGAACACAGCTAATAAGATTGTTGAAGGGGTAACGGAGCTTCGCAATGCTTAAGCGTTTATGGCAGATTTTTGGTCCAGTAATTTGCGCCTTGGTCTTGGTAGTGGTAGTTATATATGCCTACCCACAAGGCAGAAAACATAGTTATGAGGCTGAAAAACGTAGTGCAGTAACACTGACAAATGAAAACTTTAAGAGTCGGATGAACAAAACTACAGCTCTTTCAGATAAGAAGCATCGATTTGTCCCTTTCTTTGGGTCTAGTGAGTGGTTGCGTTTTGATGCCCTTCATCCAGCTGTTTTAGCTGAAAAATACGACCGTAACTATCGCCCATATTTTATTGGACAACGTGGGGCTGCCTCTCTAAACCAATATTTGGGAATGCAACAAATGCTTCCCGAATTGAAAAATGGGACAGCAGTCTATGTCTTGTCACCACAGTGGTTTACTAAAAAAGGTTACAATTCTGCGGCTTTCCAGCAGTTCTACAATAACGACCAACTTAGTAGTTTCTTAAGTCAAAATCAGACGGATGCAAATTCTCAGTATGCAGCTCAGCGCATCTTAGAGATGAAACCTGAGATTACTATGAAATCTCAACTTTCTAAAGTGGCTAATGGGCAAGATTTAAATTCTCTTGATAAGACTTATATTCAATTTATGGCAGAGCTTAATAAGCGAGAAGATGCCTTGTTTAGTCCTTTAGCAGCCTCAAATAACGCTAATTACGAGAAGAAAGTTCTTCCTTATCTTAAAGAGTTGCCTGACAAGCTCTCTTATGAGGCACTTGATCAGGTTGCTGTAAGAGATGCAGAAGCCCATACCAAATCAAATGACTTTGGTATTGATGACCGTTTTTATAAGAAACGCTTATCTAAGAAGATTGGTAAACTTAAAGGTTTCCAGAAAAATCTTTCTTATGAAGTTTCACAAGAATACGGTGACCTACAGTTGGTGCTAAATCAATTTGCCAAGTCAAATACAAATGTCATCTTTGTCATTCCACCTGTTAATAGCAAGTGGATGGCTTATACGGGACTTAGTCAAGAAATGTATGATGCTACGGTTTCTAAAATCCGTTATCAATTGGAAAGTCAAGGCTTTACCAATATTGCAGACTTCTCAAAAGATGGAGATCAACCTTACTTTATGCAAGACACCATTCATATGGGATGGAAAGGGTGGGTAGCCTTTGACAAGGCTGTTGATCCATTTGTAAGTAATCCAACACCTGCACCTAGCTATAACTTGAACGACCGCTTTTATAGTAAGGACTGGGCAGGTTATACAGGGAGTCCTAGTCAGTTTAAGTAACACACAGAAAAAGGCTTTCGAAAGCCTTTTTATTATAGAGCAATAAGTGAATAATATTGCTCTTATTATTTTTTTATGGGTTACCTTCAGAATTTATTAAAAAGGATTGGGTTAATCCCCAATCCTTTTTGTCACTTTGAAGTTTTGTATTGCCTTAAACAGATCTTATTTGTTTTTAGTTAGAGCTTTTCGAATTAAATCTGCAGGGATAATCAAAACCGCGATAAGAAGTGCAACGATATAGTGTTGAACGTCCATTGGAACGGTACTAAATACTTTACCACCGAATTGAATAATCAAGGTTTGAACGACAGCAATAGAAATCATTACAATTGAGAATTTCTTGTTTTCGCTGATATGTTCAAAAACATTGAATCCATTACTACGTGTGTTAAGTGAGTTGAAGATGACAGCATAGATAAATACTGTAAATGTGAATGTTGTTACCATTTCAAAGTTGCCAGTTCCATTTGTGATAAAGTCTTGGATACCACCAACGTTTTTAAGAATGGCTAAACATACAAGAGTAATGAAGACGCTGGCTACACCAATAGCAGATTTCATATATCCAGTAAGAATGTTTGCCTTCTTAGGAACTGGTTTTTCATTCATATAACGGTCTAGCGTAGGCTCTTCACCAAAGGCAAGGGCAGCAAGTGTGTCCATGATAAGGTTAATCCAGAGAATTTGGATAATTGTAAATGGCTCTTTGAGGCCCAAAAGTGGTGAGAGAAGTGACATGGCAATAGTCGTCACATTTACGGTTAACTGGAAGATAATGAATTTACTTACTGACTTACTCATAGTACGTCCATAGAGGACGGCTTTTTCAATAGAAGTCAATGAGTTATTCAAGATAACGATATCTGAGGCTTCACGTGCGACTTCAGTACCATCACCCATTGAGAATCCGACATCAGCTGATTTTAGGGCAGGTGAGTCATTGACCCCATCACCTGTCATACCAGCGACCATATCAAGGTCTTGAGCTGCCTCAATAAGACGTTTTTTATCCATTGGAAGGGCACGACTGACCACTTTTAAGTGAGGCAATTGTTGTTTAAGTTCTTGATCTGAAAGGGCAGAAAGTTCATCGTGAGTAAGAACAAGGTCATTTTGACCAGTAACGATACCGGCTTCTTTAGCGATAGCAACAGCGGTTTCTTTACGGTCACCAGTTACCATAACTACTTGAACACCCGCACGGTTCATTGTTTCAACAGTTTGTTTAATTGAAGAACGAACGTTATCACGGATACATACGATACCAATCAAGACTTTATCATTACCATCTGTATTGAGGATAGCAAGTAAACGCATTGAACGGTTAGCTTGTTCCAATGATAATTCTTGGAAACGAGCTTTAATATCATCTGTAAAGTTTTGTTTATTACCATCTTTATCAAGATAGTAGTAGCAGTCATTTAGGATGAATTCTGGAGCACCTTTGATGTAAGTTTTTCCGTCCTTAGTTGTTACACTTGCGAATTTTGTTGCTGAGTTGAATTGTTGCTTCTCAGTAATTGTATTTGTATCAAAATCAAGTTGAGAACGACCAATAAGGAAATCAAGAAGTGCACGGTCAGTGGCATTACTACCAACAGCACTGCCATCAGCTACCATGGCATCGTTGTTAAGACCGATACCATTAATCATTTCAGCTTTAAGGCTATCTGACATTGTGTCAAAATCAGGAGCGTCAGTTTCACCAGTAGCTGCATAAAGTGTTCCATCAGCAAGGAAGAAGTCAACTACAGATAGTTTACCTTCAGTGATAGTACCAGTCTTATCACTGAAGAGGATATTCATGTATCCGGCTGTTTCAATGGTATCAGGATGGCGAACCAAGATATTTTGTGCTAAAAGTCGACCTGAGTTCATTGAAGAAACGAGTGCCAACATCATTGGGAGACCTTCTGGAACAGCCATGATGATGATTGTAACTGCAAAGAGAATCGTTTCAATGATAAGAAGGAAGATTGAACCACCATTGAGGTTATTAGCCTTATTAAGGGCAATAAAGCCTAATACAAGGTTGATTACTGAGTATGCAGCACCTGCACTATAACCGAGGACACCGATATTACCAGCAAGCTTGTTAAGTTTCTCTTTAGATGGTGAATCTTTACTATCTTCTTGAAGAGAAGTATTGATGCTTCCAAGAACGGTGTTATCACCAATTTGTGTAGCTTCCATAACAGCTTCACCCGAAGTAACAACTGTACCACGGAAGACTTTGAGCTCTGTAAAGAGGTCTGAAGAGTCCGGCTCTGCTTCATCGCCAAGAGGAAGTTTTTTAGCATCTTCACTTTCACCATTAAGGACAGCTTGATTTACTTTTAACTCCCCTTCCAAGATGATACCATCAACTGGAATCTTGTCTCCTGATTGAAGGAGAATCTGATCACCTTTTACAATATCATCAACGAGAACCTCTTTAAGTTTACCATCACGATAAACTTTAGCATTAGTTTTCGAAGCCTCTTCTTGAAGAGTGTTGAACTTTTGCTCATTGCGGTATTGTGAGACTGCTGAGAATCCTGTAGACATCAAAATGGCGAAAATTAGTGAGATAGCCTCATACCAATTAGCTTCACCAATAGCAGGGAAAATCATTCCAACAAAGTTGAAGATGATTTTTAATCCTAAGGCAGCCAAGAGGATAAGAATCCATTGATCTTGGAAGGCTTCGATAAAGATTGAGAGGAGCGAGTTAGCCTCTTTACTAGAGAGCCTATTATCGCCATGGGCGTTTTTACTTGCTTGAACTTCAGCAGAAGTCAAGCCTTTAAATTTTTTCATTTAAGGTTTGTATCCTTTCTAAATTATTACTGAATTTTAAGGCTAGTAAATTATAAGCCAAAAAGCTTATCATTACAGTCACGATAACTGAATAACTATCAGTAAGTATTATACTTTATTTTACTATTAAATTGTTGATTTTTTACCAATAGAATATTGAAGTTTCTTTTGTCTTTAGCAAGAGTAGGGGAGAACAAAAAACTTGTATTTTTTCGTTAAATATAATTATATCCTTCCACCTTCAATTCATACAAGCCTCTCACCGCATTGCATCCGTAGATGGCCTGAGCCTGTTCCATATCTTTTACGGTCAAGACTTTTTCTTTAAGCTTATTATCAGCAATTAGGCTTTGTCTGTAGATGCCATTTAAGAGGCCGAGGTGAACTGGTGGTGTGTAGAGTTGGTCTTCGATTTTAAGAACGATGTTACCGATAGAGGTTTCTAGGAGTTGTCCCTCGTGATTATAATAGATTTGTTCGTGAGGTTCGATACTAAGGTGAGGACGGTAACTTGTTTTAAAGAAGGTATAGGGGCTATCCAACGGATGTCTTTGCTCAACTAACCTTGCTTGGCAAAAGTCATCAGATAAGTTTGTTAATTGGCTATGTTCAAACTTCAGTTCACCATCTTTTGCAAGGGACAATTTAAGACGGTAGTCTGTGTCAAGGTCCAGTGATTGGCACAGAGCTTCGACTTGATAGTGAGCTTTTTCTGCATTGAAAGGATAGTCAAAGTAGCGACTACTCTCTTGCAAGCGTTTCATATGCTCCTCAAGAAATAGCAGTTTTCCTTGGTGGACACGAGCAGTTGAAATGAGATCGAATTTGGGGTTCTGACGGTATAGAACAGCAGCTTTTTGCTTTGTTTCTTCATATTCAGCTTCCCAGTTGCTGTCCCAGGTAATACCTCCTCCGACACCATAGATAGCCTTGGTTTCTTCCATTTGTAGTGTCCGAATGGCTACGTTGAAAATACTAGGTCCCTGTGGCACCAAGATTCCAATAGCCCCACAATAAACACCTCGAGGCTGTTTTTCAACCTTCTTAATAATCTCCATGGTTGCTATTTTTGGGGCACCTGTAATCGATCCGCATGGAAAAAGGGCTTGGAAGACATCATTTAAACGACTATTTGGTAGGAGTTGCGTCTCAATAGTTGAAGTCATTTGCCAAACCGTAGAGTATTGTTCAACTTGGCAAAGGCTCTTGACATCTTCACTTCCTATTTTAGAAATACGATTCATGTCATTTCTAAGAAGATCGACAATCATCATATTTTCAGAGCGATTTTTCTGATCCTGAGCTAGCCAATGGGCTTGTTTGAGGTCAGTTTCAGTTGTTAAACCACGATTGGTGGTACCTTTCATTGGACGAGTGGTCAGTCTATCACCATCTTTTTTAAAGAAGAGTTCTGGACTTATGGAAATGATAGAAACATCATCGTGCTGAATAAAGGCATTGTAATGAGCATTTTGTTCAACAACCAATCGATTGTAGATGGCAAAGGGATCAGCTGTCAGGTTCTGTTGAAGTTGAACAGTATAATTGACCTGATAAGTATCACCTTGTCGAATATGGTGGTGTATTTGCTCAATAGCAGCCTTGTATTCCTCTGCAGAAGTTAGCTCTTGCCAAGATTCTGGTAGGGAAATTGGCTCATAAGTAAGTGGAATAGGCTCTGTTTGAACAGTTTCATGAATAGTGAAGTAGAGGAGATACTCTGACATTAATGGACCATCAATAACCTGAAATTTTGTCTCGAAGGCAGGGGCTGCTTCATAGGAAACATAACCTACTGCATAATAACCTTCATTTTGATAGGCTTCGAGTTCATCTAAAAGGGGATTGACTTCCTTAATGTCCTTTGTTTTTAGTTCTTTAATGGCGTCTGTAAAAATTTGTCTGACACCAAGTTCTTTAAAATCAATAACAGTTTTCTTATGCATACTTAGAGTATAACATAAGAAGTTTCCCTCTGGTTCTTTTTCATGTTTTAATTATCTTTCTCAAAATTTTAACCAAAAATGAACTTTTCAGATAGTTTTACATATGTTATAATGATAGGGACCAAAAGAAGATTTTAGAGGGAAATATGACTGGAAAAAATAACTTTGAGAAAGGCAACAGCAACCTTTCAAACAATAAAATGAAAAAAGGCACTTCTAAGAATTCATGGAAGCACCAGATGTACGAGCTAGAAATAGCTATTGCTAAAGAGTCAAGTAACAAAAAAAGAAATGAACTCATTAAACTTCATAATGGCTATATGAGTGAGTATGATAGCTTAAAGAAACAAATCATATGGTTAGCCGTCTTGGGAATTTGTTTCTTATTAGTATTGGCGGTTTTTGGTTATTTTATTTGGAATAGTTACAATAGTGAGAATATGTCTTATACATCATCTTGGCTTCAAGAGAGGGTACTGAGCACTTATAGAGCTTAGTGTTCTGATCCTAGTAAATAATAGAGTCTCTAGACAAAAGTCTAGGGATTTTTTGATATAAAAAGGGATTTAGTAAGTTAATATATAGTTATTAGCTATAACGATATCTAAGTAAAAGGAGATAACAGAAGTCGGAAACCCTTTATTTTATAGGATATAGTCTAAAACTATATATAGAGAAAACTAATAGCAATTATACAGCTACTCATTTCTTTGGTAAGATAAGTTCAACAACAAAGAGGAGGACACAAGATGTCAACTACTATCATTGGTTTCCCACGTTTGGGTGAATTCCGCGAATTAAAATTTACAACAGAAAAATACTTTAGAAATGAAATTACTGCAGATGAACTTTTAGCAGCAGCCAAAGACTTGCGTGCAAAACACTGGAATATTGTTAAAGAGAAGGGTATCACTGAAATTCCTTCAAATGATTTTTCACATTACGATAACTTCCTTGATGCAGCTTTCCTTTTCAACGTCGTACCTGAATCTGTTCAAAACTTGGATTTGACAGATCTTGAACGTTACTTTGCTTTGGCGCGTGGTTACCAAGGTGAAAAAGGGGATGTACGTGCCCTTCCTATGAAAAAATGGTTTAACACTAACTACCATTACATCGTTCCTAAATTTGAAAAAACAACAGAAGTTAAACTTGCTGGTCACAAGATTTTTGATGAGTACCAAGAAGCCAAAGAATTGGGGATCAACACTCGTCCAGTAGTGGTTGGACCATTCACTTTCCTTCAATTATCTGACTTTGAAGATGGTGTGAAAGCAGAAGACTTTGTAGACAGCTTTGTGGCAGCTTACCAAGAAGTCTTTGCAAAATTGGCAGAGCTTGGTGCTACACGTATTCAACTCGATGAGCCAGCCCTTGTTAAAGATTTGACAGCTGAAGAAAAAGCTCTCTTCTTGAATCTCTACAACAAACTCTTGGCTGATAAAAAAGGTCTTGAAGTCTTGATTCAAACTTACTTTGGTGATGTTCGTGATGTCTACAATGACCTTGTGAACTTGCCAGTTGATGGTATTGGTCTTGACTTTGTTGAAGGCAAGAAAACACTTGAATTGGTGAAAGGTGGCTTCCCAGCTGATAAGACTCTTTATGCAGGTATTGTCAATGGTAAGAACATCTGGCGCAACAACTACGAAAAGAGCTTGGCTGTTCTTGAGCAAATCCCAGCTGAAAACATTGTCTTGACAAGCTCATGCTCACTTCTTCATGTGCCATTTACAACTGCTAATGAAGAATTTGAACCAGCAATCTTGAACCACTTTGCCTTTGCAGTTGAAAAATTGGATGAGATTCGTGATTTGGATGCTATCCGCAATGGTCAAGGTGAAGAAGCACTTGCAGCTAACAAAGAACTCTTTGCGACTGAGCGTGTTGGTGAAAATGCGGAACTTCGTGCGCGCATCGCTGGCTTGACGGACGCAGACTACACTCGTTTGCCAGCCTTTGCAGAACGTGAAGCTATCCAAGAAGAAGCTTTCAAACTTCCAGCTCTTCCAACAACAACTATCGGTTCATTCCCTCAAACTAAAGAAGTTCGTGCTAAACGTTTGGCTTACCGTAAAGGTGAATTGTCTCAAGAAGAGTACGACGCTTTCCTTGCTGAAACGATCGATGAATGGATCAAATGGCAAGAAGATATCGACTTTGATGTCCTTGTTCACGGTGAATTTGAGCGTAATGACATGGTTGAGTACTTCGGTCAAAACTTGTCAGGTTACCTCTTCT
>ERZ772942.702-NODE-702-length-14434-cov-5.719939_pt1 | contig 14434 bp, 10 predicted proteins | sample MGYA00511135_ERZ772942 | MGnify/ENA primary metagenome ERZ772942 (study PRJEB29015, sample SAMEA2738099) | human oral metagenome | biome: human oral; feature: human-associated habitat; material: saliva | place: China | collected 2265 ... | reverse complement strand
CAAAATCAGCAACAAATCAATGATAAACATCGGCAATCCCCATATCAAATTGGCGCGCCTATAAGCCCGATAAGGATTGAAATCTTCTTCTGGTGAATGTTCCATAATTTTTCTTCGTAAACTGTGCAAATGACATTTACTTTAAACACTTATGCCCCGCCATACAAGATTTGTATCACATTTCTTCTTTAAAGACCGTCTGGAAACAGATTTTGCCCAAACCCGTTTTCAGACGACCTCTGCCCATTTCGGGCGGCATTCTAAAACTTCTTGATAAACCGGACAGCTTTCAATATGCGCGCCGGACAAGTAGCCGGTACTCATTAAAAATTCGCCGACGATTTCGCCGCCGACAAATTTGAAATGTTTCTTAAAGAGCTTTACCCACCCGGCTTTATCGAGCGGATAGTGCGCATCGAGCCAGTGTTTGAACGAGCCGTATTCCTGCTGTATCTTTTTGATTTGCCGTGCGTTATAAATCGCAGCATTGATTTTCAAGCGGTTGCGGACGATGCCTGCGTCGGCAAGCAGGCGTTCGATGTCGGCTTCGTCAAACGCGGCGACAGTGTCAATGTCGAAATTTTTAAATGCAGCCCGAAACGCCTGCTGCTTCTTCAGCATCAATGTCCAGCTCAAACCCGCCTGATTGATTTCCAACACCAGCCGTCCGAACAACTCATTGTCGTCTGAAATCGGAAAACCGTATTGCTTATCGTGGTAATGTTTGTTCGGATTGTCCGTATCGTTTGGGAGGGCGGCAACAAATTCGCAGTAATTCATGTTTTATCGGTCAAGCGAAACAAAGGTCGTCTGAAAACCTAAAACGGGGTTTCAGACGACCTTTCAAAATCAAAACGCGGCAATATGCCTGCCGCGCCATTTTAAAATCAATCCACTTCACCCGCGTATTGTTCGGCGGTCAGCAGGCCGTCGTAGTCGGCAGGGTTGGCAGGTTTGATTTTGAAGAACCAGCCTGCGCCGTATGGGTCGCTGTTGGCGGTTTCCGGCGCGCTGGGCAAATCTTCGTTGACGGCAACGACTTCGCCTGCAATCGGCGCGTACACGTCAGACGCGGCTTTCACAGACTCAACCACACCGGCTTGTTCTTCAGCGGCAAGGTTCGCGCCGACTTCAGGCAGCTCGACGAACACGATGTCGCCCAACAGCTCTTGCGCGTGGTGGGTAATGCCGACGGTAATCGTACCGTCTTCTTCAAGGCGCAGCCATTCGTGGCTGGCAACGTATTTCAGTTCGGCTGGGATGTTGTTGCTCATGGTTTGATTCTCCATTGGTTTTTTGGCTTAAAGAGTGAAGCCTTCGGATAGGATCGACAGGCTGTTCTACGTTTGTTTTCAGACGACCTTTACTTTGAAAAAGGTCGTCTGAAACCGCATCAATCAAACTGTTTCTGTCCGTTGCGTACAAACGGCAGCTTCAATACGCGCACGTCCACTTCCTTGCCGCGCATCAGCACTTTGGCGGTATCGCCGTCAAAATCTTTCGGTACGCGGGCGATGGCGATGGATTGCTTCAGGCTGGGCGAGAATACGCCGCTGGTGGTTTCGCCTTTGCCTTTGTCGGTCAACACCTCCATATGCGCGCGCAGGATGCCGCCTTTGTCGAGCAGCAAACCGACTTGTTTGACGGCAACGCCTTTTTCTTTCAATGCCAACAAGGCGGCTTTACCGACAAAATCGCGGCTTTCGTCTTTCAAATCAACGGTCCAACCCATGCCTGCTTCGAGCGGGCTGGTGTCGTCGTCCATATCGTTGCCGTAGAGGTTCATACCGGCTTCCATGCGCAGGGTGTCGCGCGCGCCGAGGCCGCAGGGCTGTACGCCGGCTTGTTGCAGGGCTTTGAAAAATGCGACGGCTTCAGTGCTGGGCAGGATGACTTCGACGCCGTCTTCGCCGGTGTAGCCGGTGCGGGCGACGAACCAGTCGTTGCCCAAATCCGCGCCTTGGAATGGTTTCAGGTTGTGGACGACATCCGCCCATTCGGGTTTGACGGTCAGGAGTTTTTCGATGGCTTTAGGACCTTGCACGGCAAGCATACCGAGGTCGTAACGAGGGTTGAAGGCGACGCCGAATTCTTGTCCGACTTTGTGGAACTGGGCGGTGTCTTTCTCGCGGGTCGCGCCGTTGGATACGATGCGGTATTGGGTTTCGGCTTCGTTGGTGCGGTAAACGATCAAGTCGTCAATCACGCCGCCGTTGTCGTTGAGCAGCGCGGAATAAAGGGCTTTGCCGACGAAGGCGAGTTTGGCAACGTCGTTGGCAATCAGTTTGCGGAAAAAGGCTTTGGCATTTGCGCCTGCTACGTCGGTAACGAGCATATGGGATACGTCAAACATACCGGCGTCGGTGCGCACGGCTTCGTGTTCGGCGATTTGCGAACCATAATGGATGGGCAGCTCCCAGCCGGCAAAATCGACCAGCTTCGCGCCTGCATCTTGATGGGCTTGGTGAAACGGGGTGGTTTTCAGGGCAGTCATTCTCAGCTTCTCCGGATTTATTGTTCAGATGCCGTCCGCACATAAGCGCGGAAGACCCTATCTGTCCTTGAACCTGAGATTTTCGGCATACCCGCTTGATGGCAAACCAGTCTGCTCACTGCTTTGCGCGGTTGTCTGAATGGTGGTTCAGACGGCCTTCTCCCCTTCGGTGGGTGCGAGCGCACCGCTCTCCAGATGTTTTATTTCAATGTGCAGTCCCTGTTGCCTGAGCGATTTAAGGGCATCTGCGCCTTCGGCGGCTACGCGTAACCTGATGTAGCTCTCTCCTGCACATGGCGCGATTATGGCTTGAAAAGACAGTTTGGGCAAGCCGTCTCTTTGAAATAAAGCCGTTGTGAACCCCCAAAAATCACAAACCATTTAACACAGATTATACCGACAAACCACCCGTCATTAGAGGATAATATGTTAAAAACAACTTATTTAGGATATAATGCTACCAACTTAACCAACTGACCCGGCAAAAGGGTTCGGAGAAAGAACGCAAATGACCCAGCAGATTACTTTGGATAAAACCGATTTGAAAATTTTACAGGTTTTACAGGAAAACGGACGTTTGACCAATGTCGAGCTGGCGGAACGCATCTCCCTCTCCCCCTCGCCCTGCTTACGCCGCCTCAAACAACTGGAAGACGCAGGCATCATCCGCCGCTATGCCGCCCTACTCTCTCCCGCAGCCGTCGATTTGGGCTTGCAAGCGTTTATCCGCGTTTCCATCAGCAAAGCAAAAGACGCACGCGAAGATTTCGCGCAATCGGTACAAGGATGGCCGGAAGTATTGAGCTGCTTCGCCCTTACCGGTGAAACCGACTACCTGCTCCACGCATTTTTCACCGATATGAATGCTTTTTCCCATTTCGTCTTGGATACACTCCTTTCCCACCACGGCGTACAGGACGCGCAATCAAGCTTCGTATTGAAAGAAATCAAGACCACCACCTCCCTGCCGCTTTCGCATTTGGTACGGGAATAGGCAGAGTCTTCAAAAAGGTCGTCTGAAATGACAGTTTCAGACGACCTTTTTTATCACATTAAAATAACTTTCATAACAATTTCAGACAGCCTCAATCCAAAATCTTGCCGACGATTTCGCCCACGTCTTTCGACAATCCTTCCTGCGCCCGAATGCGCTGCAATTCTTGTTTCACCAAGTTTTTGCGGTGCGGCTCGAGCTTGTTGCAGAGGTTGAACGCCTGCACCAGACGGGCGGCGACCTGCGGGTTGAAGCGGTCGATTTCGATGACTTTGTCGGCGATGAAGCGGTAGCCGCTGCCGTCTTCTGCGTGGAAATGCGGGACGTTACGGCTGAAGCTGCCGATAAGCGAGCGGGCTTTGTTAGGGTTTTCGAGGCTGAATTTCGGATGCTGCAAGGCGGTTTGAACCTGTTGCAGGGTGTCGCTGCGGCGGCTTGAGCCGACGAGGGCGAAATATTTGTCCATCACCAGCGCGTCGTCTGAAAACTTGTCGGCAAACTGCGCCAGCAGGCGGTTGCGCGTATCGCTTTCGTTGCCGTTGACAGCGGACAGGATGCCCCATTCGTGGGTCATGTTTTGCGCCATTTCGCCGTATTTCTCGGCAACGGTTTCAATGTGCGCGGGGTCGGCGCGCAGAACGAAGGCGCGGCAGACGTTGCGCAGCGTGCGCCAGCCGGCGGTTTCGGGGCTGTACTCGTAGCTTTGGTTTTCCTGCTTCGCCGCCTGACGGTTCAATTCGTGCCATTTCGGCAGGAAGTGGGCGGCAAGCGTATCCAACAAGGCTTCGCGCGCCTGATGGTAGCGCAGCGGGTCGATGTTTTCCGCGCCGTCCCACAGTTCGGCTTCGGACGGTACACCCAAAAGCAGGGCTTTGAAGGCGTTGTCCAAGAGGTCGTCTGAAATGACTTTTTCGACGGCGGCAAGCAGTTTTTCGTGTTTCGGCAGTTCAACGCCGTCTGAAAGCGCGGCAAGGTTGGCGGCGACGGCGCGGCGGTAGAGCGTTTGGGCGGCTTCCCAGCGCGTGAAGGCGTCGCTGTCGTGGGCGAGCAAGAGCAGCAGGTCGTCATCGCTGTACGGATAATTCAAATGCACCGGCGCGCTGAACCCGCGCAACAGCGAGGGAACGACGGCTTCGGTTACGCCTTCAAACTGGAAGGTCTGCTCGGCTTCGGTCAGCAGCAACACGGCTTCGGTCCCGTGTTTGCCCTGATAATCAAATGCCACCGCTTCGCCGTTGCGGTTCAACAGCCCGATTTTGACGGGAATCATCATCGGCTGCTTGTCCGCCATATCGGGCGTGGGCGGCACGGTTTGTTTGACGGTCAACTCGAAACTATTGTTTTTCAGACGACCTTCCGCTTCCAAAACGGGCGTGCCCGCCTGGCTGTACCACAAGGCGAACTGGTCGAGATTGATGCCGTTCGCATCCGCCATCGCCGCGCGGAAATCGTCGCAGGTAACGGCTTGCCCGTCGTGGCGTTGGAAATAGAGCTTCATGCCTTTTTGGAAGCCCTCTTCGCCGAGCAGGGTGTGATACATCCGCACCACTTCCGCGCCTTTTTCATAAACAGTCATGGTGTAGAAATTGTTCATCTCCTCATAGCTGGCGGGGCGCACCGGATGCGCGGTCGGGCCTGCGTCTTCGGGGAACTGGTGCTGGCGCAGCAGGCGGATGTTTTCGATGCGGCGCACAGCGCGGCTGGCGCGGTCGCCGGAAAACTCTTGGTCGCGGAACACGGTCAGCCCTTCTTTCAGCGAAAGCTGGAACCAGTCGCGGCAGGTAACGCGGTTGCCCGTCCAGTTGTGGAAATATTCGTGTCCGACCACGGATTCGATGCCTTCGAAATCGGTATCGGTGGCGGTACGGCTGTCGGCGAGGACGAACTTGGTGTTAAAGATGTTCAAACCCTTGTTTTCCATCGCGCCCATATTGAAATCGCCCACGGCGACGACCATGAAAATATCCAAGTCGTATTCCAAACCGAAGCGCATTTCGTCCCACTTCATCGCGTTTTTCAGCGATTCCACGGCAAAGCTGACCTTGGGTTTGTCCGCTTCGGTGGTGTAAAACTCGATTTTGACGTTTCTGCCGCTCATGGTGGTGAAGCGGTCTTCCGTGACCGCCAAATCGCCCGCAACCAAAGCAAACAGATAGCTCGGTTTGGCAAACGGGTCTTCCCATTTCACCCAATGACGGCCGTCTGAAAACTCACCGCCATCGATTTTATTGCCGTTAGACAGCAACACCGGATAGCGTTTTTTGTCTGCAACGATGGTGGTGGTAAATTTAGACATGACATCCGGACGGTCGATGTAGAACGTAATTTTGCGGAAACCTTCCGGTTCGCATTGTGTGAACAGGTTGCCGCCGGAAGCATACAGACCCATCAAAGATTTGTTCTCAGCAGGCAGAATTTCAGTTTCCACTTCCAGGGTGAAGTTTTCAGACGGCACGCCGGCAATCGTCAGTTTTTCGTCTTCCAACACATAATCTACGGCCCGGCCGTTTACTTTCACAGACAGCAGTTTTGCCGAACCATCCAATACCAATGGCTCCCCTGCTCTTTCAGGTTGAACGGTCAGAGTGGATTTGACGATGGTTTGCGGTTCTAAAATATCGAAATGCAGGTCGGTTTTCAGAATACGGTACGCAGGCGCGGCGTAGTCTTTCAAATAATGGATGGTTTTGCTCATTTGTTCTCTTTCAGAGTCATGCGGTAAATAGATGAAGCATATCGTTTCAGATAGCCTAAATTCAAGTGTTTTCAGAAAAAAAAGGCCGTCTGAAACCTAAAATTTCAGACGGCCTCCCTATTCAGGCAGCAAATCTAGTTGCCTGTCATTGCCAACTTACCACTGATACAGCGCACCGGCACCGACACCGACATGACCGTCGGTATTGGCCGAGAAGTTGCCTTTGACAATCCAGTTGCCACCGTCGCTCATCGCAGACACGCCGATGGCCATGGCAGACTGACCGCCGTAGTAGCCGCTGCCGACACCGATACCGGTCGCACCCGGACGGGTTACTTGCGGAATCGAGCCTTGGGCAATCGCACCGGCCACACCTGCGTAGGCTTTCTTACCTACTTGGTTGATGTTATTCTGCAACTCGGTACCCAAACCAATCAACTGGTTCACGTTTGCCGCGTCTGTACCGTCTTTACCCGGAGCCACGTTGGTAATGCGTTGGCCGCCGTTGTTCAGACCGACAGGAGACAGTTTGACTTGGTTGTTCGGATTGTTTTCAGTCGGTGCAGCGATGGTTACGCCTTCGTTGTTGACCACGGTATTGCCTGCGGTCAGACCGTCTTTGTTCAACGCAACTTTATCGCCGACTTTCACGCCGTCGTTATTCATCACAGTATTACCTGCTTTGAAGGTATCGGCATTCACTGTCTTCACGCTAATCTCGTCAGCCAACTTCAGTTGAGCGCCACCGGATACGGTTTCGCTGATGATGTTGCTGTCGCCTTTAACGTTGATGGTGGAACCCAATGCGTAGTTGTTGCTGCCGGTCGTACCGCCGAAGTTGATGCCTTTGGCGATAGTCGCAGCGTTGTTGGCTACGTTTTGGTTGGTTGCGTACAACTGGCTGCCGTTGACGGCATCTTTGCTGTTGGCATTGAGATCGCCATCGGCTACGTTGGTAACTTTGTTACCCGCATTGTCCAAGCCGTCTTTAGTCAGGTTCACATCGCCTGCTTTCAAGCCGTCTTTGTTCAATGCAACATCATCGCCGACTTTCACACCGTCATTATTCATCACGGTATCGCCTGCGGTAACGCTGTCTACTTTCAGGTTTTTATCGGTAGCCACTTTGTAAATGGTTTGGCCATTGGCGCCGACATCCTGAGTAACAACAATGTTATCGCCTTGAACGACTTCGGTCTTAGCCGCAGCCGCAGCTTTGTTCAACTGAGCAACATTCACCGCATCAGTATCATCGGTACCGGCGGCTACGTTGGTAATCTTGTTGCCGCCGTTATTCAAGCCGGCTTTAGTCAGATTGACATCGCCAACTTTCACGCCATCGGTATTAACTGTGGTATCGCCGGCTTTCACGCTGTCAACTGCCAAGTCTTTAGCCAATTTGACTTCCAACTTATCAGAGCCATTCGCTACAACGCCGATATTGCCGTCTGAAAGTTTGGCTGCATCGGTTTGACCGCCAACAATATTCAGCTTCGTACCCGGTTTGCGTTCAACGTCTTTGCCGCTGTCGCCGCCGAAAGTCAAAGGCAGATTGGCAGTTGCATTAACGGCTTTGATTGCATCGTGGATGTTGTTCTCACCAGTACCGCCAATATCAGTCATGCTGATGTTGCCGCCATTATTGGCCGCATTGCCACCCAATACATTCACCAACTGATCTTGGGCTGCATTCAGCTGCTCTTCAGTCGCCGCACGTTTGCCTTGGGCAAAATCGTTGCCGCCCAAAGTCGTATTGCTCAAGCCGCTGACTTCGCCTTTATCGCCATCGATTTTCACCGGAGCTGCTTGACCGACATTCAACACATCGGCCAGTTTCAGCTGTGCACCACCGGCTACGGTTTCGCTGATGATGTTGCTGTCGCCTTTGACATTGATGGTGTCGCCCAATGCGTAGTTGTTGCTGCCGGTGGTACCGCCGAAGTTGATGCCTTTGGCGATATTGGCGGCGTTGTTGGCTACGTTTTGGTTGGTCGCAAACAGTTGGCTGCCGTTAACGGCGTCTTTGCTGTTGGCATTGAGGTCACCATCGGCTACGTTGGTCACTTTGTTGCCTGCGGCATCGATACCGGACTTGGTCAGGCTAGGACCGCCTGCAACGGTCACACCGTCGTTGTTAACGGTGGTATCGCCGGCTTTGACGCTGTCTACTACCAGGTCTTTGTTCAGCTTAACAGTCACTTTATCGTCTTGGGCTTCGGTGGTGATGTTGTCGTCGCCGGCAACGGTCACGGTGGAACCCAGTTTTTCGACATTGGTGCTGCCGCTGTCGCCGTTGAAGGTCAGGCCTTTAGTGTCAACGGTGGTTTTGGCATCCACACCTTTTTGGATGTCGTCTTTGGTGTTTTGTGCCAAGTCGATGCTGTAGTCGGTTGTCACTGCGCCATCGGCTGCAGTTGTAGTATTAGAAGTCAAATTCAAAGCATTGGAAACTTGTACCGTTGCTTTATCTGCGCTGACGGTATAAGTGGTTTCTTTGCCTGAAGTTGTTTTATTAACGTGCGTGTTGCTGCCTGCCTCTACCTTGGTTGTGGTTTTGGCATTATTAATGGCATTGGCTACATCGCCGGCAGTCGCTACACCGGCAGTCGGTGCGGACACTGTGCCATTATTATCGACAGACAATGAGCCTTGGGTAACGTTAATTTGAACTTTTGATGCATTCTCGCCATCGGTAACTGCAACGGTCGTCAAATTACCATCGGCGTAGTTGACTGTACCGTTATTATTGATACGAGATTTGTCTGTACCGTTTTGTTGAATATTGTGTCCAACATTGTTCATCACTGTGTACAGTTGGCTACCATTAACCGCATCGGTTGAAGTGGCGGAAATACGGCCTGCGGCAACATTCTGGATTTGGCGTTCATTACCTGCGCTGCCTACAGAAACCGCACCTGTTGTAGAGGATGAAGAAGCAGCATAGCTGACATTGGTCGCAGCGCCGCTATCGTTTTTAAATGAGGCATTTTTAGCGGTTGCATCAAAATTATTGGCTGCACCGACAGCACCATTGCCCAAAGCGACAGAATCTTGAACAGAAGCAGTAGTACCGTTACCCAAAGCAACAGCATTGACGCCTGTAACATTTGCCTGATTGCCGATAGCAATACCATTTGTGGCTGCACTTGTCGTAGATGCAGATGGGCCAATGGCAATTGAGTTTGCACCTTTCGCACCATCGTTATTCCAGTTTTTGGTGCCGTCAGTGCTACCATCAGTTGACTTAACAGAGAAATAACGAACGCGTTCGAGCGCACTCAATACACCATAAAGTTGAGAGCCGTTGATGGCATCAGTAGAAGTAGCAGAAATATCGCCAGGGGATACATTGATGATTTGGCGTTCATAGCCTTTAGAACCGACAGACACAACATCACCAGCATCGGTAGTTGCACCGCCTGCCCAAGTGTAGGTCACGCCCATAATTTCGCGTTGAACGTATGCCTTACCTTCTTTATCGGTTTTAGAAGCCGTACCCAAAGCCACAGAGTTCAGCAAAGTAGCCTTTGCACCTGTACCCAAAGCTACACCACCAAAGGCAGTGGCCTGAGATTTAGTACCGATAGCCAGAGACAAATCAGCAGATGAATTAGACTGCACACCTAATGCAACAGAACCTTGACCGGCAATAGTATTACCATAAGAACCGTAATTCATCGTATCACCAGTCATCTCTTTATAGATATCACGCAGACTTTTACCGCTCAGCGTATATTCACCGGTCTTTGCACCTTGGGCATTGTATTTGATAAATTTATCCGTTGCATTGCCAGAATATCGAGTACCACCTACCGCATCTAAATCATCACCACCAATAGCAACAGATGAATTACCATTAGCCAAGACATTACCACCAACCGCAATAGATTGGTCTCCCTTTGCCCACGCACCCTCAGGTCTGCCCTGTGGATCAACACGGTTACCTGAACCAATAGCAATAGACTGAGTTATCTTAGAACTACTTGAATCGCCTACTCGAGCCGTATTACCAATAGCAATATTATTGTGAGTTGAATTCACGTTCATACTATTTTGGGAGAGAACCTCAGATGCACGTCCAATAGCAATCGTACCAAAGCCGGTTGCATTCGCGTCTGCACCAAGTGCAATAGCACTTGATGGCGCACTACCCGAAGCTGGAGAATTTGCCACTGCATCTTTACCGATGGCAATGGTATTTCCAGCTTGAGCTTTGGCTGAATTACCTATGGCAATAGCGTTACCTTGATTGGCTTGTGCCGTTAATCCTACCCCTAATGCACCAACACCTGTTGCTGTTGCACCGCTGATCGCAGTAGCACTGGTTGTGCTATCAGCTTCAATTCGTCCAACCTGAGCATTTGCCGCATATACATTGCTTGCCCCCAAAAGAGCTGCCGAAATCACTGTCAATCTGAAAACTGTCGCAATACCATTTTTACCGGATTCGGCAGATACATCTGTACTATTTTGTTCTGCAGACGATTTCACACGGCCTTTGGCCAATTCGGATGTTACGACGAAAGATTGAATCGTACGGTTCCAAACGACTTTAAATATCTTATTCATTAGTGTGTCTTTCTCTTTTTTTGATGGATAAAAGCGTAGGCATGAGCATGACGCTACTTTAAAAAGTCTATTGCGGAGGATTTCCCAGCAAATACTTGCTTCGAGCTGACGTTTATTGTCACTTTGAGACGAAATTTAGGTCTTTTACTATCTCGAATTGAAATAGTATTTCATACTTACAAAATATCCGCTAGTCCGAAATATCAACCGATTATCTTTAATTTCTAAATAAAATCACGGCTTTCAAGCAGAAAAACCAATTATTAAAAGGGCTCCAGCCATGTTTCTATTAATAAGCGGTGTGTTGTATTCCGTTGACAAGTCATCAGCAAGTACAGTAATCATGCAAACCATATGCCAATTATTTAGAATATTATTCAAAATGAATTATTTATTGAAAAACGAAAGAGAAAGGCCGTCTAAAATGTTTCAGACGGCCTTTAATGAAATGATATTGAACAATCTACTTAATTGAATAATTTGTTTTTTAAGTTATCAATAAAATCGGCAATATGCTTTTAATACATAATAGGAAGAATACGCATATCCCTACTTATACAAATATGGATAGTTTTACAAACCGAATATGGCAATATCGCCCTTACCTTGACGAATCAGCTCGGTACCATCGGTCATATCGATAACCGTCGTCGGATCAGTACCGCACCAACCGCCATCAATAACCAAATCAACAGCATGCTCAAGACGGTCTCGGATTTCATATGGATCGGTCAATGGCTCGTCGTCTTCGGGCAGCATGAGGGTGCAACTTAAAATAGGTTCACCCAATTCTTGCAAAAGTGCCAAGGCGGTAGCGTTATCGGGAACACGCAGGCCGATGGTTTTGCGCTTGGGGTGAAGCGTGCGATTGGGTACTTCTTTGGTTGCCTGCAGGATAAAGGTGTAGCTACCAGGCGTAGCTGCTTTGAGCTGGCGAAATTGGGCATTATCCACTTTGGCGTAAGTACCCAATTCACTCAAATCGGCACACATCAGGGTCAGATGGTGTTTTTGATCGATTTTACGAATCGTGAGAATGCGCTCCATTGCGTTTTTGTCGCCTAGTTTGCAACCCAACGCATAGCAGGAGTCCGTAGGGTAAACGATAACGCCGCCACTGCGGACAATATCGGCGGCTTGTTTGATGAGGCGGTCTTGGGGATTATCGGGATGGATGGCGAAAAATTGTGCCATGTTTTTTTCCTTATCATTCTAATGGTTTGTTGTTTGACATTTTAAAACTTATTTGGCCGTCTGAATATTGGATTTCCAACACTATGAATGGATTTAGCCTTAGCTACAACACGGCTGCACCCAGTGATACCTTATATATCATTTTGATTTACCGGCCGATATCGAAAGTCAATTTAATACACTATATAATGCGTTATTTTGTTTGAAAGTCATCTCAATGTCTGCTTTTTCCCTCCCCGCCCGCCGCTTGTCTGTCGCACCCATGCTCGATTGGACAGACAGACACTATCGTTTTATGGCGCGACAAATTACACGCAATGCTTGGCTTTATAGCGAAATGGTCAATTCAGGCGCAGTAGTTTACGGAGATAAAGACCGCTTTTTGAGTTTCAACGAAGGCGAGCAACCGGTAGCTTTACAGCTTGGCGGCTCAGATCCACATGACTTGGCAATCGCTGCCAAAGCAGCTGAGGCGTATGGCTATAATGAAGTCAACCTAAATTGCGGCTGCCCCAGCCCACGCGTACAAAAAGGCGCTTTCGGCGCTTGTCTGATGAATGATGTAGATTTGGTGGCAGATTGTTTGAACGCGATGCAGGATGCAGTTGAAATTCTGGTAACAGTCAAACACCGCATCGGCGTAGACAGACAAACAGAATATCAAGTCGTGGCAGATTTTGTAGGAACACTTCGCGAAAAAACAGCCTGCCGCACATTTATCGTCCATGCACGTAATGCTTGGCTGGACGGTTTATCCCCAAAAGAAAACCGCGAAGTTCCGCCACTCAAATATGAATACGTCTACCGCTTGAAACAAGAGTTCCCCGACTTAGAAATTTTGATTAACGGCGGCATCACCACCAATGAAGAAATCGCCGAACATCTGAAATTTGTAGACGGCGTCATGATCGGGCGCGAGGCTTATCACAATCCAATGCTGATGCGCGATTGGGATGCACTGTTTTATAACGACACACACGCACCAATCCAATACGCAGATTTAGCAGCTTGGCTATACACATACAGCCGCGAACAAATCGCCTCAGGACGCGGCACCATCCTACGCCACATCGTCCGCCATGCACTGGGCTTGATGCACGGCCTAAAAAATGCCCGCACTTGGCGCCGTATGCTCTCAGATGCCGCCTTACTGAAAGACAACGACGGCAGCCTGATTCTAGACGCATGGAAAGAAGTCGAACGCGCAAATATTTGGGATTAATGCCATATCGTGCGAATAAATGAAAGGCCGTCTGAAACATCCATTTTCAGACGGCCTTCATCTTTTCATCACTACATAAAACAAATTCGCAACACTCCTTATAAGACAATTTGTCGCACATCTGAACTCAATATATAATTTAACCATACAAGTCTTTATTTTTAAGCATTTTTCATTTTCAAAACATACATTGTCTACACTGGGAGAACCATCATGCCTCATCTAAACTTGGATAAAACGGATTTAAAGATTCTGCAGGTTTTGCAGGAAAATGGGCGGTTGAGCAATGTTGAGCTTTCTGAAAAGGTAGCGCTCTCCCCTTCTCCCTGCCTGCGCCGTCTCAAACAGCTTGAAGATGCGGGCATTATTCAAAAATACGCCGCTCAGCTTTCTCCCGTATCTTTGGGCTTGGGTTTGCAGGCTTTTATCCGTGTATCGATTAGCAAGGCAAAAGATGCGCGCGAGGATTTTTCCGAATCTGTCCGCGCTTGGCCGGAAGTATTGAGCTGCTTTGCTTTAACAGGCGAAACCGACTATCTGCTCCATGCTTTTTTTACCGATATGAACGCGTTTTCCCATTTTGTTTTGGACACGCTGCTTTCGCACCACGGCGTGCAAGATGCGCAATCGAGTTTTGTGTTGAAAGAAATTAAAAACACGACCGCTCTGCCTTTGGTTCATTTGGTTCAGGATTAATGATTTGAAACTGATAAAGGCCGTCTGTTGTTCAGACGGCCTTTTAAATTCCAATGGTTTGCTTTCACGTCCATACACTTGTATACTTTTTAAGAATAATTCACATAAGCTTTTACTATGACAGACACCACCCATCTCGATACCAATACTGTTTCAGAACATACCAAGCAATGGCTGGAAAAAGCCGTTATCGGCCTGAATCTTTGCCCGTTTGCCAAAGCGCCGCACGTTAAAAACCTGGTTCGCATCGTTGTCAGCGAAGCCCGTCATTTGGACGGTTTCCTTGAGGACTTGGATCGTGAATTGCAGCTTCTGGGCAATACACCCGCTTCGGAATTGGAAACCACTTTACTGGTTCATCCGACGCTGTTCCCTGATTTTGAAACCTTCAACCAAATGCTGGAAATTGCCGACGATGCCGTTGTAGAAAACGAATTGGAAGGCATTGTCCAAATTGCGCCGTTCCATCCCGATTTCCAATTTGAAGGCACAGAAGCCGACGACATCAGCAACTACACCAACCGCTCGCCCTACCCGACCTTGCATCTAATTCGTGAAGACAGTATTGCT
>ERZ772942.700-NODE-700-length-14462-cov-3.724856_pt1 | contig 14462 bp, 13 predicted proteins | sample MGYA00511135_ERZ772942 | MGnify/ENA primary metagenome ERZ772942 (study PRJEB29015, sample SAMEA2738099) | human oral metagenome | biome: human oral; feature: human-associated habitat; material: saliva | place: China | collected 2265 ... | reverse complement strand
CATGACTAAATATGCCTATCAGAAATGTAATGAACTTTCAGGTGGGCAAAAACAGCGTGTGGGAATTGCAAGAGCGATAATGCAAAAGCCGAAACTGCTTCTCTGTGATGAGCCAATCGCTTCACTTGACCCAAAAACTGCTGAAAATATAATGGATTATTTAAAAAAAATTGTTACAGAACTGAAAATTACATGCATTGTCAATCTTCACCAAGTTGATATTGCAAAAAAATATTCCAACAGGATTATCGCCTTAAATAAAGGTGAGAAAATTTTTGATGATAAACCAGAGCATCTTACAGATGATATGATTGAATTTATTTATAAAGATGAAGAATTGGATTAACAGGAGGATTTTATGAATTTAAACGAAAAAGATATTTTTAAACAGAGATTTTATTCTAAAATTATATTTGTGCTAATAATTATTTCACTTTACGTAATATCCTCTATTATTTCAGGCTTTCAAAATGGAATGGCATTCTCCTCAATTCCAGCTGGAATTTTTTGGCTAATACAAAAATTCATCCCTACACAAAATGCCCTCCAATATTTTCCAGAAATCATAAATTCTGCTTTGCAAACAGTTTTACTTGCCATAACTTCCACAATAATTTCAGCAATATTTGCCCTATTTCTCGCAATAATAGGTTCAAATTCAACTGGAATCAATATTTTTACAAAAATTATAACAAAAGTAATCGCTTCATTTTTTAGAAATATGCCAATTGTAGCCTGGTCATTAATACTTGTATTTTCCTTTAAGCAAAGCCAATTTACAGGCTTTCTGGCGTTATTTCTAATAACATTTGGATATTTGACACGTGCCTTTTCTGAAACAATAGATGATGTTGCAGGTGATGTAATTGAAGCATTAAAATCAGTAGGAGCTTCATACTTTCAAATAATATTTTGTGGAGTTATTCCAAGTATATCTTCCCAGCTTTTATCCTGGCTTCTATTTTTCATAGAAACTGGAGTTAGGGAATCAACATTAGTTGGTATTTTAACAGGAACTGGAATAGGATTTACATTTAGCCTATATTACAAAAGTTTCCGTTACGATGCCGCTGGGCTTGTAATTTTAGTCGTTACAGTCATTGTAGTTGGCGTAGAAATGCTTTCAAACAAACTTAGAAGTGAATTAATGTAAAATATTTGAATAATTCTCTTTATTATAAAAATCAAAAAGAAATAAATAAAATAAAAAAGAAGGTGAATATTCTTTTGGAAAAAATAAAAATAAAAAAACTTACAAAATCAAGAATCTATTTATACACAACCTTATCAGTATTATCAGTTATTACCGTTTATACTTTAGCCACAATGGATTTTGGCGGTGTAAACATTATTGAAGCAACTAGACATTTTTTTAAAGACTTAAAAACAATGTTTTTTTCTCCAAGTTTATCTGACAGATACACTTATGCCCAAGTATTTCAAAGTCTTGCTGTAACAATCGCCCTAGCAGTCCTTACAACAATAATTGGCTCATTTATAGCATTATTTTTATCTTTTTTTGCAGCCCAAAATCTTTCCAATAAACATTTATCAAAAACTATAAAATTAGGTTTATCCTTTATTCGAGCAATCCCAACAATATTATGGGTTATGGTCTTTTCAGTCGTCGCAAATGTCGGAGTAGAAGCTGCAATTATAGGAATGACTTTCCACAGCATCGCCTATCTTGTAAAAGCCTATTCAGAAAGCATCGAAGAGATAGACAGCGGAATTATCGAAGCCTTAAGGGCAACAGGAGCTTCATTTTGGAAAATTATCTTTCAAGGAGTTTTACCAAGCACTGTAACTTCCATTTTATCCTGGACTTTTATCCGTTTTGAAATAAACTTTACAAATGCAGTTTTAGTTGGAGCTGCCGCTGGAGCTGGCGGAATTGGATACGATATGTTTATGTCTGGAACAATGTATTTTGATATACGTGAAATTGGAGTATTTGTATACTTAATATTTGGTGTAGCAATTATATTGGAATTTATTTCATATTTATTGAGAAAAAAATATTTGAAAAATTAATGAATAAATATTCACTTAATCTTAGAAATTGTAGAATGAAAGTATTGACTAATTTAGAGGCAGATGCAATAAATTTACATTCTTTTTTTATGAATGATTTAGAAAATGCGAAAAGTATAACAACTGAAAATCTTGATCAATATTTATTAGGAATAAAAAAAGATAGAATTAATCTTGATAGCAGAAAAGATAGGGATTCTTTTAATCCAGATATATTTTGGAATATTTTACAACCTAAAAATTATCCAATAGCTAGATTCCCAAGTAATCCTAACTATGCTCTTTCTTTGATGCAACAAGTTGCTGTAAATTTAGCGATTGGATATGATGATGAAAAAATTCGTAGCGTAAATGGTCCACCTGGTACAGGGAAAACAACTTTACTAAAAGATATATTCGCTGAACTTGTTGTAGAACAAGCAAATGAAATTATAGGATTGAAGTCAAAGGAAATTAAAGACAAAGTATCCTGCCTTGAAAACACTGAGATTGGTAAAATGCCAAAATCAATAGCTGATAAAGGGGTTCTTGTTGCGAGTTCAAATAATGGAGCAGTTCAGAATATTGTTAATGAATTACCATTAATAAGTGGAATTGATGAAATGTTTATTGAAGACTTGAGAAAAGCAGATTATTTTTGGGATATTTCAAATTCTAATATTTCAGTGGGGAAAGATCAAAATGAAAAAGAAGAAAAGTTCTGGGGATTGTTTTCCTTGGAAGGTGGTAAAAAGGATAATATGAATAATATCCTTACTTCATTAGAAGAGGTTATTCATGATTTAAAAAATAATTATGTATCTAATACGAATGTCTATAATGACTTTAAAAAACAGTATGACTACCTTCTTAAATTTAAACAAGAAAAACAAAATTTTTGCGAAAAATATCCACTATTAGAAAAGTTGAAAGTGGATTATGATTACTCTGTTTATCATTGTCACCAGCTGAAAGTAGAATTGGAAAAAGAGTTAAGAATTATTGAAGGAGAATATATAGAGTATCAACAACAATCAAATATCAGAAAAGTTCAGATTGAAGAAGAAGTTAGGAATACTGATGAAAAAATAATTCATAATTTAACGGAACAGAATCAAATAAATTTATCTATTGATGCGTTAAAACTACAAAAACCGTGGTTCTTTTCTGCTAAAAAAATAAAACAAGACTATAAGGAGAGAATGAGAAGTTTCTCAGAAGCACTTATTCAAATTATTGATGAAAATAGAGAATTAAATAAGTATAAACATAGTCTTGAAGATGAAATAAACACTATTCTAAAAAAAGAGAAAGAATATGAAAATAAAATTTATCAAAAGAGGAAAGATAATCAACAAATAGTTAGAAAAAAGTTAGACAAAATTAAAGAAATAGATGAAAGTATTCACTTGTTGTCTAAAGAGATAAATACTGCATCAGTAAAAGTATTGGATATGAATGCAGATTATAATACACTTCAAATGGATAATCCGTGGTTTGAGAAAGAATATAGGTGCCTTCAATCAAGATTGTTTATTGCGGCATTAAAACTTAGAAAACAGTTTTTATATGAAAATATTAAAAGTATACAAGCAGCACAAATCATATGGAATAAACAAAAAGAATATCTTGATAATAAGAAAATGATAGAAGAAGCATGGAATTGGATGAATATGGTAATACCAGTTATTAGTACTACGTTTGCAAGTGTTCATACAATGTGTAAAAATTTAGGTGAAAAAACAATAGGATATTTATTTGTTGATGAAGCTGGTCAAGCATTACCACAATCTAGTGTAGGTGCAATATTTCGAAGTAAACAAGTTATGGTTGTAGGTGATCCAGCGCAAATAAAACCTGTGCTTACATTAGATTCTGCAATTCTTCGTATGTTAGGTGAGCATTATGGTGTTTCTAAGGAATATCTATCTGATGAAGCTTCTACTCAAACTTTAGTGGACGCTATTAGTAAATATGGTTTTTGTAATGAAGGTAAATGGATTGGGATTCCACTTTGGGTACATAGAAGATGTAGAAATCCAATGTTTGATATTTCAAATGCTATATCATATGGTGGAAATATGGTACAAAGTACAGACACTCCAGGTAAAGCATTTTGGTTTGATATATCTGGAAATGCGATAGATAAATATGTTAAAGAACAAGGAGAATTTTTAAAAAATAAAATTTCAGAATTAATGGAGCAGAATCCAGACATAAATGATAAATCAAAAAAAGATACTATATATGTTATTACTCCATTTAAAAATGTTGCTTATTGCTTATCACAAGAACTTAAGAAAATCGGATTTACACGATATGATGAAAAAGGGAAAGTTACGAATATTGGAACTGTCCATACTTTTCAAGGAAGAGAAGCACCGATTGTATTTTTTGTTTTAGGATGTGATGAAAGAAGTATAGGAGCTGCTAATTGGGCTGTGGGTTCAGCGAACCCAAATATTCTAAATGTGGCTGCTACTAGAGCAAAAGAAGAATTTTATATTATTGGTGATAAACGTTTGTATCTTGGTATAAAAAGTACTATTATCAATGAAAGTTTTAGGATTCTGGATAGATTTAACTCTAGTAGTAAGTAAATAAATCAAATTGAACAATGCATTCTTAGTATTACCTAAATTAATGATATATGAGATGATATTAGAGGTTAGGTAAAAGTACTATAGTGATTAACCAGAGATAAATGGATATAGAATAAGATAGTAGATAGTTAATTGTAACAAATGCACAAAACATTTGTAAAAAAACCGTAATATAACAACACTTGCACAAACTATATAGAAGTGTTATTATGTTGTTGTTTGAAAAAACAAAATTATAGATTGTGTTAGCAAATTAAGAGCTAGTCAAGTTATGAACTTATTACCATCATAACTATTAACCCGAAAAAAGTGAATTATCCTACTTTTTTTAGTAAAATAACTTGACAATGAACTTTTAGTGAGTTAGCATATACCTATAATATAAAAACCAAAAAAAATAAAGAGAGGTATAATATTATGAAGAAAAAATTATTATTATCAAGCGTTGCAGCTTTAACATTATTCGCTGCTTACAATGTAGCTAACGCTGACGATGTAACATATGGTAAATATGGTGAGCCATTATACAGCGAAAAAAAATTACCAGATGCTTACTCAATTGAAAAAGCAGAGACTCCAGCTGATTTAGCAAAAGCTGCTGAAAAATATAAAGCACGTCAAGAAAAAGCTGTTGCTTTACGTAAAGCAAATACTAAATTAACTTCTGCTAAAGAAGAAGAAGCTAATGCTAGAACTGTTTTTGAAAAAGCTCAAAAAGCATACGATGATGCAGTACAAAAAGTAACAGATGCAGTTAATACTCAATATGATGCATCAGTTCAAAAAGATAAATTAACAGCTGTCTTAACTACAGTTGAAGCTCGTTTAGCTCATGATGAAGCTGCATTACCAAATAATGAACAAGCTTTAAAAGAAGCAAAAGCTCAACAAGATGTTCTTGCAAAAGCATTAGATAAAGCAGAAGCAGATGTTACAGCACACAGAGATGCTAAACCAGTAGCAGGTGCTCCTTTAGATACATTAAAAGAATATGAATTAGAACACATCAATCTTGAACGTGTTTTAGAAAAAGCTAAAGATGCTAAAGTTTTAGCAGATAAAGCTGTTGAAAAACTTGTTAAAGATGTTAAAGATTTAAAAGAATCTATTGAAAATGGTAAAGATAGAAAAGCTTCTTTAACAAAAGCGATTGAACAATTAGCTGTTGTTGTTGGTAGTGAAGATGAAAATCAACCAAACACAGGTAAAGTACGTGGTGTATTAGTTTCAGAATTGCAAAAAGAATCAGATTTAAGATATTATGAATTAGGTCAAGCATCTGCTCAACGTATTTTCTCTACTTCATTAAGAAAAGCCGCTCAAGAAGAGTATGATGAAGCATTAAAAGCAGCACAAGACTTATACAAAGAGCAAGGTGTTGAATTTGTCTTAGCTGATGTTTTAGCTGTTGAAAAACCAACTGAAACTTATGTAACTAAATTTGGATGGAACCAAGATAAAGCTGGTAACTGGGTATACTTAAAAGACTCAGAAGGTACTAAAGCAACTGGTTGGGTTAACGACAACGGTTCATGGTACTATTTAGGTCAAGATGGCGTTATGAAAAAATGGTGGGTACAAGTAGAAGGTACTTGGTACTACCTAAACGGATCAGGTGCAATGCAAACTGGTTGGTTACAAGATGACGGAACTTGGTACTACTTAGAAGCTTCAGGTGCTATGAAAGCTAACCAATGGTTCGAAGTTGGTGGAAAATGGTACCACGTTGATGCAACAGGTGCATTATCAGTAAACACTACAGTTGACGGATACAACGTTAACGAAAACGGTGAATGGGTTTAATTTTTGAAATTAACTTAAGAAAAGAGAGCGTAAGCTCTCTTTTTTTGTATGTAAAAATGATTGACAATCAATAATTTTGCCCCTATTATTAAATTAGTTAAAAATAAGAATGGAGTGGAGAATATGAAAAGTAAGAAATTTATATTAACATCTTTAGCAACTTTTACATTAATTGGTACTCTAGCCGTATCACAAACAATTTTTGCAGCTAATGCAGCTAATGTAGCTAATCCATCTGTTACAGAAAGAGTTGTGAATCAAAATATTGAATGGAGAATTGAGGGTGGCAGAAAATATCTAAAAATCAATGGCAGAAGAGCTACTGGATGGAAAGAAGTAGATGGTAAAAATTATTTCTTTGAACTTGAAGGTTACGCTAGAGTTGGTTTATTAGAAACAAAAGAAACTCGTTATTATTTTGATAAAGAGGGCGTTCAACAAATTGGTTGGCATAAAATTAATGATAAAGATTACTATCTAACAAAAGATGGAACAAAACATTCAGGAGTTTTCACAGATGGAACTAAAAAATACTATTTAAAAGATGGTATTCAAGAAGTAGGGTTGAAAAAAGTAAATGAAAAATGGTATTTCTTTACAGCAGATGGTACAAATAAAACAGGTTTAATTAAAGATAATGGTAAATATTACTACATTACTAAAGAAGGCGAAAGTAAAAAAGGCTTAATTACTGAAGGTGAAAAAGCATATTTTATCAATGAAGATGGTACCTTAAAACAAGGAATCATTGAAGTAAATGGTAAAAAAGTTCAATTAAGCACTGATGAAGCAAAAGCAGGTTGGAATCAATTTGAAGGGAAATGGTATTACTTCGATTCTGCTGGTAAAATGTTAACAGGTTGGATTCAAACTGATTCATGGTATTACTTAAATGAAAATGGTGTAATGCAAACAGGTTGGAAATTTATCAAAGGTAGTTGGTACTATCTAAATTCATCTGGAGCAATGCAAACAGGTTGGTTATTCGAAGGGAATAAATGGTATTTCTTAGATGGCTCAGGAGCGATGAGAACAGGTTGGATTCAAGTAGGTAAAGAATGGTACTATATGAATAACTCAGGAGCAATGCAAACTGGATGGCAAAAAATTGGAGGAAAATGGTATTACTTCAATAACTCAGGAGCATTGTTAACAAATACAACAACACCAGATGGTTACACTGTTAACGCTAATGGTGAATGGGTGTAATAAGAATATTGATGAAGAAGAGAGCGAAAGCTCTCTTTTTTGTGCTAAAAATTTCATTGAGAAAAAATTCGTATTGTTTTATACTATAAAAGTAGTCAGGTAGGTAAATATTCAATGAAAAAATGGAAAATTGGTATAATATTATCAACAATCGGGATTTTTAGTCTTATGAATCCAGTCCAAGCACAAGAAGGAAACGGAAATAAGATGCATTTTATCAACGTTTCTCCAACGAATCTTGTAAGTGATGCACATTATTTTTATCGAGAAGGAGTTAATATAGATTATCGCAATGTGATGACAGAACGTGTGATGAGGCATTTAAAAAATGTAGGCAGTGAATATCTAAAATAGTAAAGGGGTTTCATAAATGGGATATCAAATAATTATAGATACAAATAAATGTCGTAATACAGGAATGGATAATTTTTTAGGGAATAAGGAAGAATTACAGAAATTTATAGAAGATGGTTGTGAAATTATTTTACCTGAAATAGTTTTATATGAACTTAAGCAACAGAAGAAAATAGAATATATAGAAGAGTTAAACAGATTTATAAATAATAGATTTTTTTATAATGAAGATGCAAATTTTGAAAAATCAAAATTAGAAGAATTTGATAATATAATTGAAAATCAAATTCAAGATGAGCAAGGAAAGTATTATTCAAGAATTTATGAAATTAGTCGTCTAGATGATTTTTATAGAGAAATGACTCAAAAGGCAGTATTAAAAGAAGCTCCATTTGATACAAAATCTGACAAAGGATTTAAAGACTCTATTGTAGCATGGAGTGTTAAGGAAGTAGTTGATAAATATCATAGAACGGTATTTTTATTAACAAAAGATAATAGATTGAGTCAGTATTTTGTAGACGAGGATAAAGTAAAAATAATTGAAAGTTATAGTGAGTATAAAAAAATTGTTCTCCAAGTAGAAAATGAAAATTTAATAGACAATATTACAATTATAGGAAAATTAAATATAAAACAAGAGGATATAATAAAAGGATGGTATTCTTTGAATAATGATTATTACATGGTATTATATAGCGGAGGATGTGCTAGATTTGATATATTTAGTAAAGATGTTATTGATACGATAGAAGAAAATCCTAATAAAATTATTGATGAATTAATAAATTCATCTTATTATGCTTATACGCATGAAAAAATTTCTCATATTAAAAAATTAAATATAATTGAGTATATTTCTAAAGAAAAATTACTTGAGTTGTTTGATGGTTTTACTAAAAACTCACAACTGTATAACATAGCACATGATGAAGATGTATGGGATTTCTTTTCTATATTATACAAAAAATACAAAAAATTTATGAATGATGATTTAGAAAAAAACTTTTTAATTTCTATGAGAGCTGAAAGAAGTGAAAGTGGGGAAGTTTATAAAATACAAAGATATTTTTAATACCTAAAATATCTTTGTATTTAGTAAATTAAATAAATTAGAATATAAAATCATTGAATAAATCGTTAAAAAGTACACCTCCTCCCCCTTTGTACCCCCTTAGAGTAAAAAAGGGTTATTCGACAAATCCTGTTGGTGAATCAGTTTGATCACCATCAGGATTTTTTGTATGCAAAAAAGGGGAATCCAGGTTATGCTTAAGTCATACACAAAATCAAAGGAGGAATGATCTTATGGATGATTATATGCGAATTATTCTAGGGTTAAAAGATAAAAAAATTATACCAGATGAACATTGGTTAGGAAATTAAGCATGAAAATTATAAAGAAATATTTATTTTTAAAGGTAAATGGGATGAAAAGTGGGATAGTTACCCTCATTACCACACTAAAAACATAATCAAAGATACGCCGACTCTTCATGAAATCATACTTCCAATGCTTCGTGGGCGTAAAACATATTTAGAATTAAAAGTTCCGCAATTTATCTGCAAGAATTGTGGGGAAACATGGAGTGCGAATGATTCGATTTTACTGTAAATGTCTAATAATATAAACGTCAATCTAAAAATGTACAAAAGCGGGAATTTAAAAATGTACAATGTTACTCATTCAATAGATCCTTCAAACGGTAGGATTCATCCATAATTTGAATGACATGAGAATGATGTAATAGACGATCGAGTATCTCATTCGTAATAAACGAGTTATTAAAATTTTCATTCCACTTATCAAAAGGAAGATTCGTTGTGATAATCGTACTTTTATTCTCATAACACCTATAGATAAGTTGAAATAGTAATCGCTCATCCCCTTTATGTAGGATTAACTTTATGTAGTTGACGATAACGTTGGTAAGGACTTCTTATGGTTTTTGTGGGTAAAGGCTGTAAGGAGTCTTTTTCTATATTCAATAATGTTATCGGGCTCTTTCCTGTACCTGAACGAATATCCATATTTTTTCTTAAATTGATTTTTCCAGAAGCATAATTTATACGAGCTTCAACCATAATTGTTTTCATGTTGTCACTAATGACTGTTTTAGGAACTCCACCTATTTTTTCGAATAAACTATCTAAGGCATGAAATACAGTTTCTTGTTATCAATTGAATGTAAGAAGATACATAGAATATCTGGAATATCCTAACACACCAACGAATACATTCAGAGAATGAATTTCCCCATCAGATGTTGTAAAGCGAATATCTTCTTTCCAATCAATTTGAAGTTGTTCTCATGGTTCTATTTCGAATCTTAATAAAGCAGGTTGCTTTGGAGTTGAATGACGTTTATTAAAGTATTGTTGAAATTCTTGATGATTGGAAATGTACTTTCTAAAGTTCGATTCACTAATAGTCAAATCATGATTTTCTACTAAATAACGCCATAAATTAGCTTTGTAATAAAACGTTTGTAAGGTATCGTCACTCAGTAATTCTTGAATAACTGGATGTAATGAATCGATTTTTGATTTTCTAACTTTGATTTTAGGTTTAGTAAAGCCATTATAATACTTTTTAACAGTTCTACGATCCACCTGGAATTGTTTTAAAACAATTGCTTCATCTATTTTTGTTATAATGATTTTCACCTCAGTGTCATTATGACAGATGAATCAATTTTGTACATTTTTAAATTCCCGAATGTGTGCATTGTTATAGTAGCATATATACTATTTCAGAGAAATATTCCTTATAATAAATAACCTTTTTATTTTTAATTTTCATTTGTGTAACAGTTCCACGTTTTAATTCACGGCTAATCGTAGAACGATTTCTACCCATTAATCTTGCGATTTCTGATTGAGATTTTTCTTGTATATGAAGCAGCTCAATTTCTCCTCTTTCGATAGCTGAAAGATGATTATAAGATGATTTTGTGGAACTATTTTCTTTAGACATAACTATCACTCCTATGCTTTGTTTTCGTCTACTTAAGTATATCAGATAGTTATGTCTTTTTTGTTGTACTTCATTTTACAATTCATCAAGAAAAAAATGATTTTTCAATTAACAAATTTGCTTTAATTTATGTTACAATTTGAATGAAATAGTAGTGCTATTATTGTTTGATATAATAGGGTCCTATGTGGAGGGATTGTTGTGGAAATTAATGCAGTTGATTTATTTTGTGGCGTTGGTGGATTAACTTGTGGTTTGCAATTAGCAGGAATTAATGTTATTGCAGGTTACGATATAGATTTTAAAAGTCGTTTTGCTTATGAATATAATAATAACGCAAAGTTTATATTAAAGGATGTAAAGGAAATTGATAAAACAGAAATAACTAACTTATATCCACCTGAAACAGATGTAAAAATTTTAATGGGTTGTGCTCCATGCCAACCATTTTCTACATATAGTCATAAATATAAAAACAATGAGAGAACGATTCAAAAGATGGATCTTTTAGCATATTTTGGAAAACAAATTGAATACGTTCAGCCGGATATTGTATCAATGGAAAATGTTCCTCAGATGATAAAAGAAAAAGTTTTTCTGAAATTTATCAATATTTTAAAAAAAAATCATTATTCAGTTGATTATCAAGTTGTTTATGCTCCTGAATACGGGGTTCCTCAGAAAAGAAAAAGATTATTGTTACTTGCGTCTAAAAAAGGAGAAATAAAATTATTACCTCCACAATTTAATAAAAATAATTATCCAACACTTAGACAAACAATTGGTAATTTACCTAAATTAAAAGCGGGAGAAACTGATTTGAATGATCCTTTACATAGAACAAGAAATATTTCTGAATTAAATATGAAAAGAATCAAACAGTCAAAACCTGGGGGGACTTGGAGAGATTGGGATGAATCATTGTTGTTGGATGCTTATAAGAAGAAAAGTGGTTCTACATTCGGTTCTGTTTATGGGAGATTGGAGTGGGATCAACCAGCTAATACGATAACTACGCAATTTCCAGGAGTAGGTAATGGTAGATTTGCCCATCCGGAACAAGATAGAGCATTAAGTTTACGAGAAGGAGCAATGTTACAAACATTTCCAAGAGATTACCTTTTCACAGAACCTGAGCTTGGTGCTAATTATTCCATTGCGCAAGTTGCTTTACAAATTGGTAATGCTGTACCACCAAAATTGGGTGAAATAATAGGAAAAAGTATCTTAAAACATTTGGAGGAGATTGAAAAATGACTAAATTAAAGTTTTCTGTTGCAAATAATGCAGTTACACATTTAGGTAGAAACTTATATTCTACAACGCCACCGGCTTTAGCTGAATTAGTTGCAAATTCTTACGATGCATATGCAACGAAAGTTAATCTACATTTATCCAGTGAATCAATTTCAGTAGTTGATAATGGTAAGGGATTGAATTTAGAAGAATTTGAAAGTAAATATGCTATTATTGGTTCGATTAAGAAAAAAGAGAGGCCAATTAATCAATTACATGAACGTAAGCCGATGGGGAAAAAGGGTATTGGGAAATTAGCTGCATTTAGTTTAGGAAATGTTTTTACTGTATATTCAAAAACTGAAGAAAATGATAAATGGTTAAGTTTTACATTAAGATATAAAGAAATGATTGATTCAGAGGAGTGTAATGTTGATGTAAGCGAAATAGAATTACCGGATAAATTTTCTGCTTATAAAACATACCAAACTGGTTTTATTGTAGATATAACAGACATAAGACGAAAAATAACTAGCGCAACAAAAGAAAATATAAAGGTACAACTGTCAAGACGTTTTTATATTAATCAAGCAAAAGCATCTTTTGAATTAAAAATTGATGATCAGGAGTTAATATTAGATTCTAATTCTTACTATGATAAGTTACAATATTTGGTTTATTTTGGTTATAATGATGAAACAGAAATTAAAGAAAAATTTCCTAGTGTTAATTTGGAAGAATACACTCAAAACGAAGAAATAAAACGATATTTTTTGTCTCAACATATTAAAGGTTGGATTGGAACAACATATAAGCCAAAAGATTTAAAGAGTGATGAAGGTGCGAGTTTTGCTAATGTTATTATTTTATCAAATGGAAAAATAGCTGATGAAGATATACTAAAAAGTAAGCCTAATGCTCGAATAGCTAATAATTATATTGTAGGTGAGGTTGAAGCTGATGAGTTTATTGAAAAGTTAAATGATCCAATAACTTCTAGTAGACAGGGGTTAGATGATTCTATTTCAGAAGTAGAAGAATTAATAAATTATCTTGATGTTGTTAGAAACAAAGTTATTGATGGATGGGATAGTATAAGGCAGTCTAATGCAGTAGAAAATTTACCGAATAGGATTAAGAAAAACGGTTCTTATAACGAGTGGTTAAGTGGACTTACTGATTCACAAAGAAAAATCAATAATAAATTATTAAATCTATTATCTGCAAAATTAGATGATGAAAAGGTAGTAGATGATTTGGCGCTAGATTCAATGGTTACATCTATTTCTAGCGTGATAAATAATATTGAAGCAGATGATTTAATTTCTAGTTTTGACAAAGAAACGAATGAAGAAGTTCAATTTTCTTTATTGTTCAAATTGATGAATAATATTTCTAAAACAGAGGATTTAAATCATGCTAATCTTATAAGAAAACGCTTATCGGCAATTGAAGAATTGGAAAAATTAATGAAAGAAAATAATACTCCTGAAAAATTATTTGAAGAGCACTTATCGGATAATCCATGGTTAATTAAACCTTACTGGAATATTGATAGAAATACGGAAAGTAGTACTGATTATTTAACTAATCAGCAGTATGTTAGATTGTTTTCGGAAGACAATGATTTTAAAAGAAATTTTATTGATATAGTAATAAAGGTGGCAGAAGAAAATTATCCTATAATTGTTGAATTAAAGAAAAACAATCCTGTAGGTCATGCGAAAGTATCTTTCACAGATATTTATCAACAGGTAACTAATTATAGAAAAGCTATAATTCAAAATACACCAGAATTAGAGAAGATTGATGGAAAAGATATAAAAGTAATATTTATTTTATCTGAGGATTGTGGTTTTCAGGGGAGTGGGAATAGAATTGAATTAACAGATGATGAAGTCAAAATATTGAAAGATATGAATATATCAATTCTGAAATATAATAAAATACTAGCAGAAGCTAAAAAAATGTATAGGGAGCATCTTAAGTATCAAAAAGAAGCTAAGTTAATTCCTGATTTAAGTAGGGGTGACTAAAAATACAGATATCAAATAAAATCTGTAAAAGAAATTTAGTAAATTAATTTAATTTCGTATTCAAAGAAATTAATACTTTGATTGTTCGACAAATTCTGTTGGTGGATCAAATTTAACACCAAATTAAGTCTTTAATTTTAAATGAACAAGGTGGAAGAAAATTAACGATTTAATCGATTTAACAATCAACCACAAACATAACTATGAACGAAATCTAGTTTTAACTTTATA
>ERZ772942.688-NODE-688-length-14559-cov-2.909818_pt1 | contig 14559 bp, 11 predicted proteins | sample MGYA00511135_ERZ772942 | MGnify/ENA primary metagenome ERZ772942 (study PRJEB29015, sample SAMEA2738099) | human oral metagenome | biome: human oral; feature: human-associated habitat; material: saliva | place: China | collected 2265 ... | reverse complement strand
CGTTAGCATCCCATCACCACCAAAGAGTTCATACGGAATCACTTCATTCACTCCAGCTGTAAAAGGTCCTGGATAAGTAGCATTATCAAGGTAAGAGGCAGGAACATTGATATTACTTTTAATATTATCTAAAACTGATTTTTTCGCTTGATCCAATGAAGAATCCTTCTCTTCCTTTGAAGTAGCTTCTTTTACTACTTTTTCAGTTGCTTTTTGAATTTCCTTAGCAGCCTCTGCAATCGTTTTGCCAACTTTGTTTTCTTTTGTAACTTCTTGCTTTTCTTGAACTTTCTTATCTGGTGCTTGATTTGTTTTTCCAGCTAATTCTTGTGAAGGCTTCGTTGTATCTGGCGTTGCTTTTTCAGTTTGCTTTGTATTAGCATCTACTATCGGCTTTTGCAAGTCTGTCGGACTATTTGAAGGGGTTGTTGTCACCACCTTATTTTGCGAACCAACTTGTGCATTTACAGGATTACTAATGAGAATAAAGAATCCGCTTGCCACAACAACTGAAGCTACACCCACACTCAGGCGGCGAATAGACCATTTGGTATATCTTTCATGATTTGGACGATGATTTTTGGCAACCATATTATTACTCCTTTAATTTATTTTTAATGGTTGACTAAAGTATACCAAGCCCCTATTAACCATCCGTAAGGAAAAGTTAAAATTTTTCTTAAATAGGAGTTATTATTTCATTATGTTAAAAAAATGATGAACTATCAACAACATTTCTTTTTTGATACAATATTATTTATGAAAAACACATATTACTTAATCCGCCATGCACATTCAATTTATAGCCCCGACGAATGGAATCGTCCTTTATCACAAAAAGGACAAGCTTCTCTTTCGCAATTAAACATGTTAGAAAGCAAACCTATTTCTGCTATTTATTCCAGCCCCTACAAGAGGGCAATTGAAACCGTTGAGCCTTTGGCTCAAACATTGGGACTTTCTATTCAGCTGGACAAACGCCTGATTGAACGAAAATTAAGCAGTCAAAGTATTTCCGACCAAGCATTTGAAGTTACTCTGAAACAACTTTGGAAAAATCCTGCTATTTCTCTACCGGGCGGTGAATCCAATCTCACAGCTCAAAAACGAGCCCTATCTTTTCTACAAGACTTAGAAAAACTGCATCAAAACGAACACATTATCATTAGCTCACACGGAAATCTGGTTTGTATCCTACTCAACTATTTTGATGATACCATCAATTATAACTTTTGGAAACAACTGTCTATGCCGGCTGTTTTAGTATTGAAGGATGATAAAATTTACTTGCAATGAAATTTAAGCCTATTTTATTTTCTACAAATAATTACATTTTTTACTAGTGAAATTCTTAAATCGGATAAAAAGGATTTAAGAATTTTTATTTTACAAATATATTCTTTCACCACTGCTTTCTGGTATATTTTTTCCAAATTAATAAAAGTATTGACAAAAGTTTAAAATAAGATTACAATATAACTGTTCAAAAAATGAACAAAGGAGTGCGCCATGAATGACTTGTTTACTGTTTTATACGAACTCAATCAAAATAGATACTTGTCTCAACGAGAAATATCAGATAAAACTAATATTTCTCTAGGAAAAATTAACAATATCCTTAAATTATTAGAAGAAGAAAACTACTTGTTAATCGAAAAGAGAAAAAAGAATATTTATCATTTGACTGAAGCTGGCTTACAGCTATTGGAACGTTTCTTAAGAGAAGAACAGCAAAAAAAAATTTCATTGAGCAATGATAAAAAAGTTATCACGAATGCTGTCATCCTATTAGCTGGACAAGCACAAGAAATTAATATTCCTGTTGGATTACTACCTCTAGATAATGAAACCATTTTAGATAGAAGTATTCAATTATTGATTTCATCAGGTATTACCAATATCGTATTAGTTGTAGGTTTTGCCAAAGAAATGCTAATTCCGATTGAAAAAAAATATCCTCAGATACACATAGTTGTTAATCAACAATTTAAAACGACCGGAACAATGGCCTCTTTAGCAAAAGCAAAATCCTTTATAAATGATGATTTTTTACTGATTGAAGGAGATCTAGTATTTGAAGAACGTGGCTTGACACGACTTCTTCATTCTAACGATACTAGCAGTGTTTTAATTACTAGTGTCCGAGAAAATTATGATGAAGCTATGGTTGAAATTCAAGGAGAACAAATTTCTAAGATAAGCAAAGATATCCATCAATTTAATCATATTGATGGAGAGATGATTGGAATGTCTAAATTCTCTTTTCCTTTTTTTGAAAAAATGTTAACTATTTTTTCAAAAAATGAAAATCCTCTTGTTAATTATGAGTATATCATGATGGATGTTGCTAGAGATTATCGTTTAGGATATGTCCGCGTAGATGATTTTATCTGGGGAGAAATTGATGATCAATCACAGATAAAATCTGTCACACAAATCATTTACCCACGCATTCTTCAAAAAGAAAAACGATTAGAAATTGACACTGTTCGCACGTTCATAAAAGATAAACTAGATGTTACAGATAAAGATATTGATTTATTAGAAAGTGCCGGTGGCATGACCAATAAAAATTATAAGGTCATTCTAAATGGACAATCCTTTATCGTCCGAATTGCTGGAAATGGGACTGATCGCTTTATTGATCGTACAGCTGAAAAAGAAAACAGCATCATTGCTCAAATTTTGGGACTTGATGTCGAGACAACTTATTTTGATGCTGAAACAGGAACTAAAATTAGTCAATTTATCACAGGTGCAGAAACACTGAATCCAGTAACAGCGGCTTATCCTAAAAATATGGAATTAACAACTAATTTACTGAGAAAACTACATCATTCTGGTTTAGAGTTCAGTAATGAATTTAATGTATTTAGAGAAATTGAAAAATATGAGCATTTAGCAGATGAAATGGCTGCCACTTATTATGAAGGATACCAGGTCTTACGACCTCTCGTTTTATCCTTGGAAAAAGATTTATTAAAAATGGGAATTGAAAAAAAACCATGCCATATTGATACTGTACCAGAAAATTTTGTTAAAGATAATCAAGGAAAAACTTTTTTAATTGACTGGGAATACTCTGGAATGAATGACCCTGTATGGGACTTAGCGAACCATAGTATTGAATGTAATTTTACAAATGCTCAGGAGCAACAGTTACTAGAAACTTACTATCAAACCAAAGAACTTCCTCCACTGATTGAATTAAAAGTTCTTGCTTATAAAATTTGTTCTGATTTTGTCTGGTCAGCTTGGACAATTTTTAAAGAAAGTAGAGGCGATAACTTTGGTAGTTATGGAAAAGACCGTCTGGAGCGCGCTTGGAAAAATATGACCTTGTATCAAGAAAAAAGAGAGGATTATCATGAACTCTTATCGTAAAGGAATTTTCAGTGGTTTATTATCGGGACTACTATGGGGAGCAGATACAGCCTTTAATGGATGGGTGTTACTCGCCGTTCCATTTTCATTGGTTGACAAACGTTTAGTGGCTGCATCGTTACTTCTAGCTTTTTTCCATGATCTATTTTCTGCTTTATATTTAACAATTTTGCAGGGCATAAAAGGTGAACTACGAACGACTATTTCAAAATTCAAACTCAAAAGTGCTTTATTTGTAATGTTTGCTGCTTTATTTGGCGGTCCTATTGGCATGCGTGCTTATTTATATGCCATTGATACAATTGGAGCTGGATATACTGCAAGTATCTCCGCTCTATATCCAGTTGTAGCTGCCGTTTTAGGAGCTCTATTTTTAAAGGATTATCTAACAAAAAAAGGGTGGATAGGACTGCTTCTATCTGTACTAGCTATCAGTATATTAGGATATTCTCAGCTTAACTCTTTAAATGAACAAGCAGTTTGGGGTTTCATCGCGGCCTGTATTTGTGCTGGCGGTTGGGCATCAGAAAGCGTTATTTGCGCCTATGGTATGAAAGATGATATTACTCCAAAAGAAGCACTTTTCATACGGCAATGGGTATCCAGTATCGTTTACTTTTTCTTTATCATTTTTGAAGGACATGCTTTGTTTAATTTTTACAGCGTATTAAGTCGTCCTATTACTTTTGCTATCATCGCTTTAGCGCTTATCGGTACTACATCCTACCTTTTCTACTATCAAGCTATTGATACAATCGGACCCGTCAAAGCAACAGGAATGAATGTCACCTACTCCATCTGGGCTATTATTTTTAGTATCTTACTAATTGGTGGACATTTTGACATAAAGTTGATTTTATGTAGTATCATGATTATCATCGGTACTCTTTTCATCTCAAAAGAGTGAACCATAACATTGTATAAATCAGAAAGTAGGTTATTATGAGAGCTATTATTTTAGCTGCTGGCATGGGAACTCGTCTCCGACCAATTACTCTAACGACTCCCAAATCTTTAATCAAGATAGGAAACGAAACCTTGATTGAACGACAAATCCATTTCTTACGAGAAAAAGGCATAGATGAAATTATTATTGTTACAGGTCACTTAGCCGAAAAATTTGAATTTTTAAAAGATAAATATCAAGTAACTTTAGTACATAATGACAAATATGCTATTTATAACAATTTTTATACAATGTATTTAGTCAAACAGTATCTATCAAATACTTATGTTATTGATGCCGATAATTATTTAGTTGATAATTTTTTGTCAAACAATCTAGAAACTTCTACTTATTTTTCTGCTTATAAAACAAATTTTAAGCAAGAATGGGTTCTTCACACCAATAGTGATTCTTTTGTGACAGATATCACTATTGAAGATGGAGAAGGACCTATTATGTGCGGAGTTTCCTATTGGAATTCTACAGATGGTGCTTTATTACAAGAAGCAATTGAAAAAAAATTTGAGTTAGGAAATTATGCAGATATTTATTGGGATAATATCGTTCTAGATCAGCTCCCTAACTTAAACATTAAAATCCAATCTATTTCCCATAACAGTATTTTTGAAATTGATAGTCTAGAAGATTTGCAACATCTACATAATGTATTAGGATACTCCCAATATCAAAGTGATAAATAACGAATTCTTACAGAAAAAGAAGCAGAAAACTGTGTGCTGACTCCAAAATAATTGTTGAAAGGATTTGGTTTTGTATTGAACAGGACTCAATCCTTTTAATTTTGTTTTGATTCGCTTGTGATTGTAAGAATCAGCCTTAAAATAATAGTCATCATCTAAACGCATTCTCTTTACCAAACAACTATAAATTTGATTAAAAATTCTCTTCTTAGTTAAATATAATTTTTACATATAACTTACAAGAAATACAAAAAACAAATTGAAACACATGATATAATAAATTATATTATAAATTTAAAGGAAATATTACTATGTCTAAAATGAAAAAAGCTACACTTATTATTGGTGGAGTCAGTTTGGCATTTTTAATGTCAGCGACTCCTGCATCAGCAATCACATCTCCAAATACTGCAGAGTTGGTACAACATAAACAGAACAATATAAATAAAGATATCACTATCAAAGTTTGGAAAACAGAAGATGAAGTTAAGTCTGGAAAGCCTTTATTTACTTATAGAACAACATTCAAAGGACAACTAGGGCAAAATTATATCTCTGAAATTTTAAAAAATATGAAAGATGATATCTTATCCAAAAAATTGTTACGCTCTTATGGATATAGTGCAGAAACTAAAGATTTTCACTTTTTTCTTACTGATCTAGGTGGTTTAAACGTCGGAGATAGTGAGCGTACCCCTTATAAAATCGAAATAAAAACAAATAAGGACGGTACAAAATATCAAGAAGTGAGTTACACTACCCCTACAACAACTCCTCACTATTATTATACTGATAAAACGGGGAAAGAAGTAAGTGGCAAAACCATAGTCTCTCCAGACGATGCCGTCTATGATACCTATCTTAATAAAAAACCTACTCTATTAATCAAGGATGGTAATTTTGCAGGACCTACTTCAATTTTAAAAGAAAATCAACAAAAAGTTTTCAATATTAAGCATGGGAAAGACTTCTCAGTCTATGTAGGTTATGGAAAAGATGTTCAAATTGACTGGGATCAGGTTCAAAAACAGCTACCAGATGGTTTAACAGTTACGAAAACTGATAGCCCACAAATAATTAAAATAACCGGCTCTCCTAAAAAAGTAGGAAACTACACTATTCCAATTACACTAAGATTACCGAAAAAAAATAAAGTTACCGAAAATACTACTGTCAAACTCGTTTTCAATATTCAAGGAAAAAAGAATAGTTGGGGACAGGATGCCAAAGGTGATTGGTTCTACTACAAAGCTGATGGCACTCTAGCGAAAAACCAATGGATTGACAATACCTATTGGGTCGGGCAAGATGGAAAAATGGCGAGAAACTCTTGGGTTGACAACGGAAAATACTATGTAGGAGCTGACGGTAAATGGGTTCCTAATTATTCTAAAAAGTCTTAATTGAATCATAAATTCGCTTTAAATCATAACCCCCAAATCGTTAGCTTTAGGCTCTTTATCAACTGTAGTGGGTGAGGAAAAGCTAACATCGAGAAAGGACCATATTGGTCTTTTCTTTTTTAATGTTTAGCATGATGAAAACAGGCTTCTTAAAGTTTAAAAAATTTCTAAAGCCGAACCCCTAACACTTGATATCTTTAATAAGCTTGTTTGTAACTTCAAGTTTGGAGTTCAAATAATCTGATTCTAGTGCGTTTGTGATGTATTGTTTATGCTTAAGAAAGGTTTTAAAAACAATCTGAAAATAAGAATTGATGACAGCTAAGTTGTTATGGATTAGCTCAAAAAACTCAGCCACCCTCTTCTCTTAAAAGTGAAAAAGCAAAAATTGATAGAGATTATAGTAATTGGTGATCTCGTTTGAGAATCCTAGTGTTTTCTTAATAAATTCGTATGGCGACAAGGTTTGACGGGAAGTCCCTGAATAGAAGATATTGTGTGATAGTTTTCGACTGTCCTTTTGAAAGAGTCGCTAGTAATTCTTTAGGGATCGATAAGGCAATGATTTTTTATCATACTGATTCATGATGGTAATGCATGTCTTCAAGAATGTCCGACCTAGATGCTGGATAATCCAGTTTTTCTTGAATCTCAATGTGAGTATTTTTTTCAAAGACGAATGAAATAGTCATATTAGAGTCTTTAATTCCGATTAATTCTGTGGTATTCTTAATAAGTTTCACGAGCAGCTTTCTAGCGTATTGTGTGGTGCTTTCATTATAATTCTTATGAGACTTTTTATGTGCACTCAAAAAGCTCTATAATCTCTACAGTGGATCTAACCACTATAGAGATTATAGAGCTTAAATATACTTCTTAGCATCACTAAATTTACTTGTTTTACTTACTATTATCACCTGATAACAATCACATTTGGAAGATAAGAATCAAAAAATTAAAACGCACATTCATTGGTAAGCGAAAATGCTCTTCTTACCAAGGTGAGATCGGAAAGAAAGCTGATAATCTAATTGAAAGCTTCAAGCTCCTACGAGCAATATTATACAGATGTCACTGAGTTCTCCACTTCAGCAAGTCATCAAAAGTTATATTTCTCACCAATCTTGGATAGCTTTAACAGTGAAATTCTTGCCTATCATCTGTATACCTCAGAGTAACCAAAATTGGCAATCCCACAGACAGTTTTATCCTAATTTTCTTAGGCAAAAGGGCATTCATTTATCCATGGTTTGAAAGGAGGATAGCACCTTATCTCCTCAGTTGTTTTTAATTTTAATATATAAATGTGAATAAATAAAAATTAACTATCTCATCTTCTTTAAATTCCACTGTAAATTATAAGAATGATGAGAGACTTGTTTTTCTTTAGGAGGCAATATCATATAATTTCCATATTCTGATTTTAAGATATTATCATAATCTTGAGGAACTTGAAATAGTTCACCATTAAATTCAAGAAAGTGACCTACACCAAATTTATCATATCGAAAAATACATTTTTTAGCATCAGAAGTTCCAGTTTCATAAGTAGCAATATAAAGACTTTTGTCAAAATCATATTGACTATTATGCTCTGTCAATTTTTGAATATAATGCCTACTCCCCCTCATTTTAAAAGGAAGATTTTTCAACCATCTTAACAATCCCTTTAGTTTAGACATCGAAGACGGGGCTAATTTCAAGCGAGATTTTTTCCAATATCTATAAAGCTTAAAGGCTTCATCATAATGTTGCACTGCAATATGATAATCATCTCCAGCACCATCCATCAAAAAGATATCAACATAAACACCTAACGGAACTGGTTCAATAATATCATAATCTTGAACGAGAAGTGTCCGTGTATCAACAATCTTAGGAAGTGGCACTTGAAACCGTTTATCTGTATCAGCAGATATGAGTTTATAATAGGGGTGTTGTTGTTCATTTAAAATTGCTAATAATTTTTTATAATCTTTCCTAGGCATCATAATATCAATGTCATCATCCCAAGGAATAAATCCCTTGTGTCGTACTGCACCAATTAATGTACCATACGCTAGATAATAACGAATTTGATTCTCATCACACACTTTTTTAATAAACTGTAAGATACCAAATTCTAATTCTTGAACCTTAGTTAATGTAAATTGTTCCTGCATTTGTCTTCCTACTTTTATTTTAATGTAATTTTCTTAAAGTTCTCTTTTGAAAAAATCGTGCAAGAGCCAGCATTAAGCTACTTGACTTTAAATACTTTTTCATAAACAATAATCTACTATGATATAAAATCTCAAGTTGCTTACTTTTTTGACTAATCGATTTATTGATACTAACAGAATGCTCATGCTTATAGTAATCATCCAGAATTAACAATGATTTGTACCCTTTTTCTTTAAATTTAAATCCAAGAGTAGTTTCTTCTCCAAACAAAAACATTTCCTCATCATAACCATCTACTTCTAGAAATTTATCTGTATCATAAAGTAACAAAGCACCTGGAACACAATCAACATACTGCTCAGATTTACTAAAATCCAATACATCATTTGTTGGAAAAAAACGAGCAAGCTTACCTGAATTTAAAATGGCATATTCAAATGAAGTTGGAACTTTCCAAGACAAATCGTGAATTGGCTGATTGTTAATATCGTGTTGAATGGCAGAAATCAAAGCTAACTGAGGTTGTTGCTCCATCGTCCGAACAAATCTTTGAATAAGATCATTAGAAAATACAACATCTGGATTAGATAAAAGAACATATTTAGAATTAAAATGTTCTTTGATATATCTCGTTCCAAAATTATTTCCATAACCATAGCCACCATTTTTATCAGTTTTTATGACTGTAACTTTTTCAGAAACTAAAGACTGTAAATCCGCATAAGAATCGTCTGTCGAGCAATTATCCACTACAACAATATGATTAAATACAGGATAATTTTCAATCTCTGTTACTAATTTTTTCACAATCTTTGCATCATTGTAATTTAAAATCATACATGAACAAGTGTCTATCATCTATTCTCACCTTCTTATAACCATCGCTTTTAAACGCTCTAATGTTTCATTTGCCAACTTTTCTTTGAATAAAAGAAGTGACACTCCATACACTCCCACAAACACGCTGCCATACACTACACACGCAAAGAAAGCTGCCTTGACTAAAATATTATACTTTACCACTAACACTACTCCTGACGTGATAAAGGTAGATAATATTGCAATGAGTAATTCTCTCTTCTCAAAAGTTCGACTGACAATCTCTTTTAATGCTTTTAAATGAACAGATAAAACAGCCAATTCTGCTAATGTCGAGGCAATGGCCGCACCAACTCCTCCCCAAGCAGGAATCATTAAAGAATTTAATCCTAAATTAACAATAACCCCTGCAAGCGCACCAATAACAGTGTATTTCTCTTTCCCAAGAGGGATCAATAATTGCCACGCCGTTACACTGCTTAGTCCTATAAAAATTAATGATGGCATTAAAAACTGTAACATTGGTATCGCAGGAAAATAATCTTTTCCTGCTAACACTAAAATGATTTCTTTCGACAGAATGATAACTAAAAAACACATTGGTATTGCAGAAATGATAATAAATTCAAAAGATTTTCTAATCATATTCTCAAAATGCTCACGTCCCTCATTCTTCAAAGCATATGAAATTTTAGGCAACATGACAGCACCTAAGGCAGTAATTAAACTGACTAAAATATTCTGTATTTTAATAGCTGCCGCATAATAACCAACACTTTCATTCGCCTTAATGAAACCTAGCATAACCTGATCAAGGCTAGTAAAAATAACAGTCGTCGCATTGTATAAAAAGAGTGTTACAATCGGCGCTAAATGAATGAATAACTCATACTTTTGATTTCTTTTAAAGCCCAAATCAACATACTTTGATAATTTCAATGCATTTAAAATATTTGAACCAACTGAAGCAAAAACATTTATTCCTGCATATAAAATATAATCAGATGGCTTATGAACAAACACAAACATTAAAATAATCGAAATGATTTTAAATGAAATATTTCTGATTGTAATGTACTGATACTGCTCAATTGCTTGATAAAACCATTCCACCCCTAGCATATTAAACAGAATTGTTAACGATGTAATAGAAAACAACAACGTTTCACTTGAGAAACGTGGAATAGTTATCACTAAAGCAATAAACACTAAATAAGACAACAAAGTACAGATTGAATTGATAATCAATAATTCTGTGACCACCTTTGACAATCTTGCTCTATCATCCCTAACCTCAGCACATTTGCGAATACCATAAGACGGAATTCCCATTGAAGCAACTAATGAAAAATATCCTACGACTGAACTTGCAAAAGCAATTTTCCCATTTGCAGCACTAAGCAATACTCTAGAAACATACGGAAACGTAATTAAAGGAAAAATGACTCCCGACATTTTGAGAATGATATTCATTAAGAAATTATGTCTTACCGACTTTACTTTAAACTTCTCCCCCATAAGGTCCTTTCATTCCAACTTTGTGTTTTTTATTAGAAAATATACCTGAAACTCTAGCATCTAAAAAACTATAAATCGCTAAATAAACCGGTACATCAAAAATTCTTTGCTTATCAAAAATATTCAACAACAAACATGAGCCAATTAAGTAGATTGTTAAACCAAGAGAATACAACAGATAGTCTTTATTTTCTTGTTTGAAACACTTTATTGTAACTTGAACAGCCTTTATAAATAGAAAAATATGTGTCACTATAGTAAATAGCCCAATCTGCACAAAGGTTCCTAGCATACCTAAGTCATCAAGATAATAAATACTCCACTGATTTCTAGCCATCAAAGTGTTTACCGCATAGTTTCCTTTAAGTAAAAATCCTAAACCAAAATAGGCATTTTTTTGAGCCATAACGGATAAATAATGATCCGCTCCTTGAAATCTAACCGCTGTTGATGCTCCATATTGACCACTAGTTAAGATTTTATCTACAAAGGCTTCTAATAATTGAGAATTAAATATCAACATTCCAAACAGGCATATAAACAAGAGTGTTTTTAACAAAAAACCGCCTTTTGTCTTAGTTTTATAAAAACTGTATATCGCACCGACTGTTAAAACAGAAATAAAAGTCTGAAAGCGAACACGCGTAACAACTAGTAGAAATAAAATCATGAAAGCTAAGAGGCATTTATAAATCAATCCCTTCATTCTGTTATTTAAAGATTGAACTGCAACAAAGACTAAAGTTATCCCATAAAGCATACCGGATTCTATTCTCTGAAAACCATCTCTAATCCATTCTTCATACTGGAATAACAATCTTGAAAAATAAATCTGTCCTCTAAAGTTATACATCACCCAACTAAACATTCTTATGAACAACATAAACAAAACAATCTTTGAAATAAGTGATAAGAATCCCTTTATTGAATTATCAGTATGGAAAATAAATATAATTGGAAAAGCTGCTATAGGCAACAAGTACTCTAGTAAAATACCTTTAACCAGTTGATCCCACGAATAACCATAAGTCATGCGGGAAAAGTACACCATAATAATAATTACCAAAATATATAGGAAAAAATATTGATTTAAAAACTTGAATTCTCTTTTCAATTCAGTATTTTTATCCGATAGTATAGGAATGCAAAGTAAAATCGAAACTAGTATGATAATGATTCTTTGAGCAGAGCTCCCAATTATCTCAATAGGAAAAAGCAGAGGGACTCCTACCATAAAGGCTACAAAGATTACAACAATTGCCTTATATAAAGATGATAGTTTGACCATTGATAAATCCCTACCCCTCTATAATATCTTGAACAATTTTATCCAGATTATCTTTCTCAAAGAACTTCAAGCAATTTTTACTCATTTCATCATGATGTTCGTCAACATACTCAACACATTCTAAAACAGATTCTGGTGTCATATCTTTTGCACACCTACCAATATTGTATCGTTCAAATGGGCGCAATAACCCCAATACATTTGTCCCAATCATTGGGACTCCGAAAGCACTATATTCATAAATTTTATTTGGTGCACAATAAAGGGCATTAAGAACTGGATGTAATTTAGACTGAGTTGGGACATAAGGTGTTAAACCAATATATGCATACTTAATAAGTTCAAGATGAGCAGGAGCAGTATGATAACCAAGGTACTCAATATTGGGATATTGTTGTAATAATTTCTCAATATAGCCTACCCCACTTGGACTTCTACCAATTATATATAGTACAAAATCTTCTGAACCCTCAAGCGCTTTCGCAAAATCTTCAATATTTCTTTCCGGCATAATGACTCCCGAATATAAAAGGATTTTTCGGGTTTCTTTTTCTAATTTTTTCAAAGCTACTAATGTTTCTGCAGGCAACTCCCCACTATTTAATGAATAAGGCTTGTTAGGTAAAATCGTAGGAACTTCTGGTAAAGTCCACCAAGCCTGTTGAATATAGGCACGATCTAAATCAGGAACCACAACCTTATAGGCTTTTTGTGCATATTCAGGCAACCGATGATCTAGTATTTTCATTTTAGTAAAATGCGGAAAACGCTGGATTAGCTCCATTAGTTGCATCACGTGTTTATAGTCCAATACAAGGTCACCTAAAACTTTTACCGAAATATCTGTTGTTGTCCATAGCAAATCAGAAGTTAACATAGAGTCTTTTACAGTCTGCCGAATTTGTTTTATATCAAAAAAAGCTTGAATTATTCTGCTTTTTAACCTTGAACTAGTATTAAAAGGTACTTTTTGATAGTTGAAATATTTACTCTCTTTCATCCATTCAGGGATTCTATCAACATCAATTGTGCTAATAACATCCATTTTAATTCCATTGTGCATTAAGTTCTGAATTAGACTAATTACTGGTGGATACATTAAAAAATCTCCGATATGGACGATTGTTATTTTCTTATGCTCTCTCATTAATCTTCCTTTTCTTTCAACAATATTTTAGCAATTCTCTCACTTGCAAAACCATCACCATATGGATTACTTGCTTCACTCATTTGCTTATAACGATTTTCATCCGACAATAGACTTGAAAATTCTTCATAAATCGTTTCTTCTTCTGTCCCAACAAGTTTCAGAGTCCCTGCCTCCACACCTTCTGGACGCTCTGTCGTATCACGCATAACAAGAACTGGTTTACCGAGAGAAGGTGCTTCTTCTTGAACCCCACCAGAATCTGTTAAAATCATATAAGACCGCTTCATAAAATTATGAAAATCAATAACTTCTAAAGGTTCAATCAACCGAATCCGTTTCTCATCACCAAATATCCTTCTAGCTACTTCACGTACCTTTGGATTTTTATGAATCGGATAAATAACTTTTACATTGCTTTGTTCTTGTAATACTCTTTTTATAGCTTTGAACATATTTTCCATCGGTTCACCTAGATTTTCACGTCTATGTGCCGTTAACATAATTAGACGATCATCTCCGATCCAATCAAATAGTTCATGTTTATATTCAGCATTAATAGTTGTTTTTAACGCATCAATACCTGTGTTACCTGTAACATAGATAGTATCTTCATCTCTCTTCTCAACCAATAGGTTTTCTTTTGCTTTCTCAGTTGGAGCAAAATTAAAGTTCGAAACGATAGATACCGCTTGACGATTGAACTCCTCTGGGAATGGACTATAAATATTGTATGTTCTTAATCCAGCTTCTACATGCCCTACTTTTATACCTAGATAAAACGCGGCTAGTGCAGTAGCAAATGTTGTTGTTGTATCTCCGTGAACTAAAACTACATCTGGTTTTTCATCTTCTAATACTGGTTTGATTTTATCTAATATTGATGTTGTAATAGTAAATAGAGTTTGATTGTCTCTCATTATATCCAAATTATAATCTGGAACTACCTTGAAAACATCTAATACTTGATTTAACATTTCTCGGTGTTGCCCAGTAACACATACTTTTACATCAAAATTTCCATTTTTCTTTAATTCATTAACTAACGGGCACATTTTTATAGCTTCTGGCCTTGTCCCAAAAACCAACATTACTTTTTTCATCAGCATTTCTCCTTGTTTTTTCTAATTTACAGAGAAATTAAAACACTTAATAATAATTAAATAATTATTTTTCTCTGTATACTTCTA